>ENA-UZXD01015343-UZXD01015343.1-metagenome-genome-assembly--contig:-Day-3-50m-contig-15343_pt1 | contig 10940 bp, 8 predicted proteins | sample MGYA00260344_ERZ794904 | MGnify/ENA metagenome assembly ERZ794904 | reverse complement strand
TAAGGGGCCGTCGCCCCAAGAACAATCCTGCTCTTGAGAATCAAATGATGTTTGTTCCTGCCATGTGCTTGTGGAGAGGATTCGATATTCTTCATTGTAATAATACACGATGGAATCACCCTCACTTGAAAAAGTGGCTACTTCTGCATCTGAATTGGAAGAAAACATTGCGCTGTAATCGGATGTTGAGTATACTGACATTTCGTAGTACCCGTTCATCAGTAGCATTGAACCATCAGAATTACTTGAGATTGGCCCTCCATACCCTTGAGAGAGTGTGAAACTACGCTTCATCACCCATTGATACCCAACAAATGGTATATTCTCAAATTCGTATTCATTTCCCGTACCATCATTGTTGACGTACCACAAAATATCTTCAGTAGGGTGGTGGGCAACCCATGATGCGGTCGAGGTTGTTCCGGTGACTTCTCCCCATTCGGGGCCCTCAAACATTTTATCAGCGTCGCCTCCGGTTGTGAATACAATTCGTTCACCATCACCAGACCATGTGGCAGCGTAAATATCAACATAATTGCCATTACTTGGTATCACGTCACCTGAGAACACTTGTTCCCAATCTGAGGTTTGATAAATTTCAAAATACATTCCTGAATACACTACGAGATATTTTCCATTGGGTGAGAAAAGAATGTTTTCAACCCCAATATTCGTATCAACCGTTTCGAGTAAAACATTCCAATCCGAGTGCATGTATACGCTAAAGTAGTATTGTTGGCATGGTGAAAGAACGAGATAATCGTTGTTATCGTCAACTGCGAACAAAGTGTTGTAATAGCATGAGTCGAGTATTTGTTGACGGGCCACCGCCCAATCACCTTCATACACCTCACCTCTTCCAGAAGATTCTACTGATTCGAATCCGTTCAGTGTGACTTCTGTTGAGGGTTGAAGTGGAGCGATACAGAGAAACATAAGAATTGAAAGAAAGGATGCCACCACTATATCCTTTCTTGCTGTAATAACTGTTGAAGAGATTATATTTCTCTGGGGGATAAGGTATTTCCCTTCAGCCATGTTCTTTTTGGTTGTTTTACTAGGCTTAATTATTTCGCCAGCATTATGGCTCATAATCATTATAAATATTATAGATGATTTAACCAAACACTCAATCTTCTGCAACCTTCTCTAATATTCTCCATTGAAGTTGCATATGAGATCCTAACAAGACCTTCGCCTCCTTGCATTAGTGAACCTGGTATTAGTTGAACTTGAGCCTCTTGTAATGCTCTTGTTGCAAATTCAACATCACTCATTCCAGTTCCTGTTACATCGCATAGAGCATAGAATGCACCTTCGGGTTTCGGCACTACTATGCCTGGCAATTCGCATAATAATCGGTGAATCACTTCTCTTCTTTCACTAAATTGCTTGGCCATTTCAGCAGTTTCCTCTTGCAAATCTAGGGCTGCTGTTGCTGCTGGCATTAAGAAAGTCGCAACATGTGTAGCTGCGCTTGCATTAATTTTCTTTACTGCAGATATCGCGTCGCTTGGACCTGTTATCCAGCCCAATCTCCAACCGGTCATTGCCCAACCCTTTGACCAGCCACCAAGAGTGATTGTTCTCTCAGCACCCCCAGCAATAGTTGCTGGTGAAGTATATGGATAATCTTGCCAAACAAGGGTAGCATAAATCATATCATCAACAATCCATAAGTCATTTTCAATAGCTAGATTTACTAATTGTTCAATTTCTTCAGGAGTGTATACTGCTCCAGTAGGATTGTTTGGAGAATTGATCATTATCGCCTTTGTCTTATTGGTAATCGCTGCTTTTAGAGCATCGAAATCTGGATGATAATTATCTCTTCTAACCGGAACATGGATAGGTACTGCGCCGAGTAATTTGAGCATGCCATCATAGGAAGGCCATGCTGGTGATAATAACAGAACTTCATCGCCTGCGTCAAGTGTTGCCATCATCGCGTATAGCAAGGCTTGCTTACAACCTGGAGAAATTAATACATCATTTGCATCAGTTTCAATGCCATGTGTATTGCTAAGATGTTTTGCTACTGCTTGACAAACTTCTGGAGTACCTTGTGTTCTTGTGTAAGCGGTTTCACCTCTGTCAAGTGCTGCCTTTGCGGCTTCAACCACTGGCAAGGGTGTGTCAAAATCTGGCTGACCTACGGTGAAACGAATCACCTCTGGGCCTGGTGGGGTTAGGAATGCTGCAAAACCGGTGCCAACATTGGCAATATTACGATTTAGTTCGGGCATATTATCACCAATTATTAACCACAAGGAGGGTTATGATTTGACCCGATAGGGTGCGAGTTATTGAAATCACCCCAAATAGAGGATGATTGGGTGTTATTGTATTCAGTGTCTGAATAGGCGATGACCAGTGAATAACATTGAGATGCCGCGCTCGTTTGCTGCATCGATTACCTCTTGGTCTCTAATTGAGCCACCTGGTTGAACGATTGAGGAGGCCCCTGCTTCTGCTGCTCGAATCAATCCATCAGCAAACGGGAAGAATGCATCTGATGCCAATACGCATCCTTGTGCTCTTTCGCCGGCTCGTCTTGCTGCTATTCTTACCGCTTGAACTCGGCTGGTTTGACCTGGGCCAATTCCAACTGTTGCAGTTCCTTGTACCATTACAATTGAATTTGATTTGACTTGCTCACATACTCGTACAGCGAATTTCATGCTGGCGATTTCTGCTTCTGTTGGCTCAATTTCTGTGACGATCTTAGCTTTATTCCAATCGATTACTGGAGGTTCTTCGGTCTGAGCTAACCAGCCACCTTCGATTGGTTTCGGCAATAGAATTCGTTGTAATGGGGCAAGGCGATTGTTTGGTGATTCAATGGTTAGAATTCTGCGATTCTTCTTTGCCATGACAATTTCCTTTGCACCTTCTTTGTAAGAAGGGGCCATCAATACTTCAAGGAATAATGGGGCAAGGGCATTGGCGGTATCACATTCAAGTGGCTCATTAAAGCAGATAATTGAGCCAAAGGCTGATTCTTTATCGCTGGCTAATGCCATTTCATATGCTTCAACTTGGGTTGCCCCCAATGCTGCACCACATGGATTGTTATGCTTGACAATTACACATGCATGGGGGGTATCTGGCCACTCGTCGGTTGAAAGGGCTCGGCATAGGCGCAAGGTTGCATCCGCATCTGTGTAATTATTGTAAGACATCGCTTTACCACCTTCTACCTTAGCGGTAACCAGTGTTTTGTGTTGACCAATTTCTTTTGGATTCAAGTATAGTGCTGCTGCTTGATGAGAATTTTCTCCATAGCGTAAATTGTGAGATTTGATTGATGCTGCGAGCAATACATCGGGCAAACGCTGACTTTGCTCATCGGTATCATCGCTTTCTTCAGGCCTTCCAACAAAGCGAGAATGTAATTCGTCTGCTATTGCCATATCATAAGTTGCAGTGTGTTGGAATGCCTCTAATGCCAGTTCTTTTCGCATTTCCATAGAGACTCCTTCAGCCCCTTTTGCATCATTTAATGCTGCGAGAACTTCCTCGTAAGATTGTGGATTAACAGTGATAATGACGTTGCGATAATTCTTTGCTGATGCCCTAACCATAGTTGGTCCTCCAATGTCTATCATCTCCAATAAATCTGGGTCTTCAAGTGGTGGTTGTTGTGCTGCTGCTGCTGAAAATGGATAGAGGTTGCATGCGACTACCTGAATTGGCGCGTAACCCAATTCATCCAGACCTGTGCGGTCTGCTTCGCTTTCTAAGCGCGCCAATAGTGGCCCATGTATTGCTGGATGAAGCGATTTTACTCTTCCATCAAAAATTTCAGGGTGACCGGTAATATCCGAAACTCCAACAACTTCCAATCCTGCTTGTTTCAATTTTCTAGCAGTTCCACCGGTTGAAACTAATTCAAAACCAAGTTGTGCTAAACCAGTAGCGAATTCAATAATATTGGTTTTGTCGTAAACACTGAGCAAGGCTCGTGGACGGGTGGCGGCGTTTTCCATGATGGGACCCGTTATCGTTGGCACTTGCGAGCCGGTATTGAACATAGTGGCTAAGCCAACTTTCTGCCAATGTGGAGATTCTATTTGTATTCGCAATACTGCAAGCGATTATCAGTCGCCGCGAGCAGATATCACTTGGTCCACTCTTAGTAAGCCACAAGTGGTTTCACAGGCTGCTTCTATTGCATGAGATAATGTTTCAGCGCTTGCAAGAGCTTCGACTATTGTTCCCGCTTTTCCATCTGGTAGGATTCCAGCCTCGCTATTTCCAGCGCGATGTAAAGAACGTAATTCCAGAAGGCAATCTAATCGGTTTGCTCCGGCATTTTCTCCGAGAGTTGCTGGAACGGATTCCAATGCTCTTGAAAAGGCCTCCATAGCCAATCTTTGACGGCCTGACTGATTTTCTGCTGCTTCCTTAATGGCAAGACTCGCCGCCATGTGTAAACTTCCAGCACCGGTTAAGACCTCGCCTGTCTCCATTGCCGAGGTCACTGAACAAAGCGCATCATATAGGCCACGAATCACTTCTTCGCTAGCAACACCATCGCCACCACCAACATCGATTGTTGCAATTCCGGTTTGCTTTCCAACCAACAGGTGAATTCGTTCTCTTCGTCCTTCAGCACCTTCTAGAGTTTCAATTGTTAACTGGGTGAAATTGCCTAATACTTCATTGGAGATGTCATCTAAATGATCTATCATTTGTGCCCCAGTAGCAAGAGCGATGTCTTCGGCACCAGACTTTTCCAAACCACCCAAAACAAAAATCCCCTCATCAACAAGTCTGTGAAGAATTCTTGGTTCAACTCCTTCAGCGGTAAATACTAAGTTAGCGCCGCTGTCAATAATTTGCTGTGCCTTTTTCTGCAAACGTTGTTCTTCAATATCCATGAAGGCAACCCACTTCTCAGGGTCATCAACCTCAATTTCCACATCACGAACTGTTGATTCTATTTCCAATGGGCAAGATAGTACCACTACTTTTCCGCCCTCTAATAATTTTGGAAGGCGGTCCAAATCAAGTCGTTTCTCGATGATTAAACCTGCGATAAGTCTGCTATCTCCAATACTACCTACACCACGTTTTGCCATTCTCACATCTTCGGTACTAATGTGTAGATGTCCGTTTTTTTCACCGGCGACAAGTTGGGCTGCATTGACTACTAAATCTGCCATCAAATCTCCACCGGCTTCCGCAGAAGTTCCACTCATTGCAGTCTTTGCAACCTTTCTTAATTCTTCAATTGAGTCTGGTTTAATGTTGATGATTTTTGATTCAAGTGTTTGAAGTGTGACCTCCAATGCTTTTTGATATCCTTCAACCAATACCAGTGGGTGAAGTTTCTTGTCGAATAATCGGCCAGCCTCTCTCATCAAATTACTGGCTATCAGTAAACAACTGGTAACGCCATCACCACAAGCATTCTCTTGTGATTCGGCCAGGGCGACAAAGGCTTTTGCTGCTGGATGCTTGACCAATAATTCTGCAACAATCTTTGCACCATCGTTAGTTACTGCGGTTTGTCCATTGGTCTTATACATCATTTTGTCAAGTCCGTTTGGACCAAGGGTGCCAGATAATAGGTCGCCAAAAGCAACTGCTGCACCAACCAATTTCTTTGTAACTTCAACTCCAGAAGTTACCGATGTCGTAGGTGAGACAATCGCTACTGGAGCGCGTCCTGAGCCATCGTTTGGTAGCGACATCGTTCCTTGGGCGCGGCCACGCCTTGATGAACCCTCCTTCAATTTTCAAAGAGCAATATCATCGCCCTTTGCGGGATTTACGACGCTCACTTTTACCTGAACCTTTGCGCCTTCCTTCCCAATCACGACTTTCTCGTGAGCGCCGATCTTGTTTATTTTCCCAGCGATTATTCGGTTTAGCAAAGCCTTCTGGCATATCTGCAAAGGATTCTATGCTCAGATTCATTCCACCTAATTCGTCTTGTAATTGATTGACATTTTCTCCACCCTTGCCGACCAAGGTTGCAATCATATTTTGCGGAGCGTATACTTTAGCACTATTTTCACTTGTGAAACGAACCTCACATTGAACTCCAACCCATTGCTGAATTGTTTGAACGATTTGTTCTTTGGCTAATGCTTGGACTGGTGAAAGTTGGCCTCTTGCTGCTGATGCTGAAACTGGAACTACTGCTATTTCTGAACCGAATGCGAACATTTCATGTGTTATTTTTCCGCTCGGGAATTCAACAACTTCGATGACTGGTCTTGCCAATTCTTCTTGCATTCCCGTTGGCGCCTTCACAGTCATTCGCAATTCTAAGACTTGTTGGATTTGACCAGATTCTACGTGAATGATCGTGTCTAATACTTGGCTGACCAATCCCAATTCAACTTTACCAATCAATCTCTGAATCGCCTCTAAGGCAGAGTTAGCGTGAGTGACTCCTAGTAATCCAACACCGGCAAGCCGAACATCTGAAAAGATTTCAAAATCTCTCGCCCTTCTTACTTCGTCAAAGATTACGAAATCAGGCCTTACCAAGAAAATGATTTCGGCGGTTTTTTCCAAATCACCTTCAAGTGGTGCGTATTGTGTTATTCTATCCGCTAATTGCAAGTCGCGTGGGGCTTCCATCGTCTTGACCATTGCTCCAACTTCTGTATCGAGATATTCTGCAATCGCTTGAGCTAAAGTTGTTTTTCCAGAACCTGGTCGGCCACAAATAAAGACCCCACGATGATGGTCTGCAAGCCTTTCTATTAGGCGCGGGTCAAGTTCGTAATCGCCGATTGAAAGTTTTGCTACTGGGCGTACAATTGTCACTTCTCTCGCATCGGAAAATGGTGGCCATGCACATGAAACGCGCAGGTCTCCTAATTGGATTACTTGGCAACCCTTTCTATCAATTTCAAGGAAACAGTCGCTGCGATTCCTATTGCTTTCTACCAATTCAACCAGTTCTTCTTGCAATGCTTCTAGTCGTAGAGTATCCCAGTCAGTATCTGATTCAACCTCTATTAGTTTTAGTTGACCAATAGAACCTTGTTTTACTCGCGGTGGACAATCTGCTTTGAGAAAAACAGTGTGCACTTGCTCCATCAACAAGGCTTCAAGCGCTTGCGGAAGAGCGGGGTGGTCGCCAAACTTAGCCATTGCAATCAGTCAAGGTCGGTGCGATGAGCATTTCACCCCTTCGCTTCCTAAATCCCACCAATCGGGGCTCTTTGAGTGCAAAAAGGGTTTCAATCTCTTGGCGGATTGGTCTGCTGTTCCCCGATTTGGTGGGCTGCCCCAATAATCGCTTGCTCAATCCAACGCGCTCCGCGCAAAGTGGCCCCGGGGGTTGGAAATTGGCTTGATTTGGCATTGTCTTGTTGCGGTGAACTGGAAAGTAATTGGCGCCATTCCATCTCCAATGGAGGAGTGGAAAATTCAGTCACTATGGTTTCAAGACCCTTTTTATTTTGTAATTGAATATTTTCGTGATTATTAAAATCAACAAAAATTGCCCCTTGCTCTCCGATGAAATTGAGTTGGCGTTGTTCGTTTTGTGAATCCCATGCTACCGATATATTGGCTTCAATACCACCTGGAAATTCAAGCCACATAGTGGTTTGAATTGGGTTGTTTTTCTGATTTGTTTTGAGTTGCGAAATGTGTAATCGTTGTGGTTCAACTTCACCCTGTACCGAACATACAGTATCTATTGCATGTACGCCTAAGGCTTCGATTACATCTCCTTCAGCCGGTGCTTTTCTTGTTGAGTGGCGGGTGAATTCAATGCGGTGAAGTGCCCCTATTACTCCGCTAGCAACCATCGCTTTGGCCTTTTGAATACCTGAATGGAATCTTAACAAAAATCCTACAGAAAGTGATTGGCCCGTTCTGCGACTACAGGATAATACCGCAGCTGCTTCTGATTCTGAAAAGCCTAATGGTTTCTCAACCAATACGTCAATGCCTTTGGACATTAATTCAATTGATAGTTGGCAATGTGTTTCCGGCGGAGTTACGATAGCAACTAAATCGAGTGATTGTTGCATGACCATTTGTTGCCAAGTTGAGAAGGTGGCATCTACCTGGAATGGAAGATTTGCCAGTTTGTCTGCATCGGTATCGCAAACGAATAATTGTCCGACCAACCCCTCTTCCTTGAGAGAAGTAAGAGTTCTAATGTGAACTTGGCCCCAACGGCCAGCACCAAGTATTCCAACAGTGAGAGCCATACCAACGAATCATTCGTATGGGCGGGGTTTGATAGTGTTGCCTTGTTGGTCCTTTGCTGTGAATTGGAAAGTTTCTGGCACTTGTGTTAGGGTTGCAAGGTCGGGTGTGTTTTGATCTTCAAAGCCCATTTGTGCATATACTTCAGGGGAAAATGAAAAGCCTTCAACTCCGATATATTGAGCCCTTGAAACTCGCGTGGTAATTCTTGTAAATCCATGATGCCATAATGCAAGGGCTGTAATCGCATCTTGGCTGGTAGGCGATTTACGAGGAATCTTGGGGAATGGTGCGGANNCTCATCCATGAGCGCATGAACATCCAACGAATGCGGAAATGAGAACGTTTTGCATAGGAGGTTTTCATCAAATATTTGCTCTCAAAATCATAGACGATTGGTTTGATTATTTGCCAAACATCTCTTGTTAATACATAGCCCCAGAAATGTCGGTTAGTAGCGATAACATGTTGATGTTGAGATTGTTGTTGCTCAAGACTATCGGCATTGATATTGTAGGCCATTACCGTTCCAACATCACAATACTGTTGTGACCATTTTGACAAATCTAATACCGTTTGGATATAACTTGGTGCAAGAATCATATCATCTTCCAATAGTATCACTCTCTCATAATTTAACTCATCAAATAATGTTCTTCTAGCATCGATAAGATGGCGGCCAATGCCCCAGTTTTTATCGCGTAGAACATAATTGACATTTTCAAAAGTTGAGGCTTTTACAAGTGCCACAATTTCATCTTGCTTTGCCTTCTCTCCACCATCGAGATAGACGTGTAAATCGCAGTCATGTGCTGCATCATTTGCTTGTAATGCTGCAAGTGTTTGACCAAAATAGTCAACCCGATTGAAGCCGAGCAGAAGGATTGCATTACTCATTGGCCTTCCTCCTTGGATGCTACTTCTGCCCACAATTTACCACCGAGAGTTTCCCATTCATCTGAAAGGGGAGTTGCTGAGTTGTGGTAATTTGTATATTCTCCAAAATAGATTTTGTCGCCACATAAAAATAAATCAACACGAGTGTAATCTATTTCTTTGGATAGGCTTTCTGCGGTTTGGATTAAGCGGTTAAGTGTTTCACGACTCAAAACATCTTCGATGTTATCTGGTTCTCCGAGGTCTGCAAAGCGTGGATTTGTTTGTATTATTTTGATCCCATCTCGGTCATAAATCGCTTGGCTGTGTTGTGTCATCCGGCCAGTGTCTAACTGGACAATTCCAACCTTTCCACCAAAGCAATGAAACTTCCAATCAACTGGTAATGAGTCGGTTTCGTCAACGAGTAATTGTTCAACCATCACACCGCGCGGCTTGATGTTAAATGCCCCCCACTCAATCGGGAAAATGTAATCTTTCTTGAGACACTTAGCAAGGGCTCTCTGTATTCTCCAGCGAGGCCATGGTTTGCCGTGCTGATCTTTTCCATTACGAATTACCAAGTAACCATTTTCTCGCTTACTGAATAGTTTGAATTTACGATTTACTCCATTCAATGGTTTGTCACCATTATCCATAATGAATAATGCCTCTCCCGACCAATGGTTTGTTTTTATTACACAGCGCGATGGCAATTTATCCCAATCTATTTTTGCTTTTGAGTCGGTACTCCAATGATGGATTTCAGGCAAGTCACAACCACCAAGGCGTTCAACTAATTCTCTCGCCGTGTATTTGTTTTCCATTATTGGTAGTGCAGGGTTGCGGTCGTTAACCATTCGATAGACTAATTTCTGTGAGAAATGATGTGAAATGGATGGGTCAAAGCGATGCCATGGACATTTTCCACCGGGCAAAATATCGCCTTGGTCAGTTCCGCCCATGCTATTGCCTACCTGTCTTCTTTCAAGAAGAAAGCGCTACTATTACTCGTCCTTAGAGTCTTCACTTGCGCTTTCAGAAACTGCCACATCTGTTTCTTCATAGTAGTATGAATCATTTCTCGGCTGTTCTAATTTCAAAGTAGCAACATCATCCATAGTGGTCAGATTGGTAACCGAAACTCCTGCAGAAGAAATCGCATAGACATAATCGCCCATGAAAATTGACCTACGGATATTGTATTCTCCCCAGTAATATTGATTGTCTTCACGATTGTATAAATCGGAATGGTCGACAGTTCCGTGAAGGCTCAGTTCACCTGTTTCTTCTGAAACATTCACTAGTGCAAGTTTAGAAACATACTGATAACTCCAATGATAATCGCCATTGTCTGAATACCAATTGTGATATCGATAAGTGGAAATTGGTACTGCTAACAATCCCTTAGGAGCCCAATACTGGAATGCTTTATGCTCGTATGTAGCTTCAGAATAAGACCATTGCCAAGAATTGTCATTTGGATTTTGTACTGGTGATATTGAAAATACGTCGGCCAGTGTTGGGCTTGATGTATTACTAACATCAAATAATGAAATTCTTACATTTGACCAATCTAAGCCTGTACCGTCTTCATTTGCTGGACCCATTCCAATAGTCAATAGTTGGTCTTTTGATAGCGGATGGATATATGTTGAAACTCCTGGAACTTCCAATTCACCTAAAATGGTTGGATTGGTTTCATCTGACAAATCAATAACCCATAACGGGTCTATTTGCATGAAAGTTACGATGTAAACTCTATCGCCATCAAAGCGAGTACTCCAGATTCTTTCACCCTCTGCAATTCCTTCTAATTTACCCAATTCGGACAGGATTAATTCCCCTGCATCATCAACTGCGCGCCCAAGTGTTTA
>ENA-UZXD01000436-UZXD01000436.1-metagenome-genome-assembly--contig:-Day-3-50m-contig-436_pt1 | contig 10957 bp, 9 predicted proteins | sample MGYA00260344_ERZ794904 | MGnify/ENA metagenome assembly ERZ794904 | reverse complement strand
TAAATGCCCTGACCCACGGTACCACGACGATGGATACGCTAATCGTGTTGGGCACATCAACAGCCTGGCTGTATTCAACGTTGATAATCCTGTGGCCAGAGCTTGTACCGGTGCAATCAAGGCATTTGTTCTTTGAAGCGGCTGTCTTGATAATTGGTTTTGTTGGGCTGGGCAAGGCGCTGGAAAGTCACGCGAAAGGCAAGACATCACTCGCGATTAGCCAACTGCTCAATTTACAGCCACCGACCGCGATTAAGGTTGAAACAGGTTCAGATGGTGTCCAGAGTGAAAATGTGGTGCCTGTTGCTATGCTGAAAACCGGTGACGTCATTCGTCTTTTGCCGGGGCAGGCTGTTCCCGTAGACGGTGTTGTTTTGCGGGGAGAGTCGAGTATTGATGAGTCTATGTTGACCGGAGAAAGTCTTCCGATAGAAAAAACTGAGGGTGCCAAGGTTGTTGCTGGCACAATAAATCAACAGGGAATGTTGCTGATCGCAGCCAGCGAGATTGGTGACAAGACAGTGCTCGCTGGTATCGTGAAACTGATCCGTGAAGCTCAGAACTCCAAGCCGAAAATTGGTCGAATCACCGATAAAATAGCCAGTGTTTTTGTGCCGATAGTCATTGCAATCTCGATAGTGACCGCGGCGGTATGGTTAATCTACGGCCCTGAACCCCGCGTTGCTTATGCGGTCAGTACTGCCATGGCTGTGCTCATTATTGCCTGTCCCTGTGCGCTTGGTTTGGCGATTCCTATGTCGATCATGGTGGGTATAGGTCGTGCTGCCGGTGAAGGGCTGCTCATCAGGAATAGTGATGCGCTGCAGGCAGCATCAAAGCTGACCACCGTGGTCATCGATAAGACTGGCACGCTAACAGAGGGAAAGCCCGGAATAATAGGTTTTGAAGTCAGTCAGAAATATCAAAAGGGTGAGGATGGTTTGTTACGTATTGCTCGTAGCCTTGAGAAGCTATCTGAACACCCATTGGCAAGAGGAGTGGTAGCTTATTGTGACGCTAGGGTCGGTGATGTCCCCACGGCAAAGGTTTCCCATTTCACAGCGTCTCCCGGTGGGGGCGTGAAAGGTGAAATTGATGGTGAGATCGTCGCCATAGGCAATACCCGATACATGGCCGCTCATCATATGGTGCTGCCTGCAGAACTTTCCGATCCAAAGATGGGCCCTGCAACCACAATATACGTCGGTCTTGGTAAGCACGTAATCGGTGCTTTCTATTTGCGTGATCAAATCAAGAATGATTCAAAAGCATCAATAAAAATGTTGAGAGAACTGGGCCTTAAGATTGTCATGTTAACTGGGGACAGTCAGGAAGTGGCGATAGAGATAAGCGAGCAATTAGGGTTAGCGGACTTTGTTGCTGAAATGTCGCCCGAGCAGAAGCTGGATTATATCCGCGGTTTGCAAAACGCTGGGGAAAAGGTCGGTATGGTCGGCGATGGTATTAACGATTCACTGGCGCTGAGCACGGCGGATGTTGGGTTTGCGATGGGTGCGGGTACCGATATTGCGATCCAAAGCGCAGACGTGGCGTTGTTAAGTAATAGCGTGGCGGGCGTTGCCAAGGCTATTTTGCTCTCGAGATATTGCCTGCGCAATATATACCAGAATCTGGCTGGTGCCTTTGGCTATAACCTGCTGCTGATTCCGCTGGCCGCCGGTGCGTTTTTTCCCTGGTTCGGGTGGCTGATTAATCCTGCTTTTGCTGGTGTAGCGATGGCGGCTTCTTCAATCACGGTTGTGACCAACGCGAACAGGTTAAGATTCTTTCGTCTCGGCCATGACCACGTCGAATAACTCGAGATGGGGTGGTCCTTGGTAAGTGCCTTTGGCGGCACCGGCATTGGCATGGGCCTGGCGAAAGTTTTCAGACCTAGTCCAATCGCGGAAACTCTGCTCGCTCTCCCAGATCGTCAGGGTCGAGTACATTGTGAATTTTTCGACCTGATCTTTTGCGCTGGTTTCCCTCAGCAATTTGAAGGAATGGTAGCCAGGCACGGTGTCTAACGATGAGTTTCTGGACGCCCAGATCTCCTCGAAGCCTTGTTCGTAACCTGGGTTTATTTTGAACCTGTTCATAGCTATGTACATAGTGCGACGCCTGAGATTGTTTGCCTATATTACAACCACGCCACCGGTAATGTCTCTGGTGACGAGAATCTTTAAACCGTGTTAACCTCAACCGCAAAGGAAATTCACAAACCCTGGAGATACTATGTCAAAAATACTCATCACTGGAACCAGTAAAGGCATTGGGTACGACGCAGCGTTATGTCTTGCGCGAAATGGACACGAGGTTGTGGCGACAATGCGCAACCCTAACAATTCTGATCTTTCTGAGGTCGCGTCTAAAGAGTCACTCAATATAGATATTCAAGCTCTGGATGTCGATGACATTGATTCGGTCAAAGAAGTCTTCGATAAGGTTGGTGCGATAGATGTGTTGATTAACAATGCCGGCATATTGAGCTACAACATACTTGAGGATGAATCGATTGAACGCTTTATGGAAGTTGTCAACACTAACTTATTTGGTGTTGTCAGATGCTGTAAGGCGGTTATTCCCCGCATGAGGGCCGCGCAAAGCGGATGCATTATAAATATTGGTTCAGTTGCCGGAAAAGTAACAATTCCTTGCAGCTCAGCATATTCCTCATCGAAGCATGCGATCGAGGCATTCAGTGAAGTGCTTGCACAGGAGATGTTGCCGTTCGGCGTTAGAGTACATTTGGTCCAACCTGGCATTATCGATACGCCGATGGCAACGACTGAGTTTCCCGCACCAAAAAAGGACAGCCTTTATCCACAAGGGAAGCGGGTTTCTGCGTTGTTTGCAGCGGCGTCTCAAGTTGATGCTCCGGCTTCTCTAGTATCAGACAAACTGAAGTACCTTATTGAAGTTGGTGATGAGCGGCTTCGCCACCCTGTTGGTCCAGATTCTCTTGTTTTTCTTGGCTATCGTGCGAGTGTCGATGATGAACGACTGATTTCGACCTGGGGCGCTGCCAGCGATGAGGAATTTTTGAGAAAATCTGGTCAGGATATGATGATGGATCTAACGCCGTTTATGGAATAGTCACGCCTATTCGACAAAAATAGCATAGAGCCCAGGGCTCAAAGGTGCTGATTCAAATCAACGGCTTGTTGCGAAAGGTGGCGATTTCATGGAGGTAATCGCCGCTAGATTCTCATAATTAAAATCTAATCAGCTGAATCTTCGTCATCGTTGTGCGCTAGCGAGGCAAGATCTCCGTCAGGTCGATTGCCTCTAGCTTCTGTAGAATACGTTCAATCCATGTCACCGCCAATTGATGTCCGCGGTCACCTTCTAATTCCAACATATCCTGATATTCCGCAGGTATTACCTTGTGAAGAATAATAAGCATGCCGGCATGGTATGACCATTCAAGTGATCCCTGATCAATCTCAATGCCATGTTTAGCAAGCTGTGCTCTGTAAAATTGGATGAGCTCAGAGACGTCGCTTTCGCGAGACTCTTTTCCCAGTGAAGCACTCAAAAAATAGGCGAGATCCAGCCCAGCAGGACCGTTCATTAAGGTTTGCCAGTCACAGATGACGATCTCGTTCTGCTTGTCATCAAAGAAAAGGTTATCGAGCCTAAAGTCGCCGTGTAGCAAGGTCGAAGGCAGGCTGGTATAGATATCGAATAGTGCGATTGCGTGCTCTTTAAGCCAGTAAAGGAGTTCAAGATGGCGCGGGGTTAGTGAGTCTTGGTTTGCTTTGATATACCGTGGCAGACAATCCAGAAAGACAGCTTGTCCCGCTTTTGCGCTTAACTTGAGGGGAATAACCCATGAAAACTTCTCTGTGATGGGCTGATTCCAATACTGCGCATGCAATTGAGCCATACCCGCGAGCGCGGTTTTTGCATCTTGTAAATTACAACCCTCAAGCTGATTACCCGGACGAAATTTTGAGAGATCCTCAAGCAATAATGCGTAATTTCTCTTTTTCGGTGGAATCTTTTGCGCAAGCACAAACAGCCACCATATAACTCGGATGGGAAACCGATTGACAAAATTCAGCAGCCCGAGTGTTTTGTCAGGGTCATCTCCTTGGTCCATCTCAGTGAAATATGGCTTAGGCGTTCTTACGATAAGTTCCTGTTGTAGCTCGGAATAGAATCTAACCTCCCGCTCGTAGACGCCGAGAGTTTCGCCTATTCCTCTGTTACCGGTTTGGGTAGGAAGTTTGAGAACAACGCTGTGGCCATCTTCAGGTTGGTGAGTGGTTTCTGACTGATAGGTCAGTGTCAGAATGATCACTTCCCCCATAAATCCGGTGCCTTGACCGACAACTTCGTAGCTGAAATCACTGATGTGCTGGTCAGGAAAGGCAGGCTGATCTCGCAGGGCGGTGTCGATCCATAGCTGATCAACATCCGCAATGCTTTGGGGAATGCGCATACTGTTTGCATCCTTTATGAGCGATGGTTATTGCCAGATAATCGTGGTTTTCACCGGTTTTTTATGACTCGATTACTGGTGAAACCACGTTTGTTACTGATGAACCATGCCCATATTGAATGACGATTACTTTCGGGTCAAATTAGGTAAACCCAGATATTGCGTTAAAAATTGATTCTGAGACCTGCCAGAAGCGTGCGTCCGGGTGCCGGTGCAACATCCTTAATGAATGAAACATGATGTCGCTGCTCTTCATCACCCAGATTTTTGCCGTGGAGGAATATCTCCATATTGGCACGCTCTGACAAGCGAAGTTGATAACCCAAATAGAGGCTTAAGTCATAATATTCGTCAGTCACGAGTTCCTGAGCGGCAACATCCGTCTGATTATCGACGTTCAGGAAATCGAGTGAGGCGGTGAGAGCTCCCCATTCGCCTAGAACACCAATGCCGTAACGCAACGGCGGTGTACGTGGAATGTGATCATTGCCGCTGATATCGAGCGATGCGCTCACCCAATCAAATTTAAGCGAGACCTCTACGCGACCTTCGTTCCACTGACTGACCTGAGATGTGAGCTCAGCGTCGATGCCGTAAAAGTTTGCGTCTTCCTGTAGATATGCAACTTCGGGCAAACCATCTTCCTCAGCACCTGTTGCCTGTTGGTAGATGAAGTCAGAGAATTGCGTGGCGTAAACGGTAACTCTACTGCTCAGTTGGTCGGCGTTGTACTCAAGTGTCGCAGCAATGTTAGCTGCTTTCTCATTATCTAATTGAATATTACCAACCTCAAAGCTGTTAGTGGTTAGGTGAGGTCCATTCGAGTAGAGCTCCTCAGCGACCGGCGCACGTGACGAATAGTCGATGACCGTACCAAATTGCAGGTCAGATGATAGTGGAATGACAACACCCGCGGACAAAGCATAAGTGCTAAAGTCTGTATCGATATTTGCGGCGGGCTGATGGCTCAATTGACCAACTCGCGCACCTAATTCGAGATCAAATTGCTCAAAGGAGCGTTCAGCAACCCAAAATACTGCTTGTTCGTCAGTGTCGACAGGCGGAATAAATGCTTCTTCACCTAAAGCCGAAAACTCTCGGTCTGACAGCTGCGTGCCAATCAAACCGCGCCATTGCCCAATATCGTAAATTAGTTCGGCACGGGCTTCCCAAGCTTCATTACTGAATTCTGTTGCGATTTCACCATTCGGTTCAATTTCTTGATGTTCATAGTCGTTGATACCGAACCGAACGTTCAGGCTGGAAAAGATTGAGAAAGGATTATTGACGCCAAGTTCGAAATCGACTCGATTTTGCTTGAGATCCAGCAGTGGGTTGCCTTCCGCTTCTTCCTCTTCTTCTTCCTCTTCCCCTTCATGTTCATGCCCGTGTCCTCCGGGTAAACCGTAGTTCGCCTCAAGCTGGCTAACTACCAAGCCGACAAAGCCCCAGTCTTGAATGTAAGAAGCACCAAACGCAAGACTTTCGCTGTCGAACTGGCTACCGGGCAATATGTCGCGGGCTTCCTCTTCCTCCTCGTGATGATCTTCATCATCATCGCCATGATCCTCCTCTTCAGCCTCCTCTAGCGCGCGTAGCTGAGCTGATTCTGCAAAACCAGGAATTTCAAAGGCATCGCCATCTTGAAAGCTGGCGTCTGCGTGCCATGCGAAAGAGCCGAAGCCTCCATTCAACTTAAACGCGGTCGCATTGCCATCTGTATTGGAGTCAAAGGTTGTTGATATGCCGCCTGTGACGAGCTGGCTTGGCACATTGTGAGGAATCCGCCCGGTATGTACGTCTACGACACCACCAATAGCGCCAGAACCGTATAACAGTGTGCTTGGTCCTTTAAGAACTTCGATGCGTTCCGCGATAAAAGGATCGATGCCAACGGCATGATCTGCACTGGTGACCGAAACATCCAGAGTATCGATCCTGTCTTCCATCACTTTAACGCGGGGCCCTCCGAGGCCGTGAATTACTGGACGACCCACTGCCTTACCAAAACTGCTTGTTTGGATACCGGGCAGTTTGCCCAGCGTGCTGCCTATATTTGAGTCCAGTACGCGTTGAAGTTCTTCTCCGTCAATTAGTTCCGCTGCTTGCGAAAGCCCCTCACCCGATAGCGGGTGAGAGAAGACGATTACTTCTTCTATTTGTTCGGTAGGTGTCTGCTGAGCGTGGCCAACACCCGGTTGAATGACCGCTAATAGTCCACCAATTATGGACAAAGGAAAGTGTTTCATTGTCTTTCTCTCACTAAATATCAATACGAATACAGCAACAATTTGCTGTGTTTTCATTACGTTTCTTGATTACGTTAGGAGAAGAGGTGGTGCTCGGGTGAGTCTGTCAAAGGTAATGACAGAGACGACATTACGTGTCGGCAGAATTGCCAAGTAAACGTTGAAAAATTCGGCATTGGGTAGTGATAAGTTTACTGTGGTAAGTGCTGGCGTGCTGGATCCAAGCAAACATACGGAACAATTTTCTACTTGCACAATATCAGCATGGAAATGCTGAGTTGCGGAAACCTGGGTCACGAGGAACGCGAGCAGCACACCTGGCACAATGCGGCGTGAGAGTAATGCCTTTAGTTTAGCGATTATTTTCATGGTTTCGTGCAATCGTTGCGCTGCGTCATTCTATCGAAAACCCCATGTTTTGCAATATTATGGGCCTGGGTGTCTTTCGGAGCAGTATTGCCTATGCACGTTTTGCTAGGAGAGATGTCCGATAAAAATTCGCTCAAAACTGGCAAAGCATGAGCTTATCAGTCGATAATAACAGTGATTGTCTTCTTGCTTTCAGCGGTTAAAAAAATCTATGGGTCAAAGAACAAATGCGGCGGTCATCGGTGCTGGTGCAGCAGGCTTGGTCTGTGCCCGTGAACTTGCAAGGCAAAATATAGAGGTCACTATATTTGAGAAGTCCAGCCAGGTGGGTGGGGTTTGGGTTTATGAATCTGAAGTAGATGACGACATTACCGGGGTTGACCCGACCTCCACAGTACATTCCTCGCTCTATGACTCCTTGAGAACAAACCTCCCGCGCGATCTGATGGCTTTTTCAGACTACTATTTCGACTCCACTGGCGGTGGTGAAGATACATGGCCCCGCTATCCTCACCATTCGAAAGTGTTGGAGTATCTGGAAAGATTTGCGGTTGATCATGACCTAACGAAAACAATGAGGTTAGAAGCCACAGTAACACGCCTGAAGCCTTCGCTAGAAGAACGCGGTGATGACGCCAACCGTCGTCCAAAGTGGCTTGTAGAAAGCGAAGATGCGGAAGGTAATTTTTCCAGAGAAGCATTTGACGCAGTGGCTGTGTGTAACGGTCATTACTCAAAACCAAGAGTGCCTATACTACCCGGCATGGAATCCTTTCCGGGGTATGTTATTCATAGCCACAACTACCGTCGACCAGACGAATTTAAGAATATGAAAGTGGCTGTCTGGGGCACGGCCGCGTCCGGTGCTGACATCGCGAGGGAAATAGCATCAGTTGCAACTGAAGTGTATTGGTGTGGCAACGCTTTTGAGTTACCAACCAGGTCCGGGGGTCAAGGTATAGGCCTATACCCATCTCCGGTGAGTTGCTCTGGTAGCAGGATCACATTCAATGACCAAGTTAGCCTAGACGGTGTTGACGCTTTTGTATATTGCACGGGTTATGAGTTTAACTTTCCCTTTCTGGAAAAAAACATCGTATCCGTTGAAGACAATTGGGTGCATCCACTTTATCTAGATCTGGTTTCTACTAGGTTTGAAAATCTAGCGTTTATTGGTTTGCCTTACTTGGTCATTCCATTTCGGTTATTTGAAATGCAATCCCGATGGTTCGCAAGTGGCATAGCCGGAGAGATGCGTATGCCTAACCAGCAAGAGATGATGCATGCATATGAAGCTTCGCGACAGAAACTAATAAAAAAAGGCGTGCCCAAACATCACTATCATCGCCTTGGGGATGCTCAGACCGACTATATTAATCTGTTGGCGAAACAATGTGGCGCAGACAAAGTACCGGATTGGTACATGGGTCTGGCGCTTGAGGCCCAGAAGGCGAGAATTGCAGACCCTGAAGGGTTCAGAGCAAGACCGCTAAAGTTTCAAGGGCCCACGGTGGTGCTCAAAGAAGATCAACTGTCGGAGGTACAGTAGTCAGCGCGGCAGCAACCCCGTTTTCTCGTAAACGTCTGCCAACGTTACTGAGGCTCTTGCAGTCGCTTTTTCCGCGCCGGCTCGCATCAGCTGTCGCAGATAGTCTTGATGTTTCATCAGGTCTTCGTACTTTTCGCGATAGGGTGTCAGTGTAGATACCACGAGCTCAGCCAGATCACCTTTGAGATGACCGTACATGCGCCCTTCATATTCCTCAACCAAAGTCGGTACAGACTTCTCACTAAGTACACTATAGATTGTTAGGAGGTTTGCCAGTCCGGGTTTATTTTCCGGGTCATAATTGACCACGGTATCTGAATCGGTCACGGCCGACTTTATTTTCTTAGTAATCTTCTTTGGCTGATCAATGATCGAAATATAGCTTTTTTCATTCTCCGAGGATTTTGACATCTTGGATTCAGGATCAGTCAACGACATGATTTTTGCGCCAACTTCTGGAATATATGGTTCAGGTACTTTCAACGCGCCTGCGCCATACCGATTGTCAAAATAACCTACTAGGTCGCGACAGAGTTCGAGATGTTGTTTCTGATCTTGGCCAACGGGCACTAGATCAGCCTGATAGAGTAAAATATCAGCGGCCATCAAGACGGGGTATGAAAACAAGCCGGCGTGAACATTTTTAACATTAGCCGACTTATCTTTGAACTGGGTCATTCTATTGAGATAACCCATCGGCGTCATGCAGGTGAGTATCCACGTCAGTTCTGCGTGCTCATGTACATGTGATTGAACGAAAATGGTGTTTTCTTCGGGATCGAGGCCAAGCGCAATGTATTGAGCGTAAAAACTCATGCACCGTTCGCGCAGGGCGACCGGATCTTGGGCTACCGTCAGCGCATGAAGGTCAGCGATGAAATAGAAGCAGTCATAGTCTTGCTGCATGGCTTTCCAGTTTGATACAGCGCCGATGTAATTCCCCAGGGTGAGGTTACCGGTTGTGGTAGAGCCGGAAAGTATAGTTTTGCGTGTTGCGGTATCATTGGAGCTGGTCATAGAGGATTCTTAAAGCATGTTAGTGAACAGACGGATGCGCGGGCTATCATACCAGAGCTTCACTGGATTTCCCCCGTACAAATGTGGGTTACCTCATGCAACAAGCTAAAGTCAGTGGCAAAGAATTGCCCGGTTCAAACCACAATCGATTGTATCTTGTCATCCTGAGCGTTTTGTTTATCCTCACGCTCCCTGTGAAAGGTGCAGGGCAAGTGAGTTTTTCTGAAATTCAGGCACTTGAATACAGCACACCTAACGAAGTTATTCCGTACGGTGCCGGTGAATACCAATTTGCAGAGTACTGGCATCCCGGTACGTCAGAGCCCGCTTTGGTCATTTTGATACATGGTGGGTGCTGGTCGAACGAATATGGGCTGGACCACATCAGGGCGCTCGCCAGCAAGCTCAAGGGGTCAGGGTACGCTGTATGGTCAACCGAATATCGCCGGGTAGGTGATGCGGGTGGTGGTTGGCCAGGCACGTTTGAAGATATTGCTGACTCGTTGAATTACACAGACAAGCTCTCAAACATCAATCAGCACGCAAAGTTTGTGATGGGACATTCCGCGGGTGGACACCTTGCACTCTGGGTTGCAGCCGCTGGCCACTTGCCTCTTGAATCACCCTTGGGAAAGCGAATGAAAACTCAAATTCAGGGAGCCATTGGGCTGGCCCCGATTGCTGACCTTGCCGCATATTCGCTCGGTGACAACAGTTGTGAAGTTGTAACTGAAAAACTGATGGGTGGTTCCGCCATAGATTTAGCGGAGCGTTATGCACTCGGGTCACCTTCAGCATTATTGCCATCAATCGATTCGATTTTGATACACGGAGAGGGTGATACCATCGTCAACATTAGCCAGTCGCAGAGGTATGCTGCATCTTCTTCCCGTGCGAGTATTATTCCGCTCAAGGGGTTGGGACACTTCGACATGATCAATCCTGAGGGCCCGGTGTTTGATCGTATTATCGAGGCGCTCGTGCGCCTCAAACCGGAGGCCACCAAATGAACCAAGATGATTTATTGCTCGCTGACACTAATGATGTGCTGTCCACGCTAAGAGACTTATTCTACCTGCCACCAAATACGGTTTATTTGGATGGCAACTCGCTTGGCCCGCTATTGAAACGTGTCGAATCGAGGTTGCAGAAAACGATTCGGGAGGAATGGGGTCAGGACTTGATTGCCAGTTGGAATAGCCATAACTGGATCGATCTACCGGTGAAGGTGGCTGAAAAAATTGCGCCTTTAGTCGGTGCCGCGAAAGGCCAGGTTATCTGCGCCGATTCAGTGTCGGTAAATTTGTTCAAGTTACTTGTTACGGC
>ENA-UZXD01002378-UZXD01002378.1-metagenome-genome-assembly--contig:-Day-3-50m-contig-2378_pt1 | contig 11137 bp, 5 predicted proteins | sample MGYA00260344_ERZ794904 | MGnify/ENA metagenome assembly ERZ794904 | reverse complement strand
GACAAACCGCCGCCACTTTTATTTTGGCTACTGCTGATTAGCACCTCGGCTTGGTAGGTATTGGGCATGACCAAAGCCACCACCAAGGCGCCAACCCCAAACAATAGGGTAAGCATGAATATGCTTAACTTATGGCGAAGCAGTGATCGCAGCAATGCCAGTAGATCAATTTCGTCACTGTCAAGGGCTTGGTTCTCTGTCACAATACACATCTCTTCTTTATCGAAAAATTACTAAAAAATACCCAATGCCATAATCGATGCGGCGGTAATCGCAAACTGATAGGAAATCTGACTGATATTCGTCCATCTCGTCAACTCAGACACATGCTCCAAGTCCATCGGCACCATGATCACATCACCCGGATCAATCGTCGCGGCACGGCCATTAAGCAGGGTCGATGTTTTCGACTCGGCGGCAACAATAGACCCATTGGACTTGATAACATAAATCCTATCTGTATCAGCTTGGCTAGTGAGCCCACCCGCCGCTTCGATATATTGTTCAAGCGTCATTGAAGGAGAATAAAGCATGGAGGCAGAACTCATTACTTCTCCCGTAATGCCTACTTCCTGAATTCGTTGGGGTATATGCAGTTGATCACCGTTTTTCAGGAGTATATCTTCAGAACGTTGAGCCACAACATTGGGTAAATCAATGACCAAGCGGCCGGCAGCTTCCGATTCTTTGATTTGATCAATGACTTGTTGCATTGACGTGAGTGCAGCGTTTGCTTTTCCACTACTGTTTGGATCTTGGCTAACTTGATTAGCCATATCTTTTTGTATCAGCGCGGCATCCATTTCCAAGTCTAAGACAAGTTGTCTTCTGGCCATAAGCTCCCTGTCTCTTAATGCTTCTCTGGAGAAGAACGCTGCCTCAGGATCGCCTAAATCAGTGGCCCCACCTGCCCTAATCAGCAGTTGACTCAAGGTTTCCCCCTTGGCGATGGGGTACGTGCCAGGGAATTTGACTTCGCCAGTTATACTGACCGCATTCTGTTCAAGCCAATCCGGTATTTGTTTAACCGTCAATATATCATGGGGCTCGAGCAGTGTGTTTTCGCTTAAATCCCCAGCCACGGCCTTGCCAAGATTAACGGTGAGGTGGGAAGTTTGGAACTCACTATCCTGACCAACAGTAAAGCGGGTAATCTCAGCCACCATACTGTAGGCGGCCTCCTCCAACCCTCCTGCGGCCAAAACAATATCCGATACCCGCATGCCCTGAGTAAGAGGGTAAGCACCGGCTTCTTTAACGCGGCCTTCAATGCTAACCACAAGTGCGGGTTGCCCAAGCTTAGCTTGTCGCTTTAGGTCAGAAACAATCTCACCAATTACCCATTGGCGGAGAGTATTCTTATTAAATAGAATAAGTTTATCTCTGGCACGCAAAGCCATATCGTTCGCATTACCAGGCGCCGATAATACCGCTCTTAAGAACACCGGCAATACGGTCGTCGTACCGTCAGCTTCTATGCGCTGTAACAATGCATATTGCATATCGGTTTCTGGTAATAAGTTCAATGAGGCACTGACCAAATCACTGACTCGCATATTGGGTCCGAGTGGGTAGTCCCCTGCATATTTAATATTACCACTGATGGTCACAACCGGTTCAGGTTCACCATTTCGAGCCTGCAATTGCAGTTCTGTTATATACTCGCTAATTACCTCATTGCGATCATCCGTTAATGACAGCACGATGAGCTGATCTCTGGGGTGCAATAGCGGATTCGCCTTCTCATCCACGGCACTCATGACCTTGTTTAGGGATAGAGGGAGCAGTGTGATGTGGTCACGATTATTCGACTCTCGGCGTAAAATGGCATAGTGCATATCGGTAGCCGGTAACACATCCAAAGAGGCTCGAACCAAGTCACTAACCCTCATATTGGATTCAAGAGGATAATCACCGGGGTATCTGACATTACCTTTAATCGATACCACTTGCTCTGGTTGGCCGAAACGGGCTTGTTCTCTAAGCTTGGAAACAATATCGGATAGTAAAGGTGGGCGATCTTCGGTGAGTCTAAAAACGGTCACCTCATCACTGGGTTGCAGTTTAATGTCTTGGCTCCACCCTTTCGCCCCTAGCGCATCACTAAGCGCAACCGAAAACACCTCGATGCGATTCTCCTTTGGAAGCTCGCGTTTTATTAGGGCATAATCCAAATCTGTTTCGGGTAACAGATCCAGTGAGGCCTGGACCAAATCACTGATTCGCATATCAGGCACATACGGGTATTGGCCCGGAAAACGAACATTGCCGGCAATACTGACGACCCGGGCTGGTTCATTAAATCGGGCCTGCAAACTCAACTCTTCAATCAACCCCTTGATCGCTGGCGCGCGGCTTTCATTGTTAGAAAATACCATCAGCTGATCACGGGGTGATAACAACCTATTTTGCGGGCCAAATGGGTCATTAATAGCCTCATGCAAATTCACACTTATCACGGAGATATGCCCGTTTGGCGCATCTTCTCGGCGAATCAATCCATAGTCTGTATCCGTGCCTGACTTCAACTCATCCATGCTTTTTAATACATCTTGTACCCGCAGTCCTGGGCGCCACTCAGTGCCACCAGGCCGCCTTACATGACCTGACACCATAACGATGTCATTCATGCGATCCAAGATCGAAAATATGCGTACCGTGTCGCCGTCCAGCACGGACTCAGACAGGGATCTTTTACTAGACAAATCCAGCTCAACCAATGTCCGCTGGCCATTCTCACTGATTCTCTCTATTTGTGAGACTTTAGGAAAAGCCGTTGGCAGCATGCCACCCGAGTAGCTCAGCAGGTCACCGACTGACTTCTCTTGAGGTCCCAGCTCATAGATGGCAGGGCGACGTACTTCACCCCCAATACCCACCGTTTTCCCCAATGGTTTTACAAAAATCACATCGCCTGGCAGCAATCTCATGTCTTTGCTTGTATCACCGTGCAGCAATAGATCATACAAATCAAAATTGGCGACTACCTTGCCTTTGCGCTTCAGTTCAATGTCTCGTAGGGTGCCTATTGGCTTGATACCACCACTCACGAATAGCGCATTGGTTAATGTGGACAATGCACTGATGGTGTAGGAACCTGGGCGGTTGACGTCACCAAGAACAAAAACACGTATCGAGCGCAAAGTCCCTAAGGTGATATTGGCCTTGACACCGATAGTCTGCTGGGACACTCGCAAATCAATGAGTTCTTTTAGCTCTTTGAATGTTAATCCCGACACGTTGATCGGCCCTATGCGGGGAAAATTGATTTCTCCCTCACGGGTGACCGTCAAAGAAAACTCAACATTTTCTTTGCCGAATAACAGCACATTCACTTCGTCCCCAGGACCGACAATATATTCGCTAGGTATAGGAATGTCCGCGGCTGGCGCGAAGGTCGTTGGCGTCCCTTCAAAAAGCGCATAGCCAAACTGTTTTAAGGCTGGATACGCGGCCTTAGGGGTCGTACTTTCACTTAGTGTTTTTGGCGTTGTGCTTTCGCTTAGGTCAGCTTGCTTCGATACGGCCTTGGCCGCTTGTTCAACCGTTGACGGTGAATCTGCCACCTTGGCAGCTGGAGTTGGCGTTGGAGTCGGCGCAGCAAGCGTTGATGAAGCCGGCGTCTCTGTAGCAAGCATACCCCCAACAAGCTTTCTTTCAGCAGCCGAAAGCTTGCTCAATAGCTTCTGTTGGTCCGACGCGCCAAGTGATAAGAATAGTGACTTTTTTTGCGCATCCGGTAGCTGGGACACCATGGCACGCTGTTGCGCTTCGGGTAACTTTAAAAAACTGTCTTTTTGAGCTTGAGAGATTGAGGGGGCCGCCAATACGGAACTTGTCGCTAGAGCCGAGAACAGGGCAAGAAATAGCGCCTTGCGCAAGGATTGCTTAATTTGTCCAAATCTATACATGTATATTCCTATCTACTTAACTCTACTACTTACTATAACTAATTTATGTATAGATTTATAATATTACTAATCGAGTTACAAAAAACTTATTATCGAACCAATTAACGATAACAACCTATCACATCAACACAACGACGCCTATTGAGGCCTATCCACCAGAACTTGCTATTTTTGGGGCACTGGTTTTACCGAAATTGCGTTGCCTGCCGCTAAATTCAGTTAACGCATCCCCCATTTGCTTCATTTGGAAATCAGGCCAAAGGGTGTCTATAAAAAGAAATTCGGCATACGCCAGTTGCCACAATAAAAAGTTGCTAATACGATGCTCGCCACTGGTCCTTATACACAGATCTACTTCCGGCAAGTCGCTAAGGCACAAATGACGGGAAAAATCTGCTTCACTGATACTGTCAACTGGCAGGCCTTCTTTGATTACCGTCGAGGCCATGTTTTTAGCCGCCGTGAGAATATCCCAACGGCCGCCATAGTTAATCGCCACATTAAGCTGAAGGCCATCATTATTACTGGTTATTTGTTCGGCTGTTGCTATTAATTTTTGCAGCTCAAGGCTCAACTCTTGGGTATTACCGATGATGCGCAGGCGGATGTTTCTTTCATGGAGTTTACTCACTTCATTTTTCAAGACAACAACCAGCAAACGCATCAGAGCTCGCACTTCGTCCTTTGGGCGCTTCCAATTTTCAGTACTAAAGGCGTATAACGTTAACGCTGAAATTTCATAATGCAAAGCCGACTTTATGACTTGACGAACAGCTTCCTTGCCGGCTTTGTGGCCCGCTATGCCAGGGAGGCCTCGGCTTCTTGCCCATCTGTTATTGCCATCCATAATGATGGCAATGTGTTTAGGAAGCTGCAAAGTACCGGTGACACCTGTTAGTCCATTAGATGAATTCATATAAAACTACTCAAACTTGGCCAAGGGACGTGTTAACAAAATAGTTGGCTCATCAGCTACTATTTCAACCTTATGCAGAAATGGGCTAAAGGTACGATACCACATATATACCCCTTACCACCCTAACCTACATCATTAGCTACTTCAGCAAGCCCTCGCTTGCAATACTGTGTGAGGGCCTACTTTTGGCACTTGCCACGCCTATTTTTTAAATCAATTTATCCATACCGTAGCTCAGGTAAAAATTGACCCTACCATCACCACTTGCGCTTATTATAAGCACAAACAAACGACAATTAACCGTCGAATCAAATATTTAGGAATAATTCCTACAAATAATTATCAATTCAATATCTAATTTAACTGATAACACGCTTTCAACATATTGGCATCATTACAAATCAATAAACATAGTCACCAAAACACGAGTAAGACCATAGGCCGACACCAAGAGCCCCTGTCAAAAACAAACGGAACACTAGGTATTCAACAGGGAATGTGATTGACAAAATAGCGCTATATTTGGCAAGACAAGATCAAGCCAGTCAATTTAGAAGGCGAATTTGGCCACAGCCTGTACCGATATAATGCTATTTTCAGTTGCCGATTCGAGTGATTGATGAGCCATAGCCAGCTCTAGCAAACTATCCGCTTCCTGCCAGCGATAACCGATGGACCAACGAGGATCTGCGCCTGCCGCATTTAACCGCTTGCGGGCTGTTAGCAGGCCACTATTTGACACACCATCACCGATTGCCTTCAGCTCCCACTTACTCACGCCATAGCTTGCATACACATAACTTAATGATGTTAAACGATGTCTGGCCACGGCATTCAATCCAACAACTGACATAACCCCGTCCGAGGTACCCGTAAATGTGCTGCTGCCTTTGACACCAACCAAATTCTTAGAAAAGAAATTTCGGTAGGACAAGTCGGTGTCAATGTACAGATCCGTTTGCCCTGTTAACTGGAAAATAGGGGTTGAGGTGGAGGCCCCGACATAATAGCCTATAAAGGGCCCAGTAAATGTGGCCCCCGCAAAGCTGACTTGGTGGTTTGGCGTATAACCAGCACCAATGCGGGTGGTGAGGCTTGTATCGGAAGCAATCTGTGTTGTTAAATTGACGCCCAGTGCACCAAAAGTGTAGTTCATGCCCACACCTTCAATAATAAGGCGCTGAGAGGATTTTTCTAACAGCCCAAAATATGAAATTTCCAAGTCACTTGCATAGGCAATTTTGCCTATTGGTAATAGCATCATCAATACCAGCACCCGCAGTGAAGCACGCTTGTGGCTTGCCCTAAAAAGAAGCCGATAAATCATTGGTTATTGAACCCTTTTGCTTATAAATATCTATATATCAATCATACAATTCTATGTTCCCCAGAGACACATGGGTTAATCGAGGCAAAAAAATACACCCTTATCTACAATCAGGATAAAGGTGTATTAGTGACTGGATTAAATAAAGTTCTATACTATCTCAAGGGTAAATGTATCACTAATAGTGTCCCCCGTCCCATCCGTAGCTGTCACCTCAATTGCGTAGGTTCCAACATCTGCCTCGGTTGGGTTACCATAAAACGTCAGGTCGGTGATTTCAGGGTGCGAACTGCTAGTGGTGTCACCAGTAACACTTGAGGGGTCCTGAGCGATAGTGAAATTAGTCGTCAGGCTGGTTATATCAGTCCCGTTCATGTCAGTTAACGGCAAGTCCGTTTCAATGGTTAAATTAAAATCACCTTCTTGTAATAATGAAATTGAACCGACGGATTCCAGCTTTTCTATGATTGCAGCCAATTTCACATTGATAGAAGCCGGGTAATCCACACCACTGTCAGACATACTGATAGTATCGCTATCAAGGTTGGCGATACTGAAGTCGACCGTACCTTGGCCTGGCGTTATATACTGGCCGGTTGCTGATTGCGTCGGTAGGGTAATACTGGCCGTAGTCCCATTTCCCGACCAGTCGACATCCACACTTAGCTCAATATAACGCTCACTAGCAGATCGATAATCATTAGAACCATCTAGAAGTTTAAAGGTAATCGACCCACTGCCGGTCCCATCTGGAATTTCCATGAGATCGATATTAAGGGTAGGAATTTTGAAATCTCCAGTACCACTAGCGGCATTTTGCAAGTTAGCAAGATTCAATACTGGCGCACTGTTTAGACTAATTTCGTTGTCGGTCATAGTCGCTGTGGTATTGTAGGTCACATCACTGGATGAACTCGGGTCATAGTCTTTCCAACTAACATCAGTGTCAGCCAACCTAAACGCATTAGTGGTAGCGGGCGTATCTGAGATGGAGAAGTTGGTTTCCAAGCTGGTGATACTAGTACCGTTCTTATCAGATAACGGCAGGTCTGTTGCAATGGTTAAATTAAAGTCGCCTTCTTGCAACAATGATGTCGAAGCAACATCTTCCAGCTTATCAATCAATGCGGCCAGCTTGACACTAAGAGTGGCGGGTGAAGCCGATAGGTCACCACCACTTGATACGGTTATCGTATCGCTATCGACGTTGATGAGGCTAAAGTCAACACGCCCGTCTTCCTGCGTTATATAGTGCCCAGTCGCTGTTTGGTCGGGTAGCGTAATACTAAAACTAGTCTCACTACTGACCCATTCAGCCTGCACGGCCATCTCAATGTAGCGTTCGCTACCCGTCTGAGTACTGTCACTGCCATCTACTAATTTGAAGGTAATTGCACCACTACCTGAACCACTAGGCACCTCCAGCAAATCGATATCTATAGAAGGTATTTTATAGCTACCAGAATCACTTGCGGCATTGGTCAAGTTAGTTAAATTCAGCGTTGGCGAACCATTAATCGTCATCGCGTTACCGTCAATAGAGACACTATTATTATAGGTAATATCCGTCGCTGAATCAGGATTATAATCGTTCCAAGTTACAACGGAATCGGCAATCCTAAACGTATTGGATTCGCCAAAAGTTAGCCAAGAAGGTAAAGCGCTACCGTCACTTAGGGTCGCAGCGTAAGTTAGGGAGCTATCATCAACATCAACAACAGTAGCTGCATCTACAGTTAATGTGTAGACCTCATCTGCATCGGCCGTTTGATCAACAATTTCTGTTGCCACATAGGGGGCATCATTAATACCCACCAGGTCTATAGTAATCACTTTTTTCACGCTTTGACTGTCGTCTGAAGCATTGACGGTAACTGTAAAGCTTTCGCTGGTAGTGCCCGCTGACAACGAATTCAAGGCGCTGTCGGTGATGGTATATGTCCAAACGCCATTTGCATCAATCTCAAAACTACCATGGTCGCCACTTGCACTAAGCACTTCAAATGCATAGGTTAAAGAGCTATCGCCCCCTTCTATAGTGGCTGTGCCAGTCGCTGTATGCGCATCGGCCCCGGAAACCACCAGTTTGCTGGAATCGGTAATATCCCCAGAAGTAGTACCAGTAATTTCAACAATACTAGTGAGCGTTTCAACAGTGGTGGTGTTCTCGTCAATGGTAGACAAGGTAGCGTCGTTATTGGTCGCAACTTCTTGAGTCATATCCACCAAAGTAGATTGTGCCGCTGCGAATACTGGATCAACCTCGGTTGACAGCTCGGTTACGCTGTCGATAATAGTGTTCACTTGCGCGATTGCGGTAGTGATGGCGTCCAGTGAAGCGGTAAAGTTAGCATCAGCAAGCGCAGAACCGGCATCATACTCAGCAACGATGTCCGTTACCAATGCCGTGTCGGTAAAATCAATGGCAACAGGTGCAGCAGGTGCACCTGGGGCTTCAATTTGCGCTTCAACAACCGCAATGAATGCCGTTAACGCATTGTCGATGGCCGCAGACTTAGTGGTGTCGGCACCTAAGGTAGAGCTTGACTCCGCCTCCGCCAAGGTATTAATCACCGTCATAACCTGCTGGGACGTTTTCTCAAAAGCCAAAGCGTTGTCGGTACCTATGCTATCGGCAGCATAAGGATTATAGCTGGCAACGTCTATGCTTTCATCCAGACCCAGCAAGGCTTTTACTTTAACTTCAGCCTCGGCTTGGGTTAACGCTGTCGTCAAAGTATCTGAATCCATCAGCTCATTAGTTAAGGTCGTGGCAACAGTAACGGCCGTTGAGCCTGAGGGAGCGGACATGGTGATGCCAGCAATGACCTCACCAGAAGATTTATCAACGGTAGTTTCGTCGGTCACAACGACGATGTCACCGGTGAGCTCCGTTTCTATTGAAAACGCGCCTTCAGAATCAGTTCGAACCTTGGCACTATCCACACCATCAGTCCAAGCGCCATCTTCGTCAGTATCGATAAATACCTCAGCGTTTTGCAACAAACCTTTAACCGCCACCCCTTCCGTGGACGTGGGAGAAATACCACAACCGGCTAAACCTGCAGAAAAAAGTGTTAGCAATATTTGCCTAGCACTGCCTTTCACAGCTGATCCATCTGCCGTAAAGATACTAGGAATTTTAGCAGTAGTTAACCCTTTAAGGTTTCCCGAATTCTTCATTTGATAAACTCCATCTATCGTTATGAATTGTTATTTGACATCCTCTGTTAGCCAGCGAACATCCACGCCGGTACTCTCTTTTCAGTATGCTTTTATTACCCTTAAAAAGCGCCAATAAACCTGGCCAAGCACAACATCACTCTCACAAGAATGAATTATTTCAAGAAAGCAGTGACTATAGACTCTAATTTTTGAAGAGAAATGTCAAATATTTAGGTATATTAATTGTGTTATTTTATTAATAGGTCAATATACGATCCTAGGGTATACCTCGGCCTCAATGTGCGGTTACCGAAAATCATCGACGCTACCCAAGCCCTCTCGCAACACTTCGATCTCACCATCCAGCAAACTAATCAGACTGGTTTCCCCCATGCCGCAGTAGCCGCCATCAATAATCAGATCCAGACTGTGCTCCAATGTTTGGCAAATATCATAGGGATCCGTCATGGGCAATTCGTCTCCTGGCATAACCAGAGAGCTGGTGAGCATGGGCTCACCCAGTTCGTGCAATATGGCTTGAATAATCGCATTATCGGGGACGCGGATGCCAATGGTTTTTTTCTTCGGGTGCATCAGCATCTTGGGCACTTCTTTGGTGGCTTTTAGAATAAACGTGTAGGCACCAGGGGTATGGCTTTTTAAAATACGGTAAGCCTCGTTATCTACCCGCGCATAAGTGGCTATTTGACTAAGATCTTCACAGATCAAGGTCAGGTCGTGCTTTTCATCCAACATACGCAGTTGGCGAATACGATCCACGGCTTTTTTATCGCCCAGATGGCAGCCAATAGCATAGGCACAGTCGGTTGGGTACACCAAAACCCCGCCTTTTTGAATCATTTCAACAGCCTGCTTTACTAAACGAGGTTGAGGCGTCTCGGTATGGATCTGAAAAACTTGGCTCATAGTAGTCCGTGTCAGCGTTAAGCCCCACAGGCAAGATCGATTGCCAGCTAGGGTAACATGGGTTTTAGTATTGAATTATGCNNACTCTGGGGTAGATGCGTTTTATCCGACCCCATTTGATATATTTTGTAGCAGCTGCACGGCTTGCTCTTCATCCAACACCGGCACGCCCAGATTATTGGCTTTGGTGAGCTTGCTACCGGCTTTTTCCCCGGCGATAAGGTAGTCGGTTTTTTTAGACACACTGCCGGCCACCTTGGCACCATATTGCTGCAATTTGGCTTTCACCTCGTCTCGGCCCATGGTAGTGAGGGCACCTGTCACCACATAGGTTTTGCCCGCTAGGGGCAAGGTTTCTTGCTGGGCTTGTGCCAAAGGCTCACTTTCTAGCCACGTAATGCCTGCTTGTATAAGGGCACAGATCACGCCTTGATTATGGGCATCGGCAAAAAAATGGGCTATTCGGCCTGCCACGATGGGGCCGACATCAGCAACTTGTTGCAGCTCTTCTTCGCTAGCGGCCATGATATTATCCAGGGTGCCATAATGCAGGGACAAACTCCTTGCTGTCGCTTCGCCCACTTCACGAATACCCAAGCCAAACAGGAAACGTGGCAAGGTGGTTGTGGTGCTATCGCCGAGCGCATTAATCAGATTGGTGGCACTCTTGTCACCCATGCGCTCCATATTGGCTAAAGTCGGATGGGTCAGATCATACAGATCGGCCACGTGTTGGATGTAGCCCTCTTCTACCAGTGCTTCCACCAGCTTGTCACCCAAGCCATCGATATCCATGGCTTTGCGGCTAACAAAGTGCTTTATGGCTTGTTTCACTTGCGCACCGCAACTTAGGCCATTGGGGCAACGCAAAGCCGCTTCGCCCTGCTCTCT
>ENA-UZXD01003257-UZXD01003257.1-metagenome-genome-assembly--contig:-Day-3-50m-contig-3257_pt1 | contig 11170 bp, 15 predicted proteins | sample MGYA00260344_ERZ794904 | MGnify/ENA metagenome assembly ERZ794904 | reverse complement strand
TGTTCTTCTGCATGATCTTTGTAGTTGAATGCCAAACAAATTATCTTGTTAGGATTAGGAATTGGTGCTAAAATATCAAATTCTGATAAATCGTGCTTAAATTCAATTTCATCAATCTTTGGTAGAATCTCTTCATACCAGCCATCAAACAAAAAGTCTCTAACATTTAGTGGAATTGGTATACCTGTAGATTGTGCAATATCATCTTTTGTAGCAATCTTGTCACCTTTAATTAAACCAAAAGTTTCTTTACCTGATTTTATTACTCTTGCAATTTTCATTTTATCTCACTTGTGTGTAAATATGACTTGATGTGTTGATTCTTTTCTACAATAACCAAATCTTATAAATTGGATTTCATCACCGTCTTTTAACTCTAAGTACGCTTGCTCTACAAATCCTTCTATCTCTTTCAAACTATCTTCGTTAAATTCCTCACCAAAAAATAACTGTTCAGGAACTATAATTTTGATTTTTATTGTTTCTTTTGTGACCCACTGTATCTTTTTTTCAATATTTTCCGCATTTTCTGAAATATATTCTGCAGCAAGATCTAAACCATCTTCTATAATCTTTACAATTCCAATTCCTAAAAGTCTGATTGATTCTCCTTTCTTTAATCCCATTGCATCCTGACCATCAATCATCACTGAATCATTAACATTTACAGTTCGTTTACCCAAATCAATTGTAGGATGATTTGATAACTGGAATTCATTTGATGGTAGATTTACAATTTTTAATTCCTTTGGATTACGTACCATATGCAATCTTACGCTTTTTCCATCGATAATCTTCTTGTTAAATGCCTCTAGAGATGCAAATGGGGAAACTGTATCGTTTTTTGTTAATCCCAAAGATAAGACAAATTTTTTCACTGCTTCTGGTCTAATCCCTCTTCTTCGTAATCCTTCAAGAGTTGGTAATCTTGGGTCATCATACCATGGAACTTTACCATTTTCAATTAGTGGCTTTAATGCACTTTTTGATACGGGCATTCCTTCTAAATCCAGTCTGCCAAAAAAGATGAATTCGGCTTTTTCCATTCCTAATTTATCCAAAATTGTGTGATGGAGCTCTTTTCTCAGTTCAAACTCCTTTGATCTCATGGCATGTGAAACCTTACTAATACTATCAAAAATTATGCCTGCAAAATCATATGTTGGCCAAACTTTGTATTTTTGCTCTTGCCTTGCGTGTCTTTTTGTATTAATTCTAAATAGTGCTGGATCTCTCATTGTTGTGTTTCCGGATTGCATGTTTCCTCTAAATCGTAATAATGCTTGTCCCTCTTTGAAGCCTTTTTCATCAAACATCTTATGCCATAATCTTTCATTTTCTTCTACACTCTGTTTGGTACAACCACATTCAGTCATTTCTCGTCTATCTTTACTAATGCTGTCTTGACTGCATGTACAGACATATGCATCATTTGATTTTATAATCTGATCTGCTTTTTTGTAAAGTACATCTAAACTATCTGAAACATATTCTACGCTATCATATTTTATTCCAAGCCAATCCATTCCAACCTTAATTGCAGCATAATATTCTAATCGTTCGGTTCCTGGATTTGTATCTTCAAATCTTAAGATCATTTTTCCACCATGCATCTTTGCATATTCTTCACTGATTACAGCAGCCTTTGCATGACCTATGTGTGGATAGCCATTTGGTGCAGGAGGAAATCTTGTAATGATTTCTTTTCCTTCTATATTTTTTAGAGCTGGAAGTAAACTATCTTTTTGTGGTTTCTCTTTTTTTATCTCTAACAATTCTGGATAATTTTCTTTAATCTCTTCTTGTTGTTCTTCAAGTGAAATCTGATTTATCTCTGACACAATTTCAGTAATTATAGGTGATATCTCTTTTGCTTTTTGTCTTAACTCTGGTACATTTCCCATTATTTTTGCAAGAATTGTTTTATCTCTTGTTTGACCTTCATGTTCTGCAGCATTTTGCAATGCAAACTTTCTAATCTCATTTTTTATTTCTTCGTCATTCATTTTATAATGTCACTAACTTTACGGTATCCATTTTTTTATTAATCTGAAAATCTTTTGTAATTGTACTTACCGCTTCTGCTTCTCCTTTTAACATGAAAAGTTCCATACATTTGTCACCTTCAATCTTACTGTGTAAATGTGTTGTAATGAGATCTTCATAGGAATGTTTGATTCCATTTACCTGATTATCGTATTCATCATTATGGACAACTAATAAAATTGCATTAACCTTTCCTGATAGATTTTCTTTCTGTTTTTCCTCTGAAACAAAACTTCGAATTCCTGCTCTAATTGCGTCTGACCTCCCAGAGAATCCAAGATTTTTTTGCAAGTTGTCGATTTCTTTGAGAATTTCCTCAGTTAAAGAAATGGAGACAATTGGCATATGCTCATTGTTATTAAGAAACATAAAAATTTTAGGTAAATGTTATTAACTTTTTACACATTTATTAATAATAAACCGTGGATTTACGTATGATTGTTGATATTGAAAAGCTATCTGTTGATTATTCTGGAATTAAGGCGTTAGATGAGATAAGCTTCGGAATTACTGAAGGTGACTTTTTAGGAATTATTGGTCCAAATGGTGCTGGAAAATCTACCCTGTTTAGATGCATGCTTGGATTACATACTGGATATGATGGAACCATCAAATTCTTTGATAAAGATATTCATGAATCAAAAAAATATCTCTCCCAGATTGGTTATGTTCCTCAAAAACCTGTAATTGATAAGAATTTTCCAGCAACTATTAGAGAGATTCTTGCAATGAGTCAGCATTCAAATGATCCTAAAAAAATTGATGACGCATTACAAAAAGTTTGGATGCATGAATTATCTGATAGACGAATTGGTGATCTATCTGTTGGTCAACAACAACGTGTATTCATTGCAAAAGCATTAGTAAATTCTCCTAAAATATTGGTGTTAGATGAACCAGTTACTGGTATTGATATGTATAATCAAGATTTATTCTTTCAGATTCTAGGTGATTTAAACAAAAAAGAAAAAATTTCTATTATCTGGTCATCTCATGATTTAGATGCAGTAGAAAGACTTGCTAACAAGGTTGCTTGTCTTAACAAAACTCTCTTCTTTCATGGTATTTCTGAAGACTTCTTTTCAGATGAAGAGATGATGAAGAAATATTCTGAAACTTCTATGCAAATGCATATGCACCATCATTGATGTAAAATGGTTTTTGAATTTTTATCTGACCAATCAGTACAATATGCACTAATCTCTGGTATAGCAATTGCATTATTTTGTAGTACTGTAGGATTATTTTTAGTTCTTAGAAAGTTTGCATTATTTGGAGATGCTTTAGCACATACTGCTTTTGGTGGAGTAGCATTTGGTTTATTCATTGGTGTTTATCCTTTATGGGCAGCTTACATTGTATCAATACTTGGTGCATTAGGTCTTACCAAACTTCGTCAAAGATTTGATATCTCTGGTGATGCAGCAGTTGCAATTCTATTGACAAGTGGAATAGCTGTTGGAATTATACTATTTAGCATAATTGATGTTGATGATCATCAATTAGATGATGAACATGATGTAAAACAATTGAATGGTATTGAAAATATTGAAGAATCTCATGATGAAGAATCTCATGATGAAGAATCTCATGNNAACACGATATGGATGATTTCCGTGAAATGAAACACGCCCATGATATGGAAGAATTTCTATTTGGCTCAATTTTGCAAATCACGCAAGAAAATGTAATAACAATTCTCATTCTATGTGTAATTATCTTGATTATTCTAAGAATAATCTACAAGAAACTACTTTATGCTACATTTTCTGAAGAACAAGCTAAAGTATCTGGAATACCTGTTGAAAAGATCAATTACTTACTAATTGGAATGTCTGGGGTGGCTGCTGTTACATCTATGCAATTAGTTGGCGTATTGCTTGTATCTGCATTATTTGTCATTCCAAATGTCTCTGCTATGCTTTTCGGTCGTTCTTTTAGACAAACCATTACGCTATCTACATGTTTTTCACTATTTTCAGTTGTTATAGGTATAATCATAGCAATTCCATTTGGAATAGAACCTTCTGGGTGTATTGTTCTACTTGCAATTGGAATTTTGATAGCCTCTTTGATAATCAAGTCTACTGGAATTGTTAAAACAGCTGGTTTCTCACCTAAAGCAGCATGATAAAAACTCCATGTCCAATATGCAAGGAGCATATGCGAGATCATGATAAAGATAAAATTGAAAAATGTCTTTGGAAATTTGTCAAAGAATCTAAAAACCCTGTTGCTTATGCTTCTATGACTAAAACAATTTGTCCTATCTGTGAAAAAGAAATGGGAGATCATACCATTAGTCAAACACGTGAATGTGTAAAACAATTTATCATTGATGTTGAAAATTTAGAACTTTAAGAAATTATGTTAAAGACTTCGTTTTACTACAAAATCTAAAAGACATACCATTTCCTTTTTGTCACTTCCTGAATAACTATCAAGTGATCTTGTTGCTTTTGTTGCATATTGCAGTGCTTTTTTACGTACTTCCTCTTCAATTCCTAAAGAACGAATTATATTCACTGCAGTTTGAACATCTTTTTTTGCAGCGTTTGATTTACCAAAAACTTTCATAATTTTCTGTTTGTCTTTACCTCTTGCCTTTCTTATTGCTAAAAGAATTGGTAGTGATTTTTTACCTTCACGGATATCATTTCCAACCGGTTTTTTTGTTACTTTACTATCTCCCATAATTCCAATTAAATCATCTGTTATTTGAAAAGCAATTCCCAGATTACGCCCAAATATTGATAAATTCTTTACATCTTTTTCTTTTCTCTTTGCACAAATTGCGCCCATTGCACATGATACTTCAAAAAGAACCGCAGTTTTTTTCTCAATCATCTTGATATATTCTTGTTCAGTTGGAATTCTTTTATTTTCTGCAAGTTTTACATCATCCACCTGACCCTCACAAATTTCTACGCATGCTTTTGATAGTTTAGTAACTAATTGAGTAGTATAATTCGGAGAAAGTTTTGATTTTGATGAAATTGTATGGTATGCCTTTGAGTATAATACATCTCCAGCCAAAATTGCTAATGGCATATCAAATTTATTATGAGTAGTTGGAACGCCATGTCTCATTTCATCATTATCCATAATGTCATCATGTACCAGTGTAAAATTATGAATCATTTCTACAGAACTAGCAGCAGCTATCGCATCTGCTTGTTTTCCACCTAACACTTTACAACTTTTCAAGACTAGATATGGTCTTAGTCTTTTACCACCATGAATTATGAGGTGTGCTGCAGCATCGTACAATTGTTTTGGATTTCCCTTCAATTCTTTTTTCAAAAATTTATTTACAAATGTAGCATTCTTCTTTATTGATTCTGATGGATTCAATTTACCAATCTCCAATTATTTTCAGGAATGTAATGTTTAATTGCTTTTTCATAATTTTGCTTTAATTCACTTTTTGTCCAATCTGAAATCAATGGAGAAAATCTATTCTTTGTTTCTGGGTCACAATCATTAAGATAGTACAATGCGATAATCATCCATGGACAGTAGATGTCTCTATTATTCTCAAGTTCTGTTTTTAATTCATCAGGTGAAATCCATTTTATTGCAGAAATTTCATCTTTGATTAATGATGTTTCTTTAAAATCATCCACAACTCCTAACAATGTTCCACAAACCTCATTTTCTGAACCTACATCCTTGTATGGAACATGATATTCGAATTTGTTAATGTAATTCATTTTACATGTTATTCCAATCTCTTCAGGCATTCTACGTTCTGCAGATGATACGTATGTTTCACCTTCTCTAGGATGACTGGCAACAGTTCCATCCCAGTCTCCAGGCCAAAGCATTTTTGAATCACTTCTTTTTGTTAAAAGTAATTTTCCTTCTTTGTTGAAAATTAATGCTGTAAATGCTCTGTGAAGTTTACCATCTGGGAGATGACACTTTACTTTTTCTTCTTTTCCAATAGGATTATCATTTCCATCAACTAAAATTACAAATTCATCCATGATTATTTCCTAAATAATGTCCCTTCAAATCTCTTTCCTGAAACTGCATCTGTAATTCTCTTTGGTTTATTGCCATTTACAAAAAATACTTTCAATCCTGCCTTTGCCATCTTATTTGCTTCAGTAATTTTTCTAGTCATTCCACCAGTTACATCCATTTTATTATTTTTAATTTCTGGTTTCTCTTTTTTAAAATCATAAATCAATTTCTTTGTTTTCAAATCTGAATAAACTCCATCCACATCAAGTACAAAAAGTGAAAGTCTTGGTTTTAGAATATTTCCAATTGTAGTCATTATCACATCTCCTGATAAAATATATGATTTTTTCTGACCAAACCATAATGCATCTCCGAATGTTATTGGTGTTAATCCTGATTTTGAAATATCATTTATTGTTAGGATTTTATTCTTGATTGCTTTATTTCCATTCATAAAATCTGTTGGTGGCAAACAGTACGAATTGATTTTATTTTTTACCGCACTATCTAGAATTATTTTATTTAATTCGACCATTGAATTTTTAACAATTGCAACTCCTTTTGGACTAGTTTTTGCAGGTTTTGTATGCATGTCATATTTGACAGACCAATAATGTCCGTATGAGCCTCCTCCGTGTACAATTATTACTGGTTCCTTGATTTTTCCTATTTCTTTTAAAATACTATCGATAGTTTTTTTTCTTGGTGAAAGTGGTTTTTGCTTATTTGTTATAATAGAGCCTCCAAGTTTGATTAAGATCATATTTTTACATTAATCCTAGGTGTTAAAAACCTGCATTCCTATCTTTTGTATTGATACTTGATGAGTTTGATATTTTGTAGTGTTTACATATTCTGAAAGATCATTATCTTTTTCCGTTAATGCTATGATACATCCTCCATCACCTGCTCCTGTAATTTTTGCACCAAATGTTATTTTTTCAATCTCTTTTGTTATTGATAACAATCTGTCATTAGAAACTCCAATCTGTTCTAAGTACATTTGATTCTGTGCCATACATTTTCCNNATAGTTTGTAAATCATTATTTTTTATACTATCAAGTGCTTTTGTAATCAATCGTTCTTCTTCTGAACACAATTCTGAAAATACATTACTATTTTCTTCTTTGAATTTTTTTACTTGTTCGACTACTTTATCTGTTGCATGAACTTGTTCTGAATCAATTATCATAAAATTTAATTCATTTTCTATACTAATCTTTGTAAATCCTTCTTCTTTTTGATACTCAATTATTCCTCCATGTACTGAAACGGTACAATCTGCTCCAGATGAATTTGGAAATATTGTTTTTTCTGCTTGAATAGATAATTCTAGAATCTCTTTTTCATTTGATTCTTCAAATAAATTTAAAATTGATGCTGCAGCTGCAACACAACATGCAGATGATGAACCTAATCCCGCCCCAATTGGAATATCTGATTCAATTTTTATACTGATTCCTTTCTCAAAATTATTTTTTAAAATTACTTGTTTTGCAATATAAAAAAATGGCCTAAACTTTTTTTCAACTTTATTTACTTCTTGGTCTTTTTGTATTGATGATTGTCCTAGTGAGGATGAGATTAGAATATTATCTGTATTTGTTTTTTCTGAAGTTACGGTTGCAAATTTATCAATGGCACCCAGAATTGCTCTATTTCCATGAACAACAAAATGCTCTCCAAAAAGAATAATTTTTCCAGGTGCTTTAGCTATTGAAGTCAAATAGTTATTTTGAAGAAAACTTCTATAATTCTTCTTCTATTTTGGTCTCAAAGTCATCAATTTCATATTTCATGTCTTGATCCTCTTTGAGTTCACCTTTCTGAATTAAAATTTCTCTTGCTAATAGCCAGTATATTGTTGCTAATGCTTTACGTCCTCTATTATTTCCAGGAATTATCAAATCTAGGTTTGATGTAATGTTATTTGTATTTGAAATACCGATAACTGGAATTCCTGCATTTGTTGCCTCAATGATTGCTTGTCCATCCACTTCTGGGTCTGAAATTATTATGAGATGTGGTTCTATGAAGTATGGTAATGATGGATTTGTTAGTGTTCCTGGCATAAATCTTCTAAGCATTTGTATTGCCCCCGTTAATTCAGTAAATTTTTCAATTGGGGTTGTTGCATATTCTTTTCCAGAACATACGATGACCTTTTTCATATCAAATCTTGTTGCAAATTTTGCAGCACTTTTGATTTTCGCTAATGTTATATCGATATCTATCATGTAAAGTCCTTCAGGACTTGCTGATGTGATAAATGGACGCATTGATTTAGTCTTCATGTCTGTTCCAACACGAATTCCAGTTGCTAAAACTTTCTTTTTTAGATCAGTTATTTCTGTTTGTTGGCTCATTGCGATTTTTAAAAGTCAATCATGCCATGTATTAAATCATGCTCTGAAATACGAATCAATTCATTCACTTTTTCTACTCTTTCTCCTCCGACAATTCCTACTTTGAGTAGCTTTGAACCAGTTCCAATTCCAATATGTGAAATATGTGAATCGCTAGATTCTCCTGAGCGATGTGATGTGATTAATTTAATATTATTATCATCCGCAACCTTGGCAAATTCTAATGCATCATATAGACTTCCTGCCTGATTTACCTTTAGAATTGCTGCATTACAAGATTTTACCTCAACTGCTTTTGTAAGAATTTTATTATTTGTTACAGTTAAGTCATCTCCTGTGATCATTGAGTTAGGAAATTTTTTTGTTATCTCTGCCATGTCATTAAATGCCTCTTCGTGTACGGCATCTTCTGCATAAATCAATTTATAATTTTCTATAATCTTCGATGCAAATTCAATCTGTTCACCTGAATCATTTTCAAAACCTGCACGATCATAAACATATTTTTTCTTTTCTTCATTCCACTGTGTTGATGATGCAAAATCAACTCCTAAACCAACTTCTTTACCCAGTGTGAATCCTAAATTCTCTATTGCTTTAACTGAAATGTCTAACGCTTCTTCATTATTGAATTTTGGAGCCCATCCTCCTTCATCTCCACGTCCATTTGTAAAAGTTGGATCATTTTTTAGAATCATTTTTTTTAATTCTTTATGCACTTGTAGATTCATATCAATTGATTCTCGAACTGTTTTTGCACCTATTGATGCAACTAAAATTTCTTGAATATCTGGAGTACCTGGTCCTGCATGTGCACCTCCACCTAGAATATTTCCTAATGGAAATGGAAATTTTAAATTAGTTTTTTCACTAATCATTTGGAATAATTGTTTGTTTTCTGCTTTTGCTGCTGATTCTGTTGCAGCAATTGTTATTGCAAAAGCACATGCGCCACCAATTTTTGCATAATTATCAGTTTCATCTATGGTGCGAATTATATCATGTATTTGTTTTAGATCACTTGAATCAATTCCAATAAATTTATCTGAATTTTTATTTAAAATTGAAAGACTTTCTTCTGGACTGTTACTAGGAAAACTAACTGCTTCAAATTTACCCACACTAGCACCAGATGGTGCACAAACTCTACCAAGAAATTTCTCATCAGTTATAATATCAACTTCAATTGTTTTACTACCTCGACTATTATACAGAACTCTACCAGAAATTGCGGTAATCTTTGACAATTTATTCTAGTTCGCTTTGCACTTCTTGATTTCTCTTATGCATTGCTTCATAAAATGGAATAACTTGTTGAATTGTTTCAACTGTTGTTAATAGCATACGTCTACAGCAATATCTTTCCATACCTAAATCATCAAGAACTTTCTTTGGATCTTCTCCTGTCTTAATTCTATTCTGATAATCTGAATATTTATCGGCAACCAATTTTCCGCATGTAAAACATCTTACAGGTACTAACACACTTGAAAAAATCAATCAAGGATTATAAAAACCCTACAAGGATTTTTCTATGCGGGTATCGCCCAGCCTGGTCAAAGGCGCTAGCTTGAGGGGTTAGTCTCTTAGGAGTTCGTGGGTTCGAATCCCACTACCCGCATTGATTATTTCTTAGAGTTATTTTGTATATTTTTAATAAATTCCTGTCTTCTGATCTCTTCAGTTAGAACCAGCCTTGTATCTTCAACCAATATTCTATTTACATCCAATTTTCTTCTAGACTCTTTTACAATTTTATCATATGTAGCAAATGGATAAAGAATCAAATACAAATTCTCCATTATCCCGAAATAGTTTTCAGCCTTTTTTGAATTACCTATTCTAATTTGATCAATCACTTGTCTCTTCAATTCCCCAATACAATCAAGCAAACCGAGTATGTATGAATCACCTGATACCTTGATCGATTTGTATGATGGAATTTGTTTACCTTCAATAATTGATAATAATGCAACTGCTTCAACCAATTCCTGTTCTGGTGTTAGGATATATCTACTAAGATCTCCCGTTGCTTTTTGTTTTAATTTAGCAAGAAGTAATTTTGCTTTTTTAATTTTTAGTTTTGCTGAACCTAAGTCATTTTTATGAATTGCAATTATTGCTTGACTACAATTTATTATCACTTCACGATTATTTTTTATTAAAAACTCTCTAGATGAGTTTATTTTTTCTAATTCTTTAGAAATTTGTGGAAGTGAAATTTTTACATTTTTTAATCCCATAGAATCAGAAATTATTATTCTTAGTTAAAGGCGTTTGCAAAACCTCTTTATTGAAACCATATCTGAGATGTTCTGTGGAAATAACTGTAGATCAAATGTATCAAATNNGATTCAAAAAATATTTTAATTTTTGTTGGAATGGGAAATAATGGTGGAGATGGTCAAGTTATGGCTAGACATCTTGCAGGTCATAATGCAAACGTAACTGTTGTTCTACTTGGAACTCCTGACAAAATTAAAACTGAAGAAAGTAGTTGGAATTGGTCATTACTTGAAAAAATGCCTTCTGTTAAACTAGTTACAGGTAATTCTACTAATTTTGATTTTAAACCAGATATTATTATTGATGGAATTTTGGGTACTGGAATTACAGGTGATATAAGAGAGCCTTATGCATCTGCAATTAATTTCATTAATCAAACTAATTGTTACAAATTTGCAGTTGATGTTCCATCTGGAATGGATCCTCAGACAGGTGAAACTGCCTCACTTTCCACCAAATGTGATATGACTGTAACTTTTCATAAAATGAAACAAGGAATCCC
>ENA-UZXD01000787-UZXD01000787.1-metagenome-genome-assembly--contig:-Day-3-50m-contig-787_pt1 | contig 11214 bp, 12 predicted proteins | sample MGYA00260344_ERZ794904 | MGnify/ENA metagenome assembly ERZ794904 | reverse complement strand
CTGCTTTCTCAGCTGCGGCTTCTTGTCTATCTTGTAATGAATCCGTGTTTACTGAGTTTCCAGCTTCTGCTTCTGCTCTAATTTTTGCTGCTAAGTCTGCACCAAAACCTTCAGATGATTTAGTTTCTGAAACTTGAGTCGAAATAGATGGTGTGGTTGTTGTAGTTGGTGTATTATCTGCAGAATCCCCAATTACGGCGATTCCTACACCTATTAGTGCAATAGCTATTGAAAATACTACTGCGGCTTTGTCTATACCTGCCATTTGTTAGAAAGTTTTGCTGACGTTAAATAAATCTAATAATTTTACTTTATTACATGGATTTCTTTCCAAATTATTTGTAAAATTTTCATATTTTTGATAATTTATGTGATGAATTTACATGATCCCTCAAATTTTCCAAATCCTTTGTTAGTAATTATCAACTAGAATCTTTTTTATTTTTTAATTGTGTATAGTAATTGTTATTGGCATTTGAGATGTCACCAGATAACCTAACGGTATTGGTCTTAATCTCATTTGCTGACTTTATTATTTAGATTATTATTTTCATAATCTACATTTAATTTTCTTTGAATAATTATTTGTTCGATATACTGTTTTCTTTTTTCAATAATTGGATCTCCTCTTTTGTTATTTGTTGTAAAATGTTCAAACATGTTTTGTTCATCTAAAATAATTTTTACATGATCTCCATTTTTGATGGTAAATGTTCCAATTGCCCAAAATAGCCCTACATGTAATGCAATGTATTTTGATTGTAAATCTGTCACTTTATTTTTGTAAATTTCTGCATGTTTTCTATTTTGTTTGATTGTTGAATTTGATGTTTGAATGATCCATGAAATTTCTTCCCCATCCCCATCAAAATAAAATTCGTGGTGCAATTGTCAATCAAAAAATGGTCTTTTGTCAATATATTTGAAATTCATTCCTTATGATCATAGATTAAAAGATGTACTTGTGCTTGAATCCCATGGTTTCTTCTCAAAGATGGTAGATGAGTTAGTTGAATTTTCTGAGTATGATCCAGAATTATCAGATGGAATAAAATGGTTAGATGAACAGGCACAGCAAAAAGGTATTACATTTTATGAAATGGTTTTTGAAGTGTTGTACAAGCACGATGTAAATTCTAAAGCAAAAGATTGGTTAAGTACAAGAAATTAAAAATTTATTTTCTCAAGTCTAGTGTTTGATATTCACATCCATCTGGACCACAATATTTTCCAACATAGGTTGCCTTTGGTCTGTATAGTGCAGGTTTGGGAGCTGCCTCTGCAAATTTTTCTTCAATAATATGAGCTGCCCATCCAACAACTCTAGAAATTGCAAAGATTGGAGTATTTAGATCAACTGGAATTTTTAACATATAGTAAATTGAAGCACTGTACAAATCCACATTTGGATAAATATCGATATTTTTTTGTGATTTCATTTCAGAAATTGTTGATGTTTCAATTTTTTCTGTCATGTCAAACCATGGTTCTTTTGTTTTTGCAGCCAATTTTCTTGATAGCTCTTTGAGAACTTGAGCTCTTGGATCATATGTTCGATAAACTGCATGACCCATTCCCATGACTCTCTCCCCTTTTGTCATTACTTCTTTAATCCATGGAGATACTTTGTCTATTTCTGAAATCTCTAAAAGCATTTTCATTACTTCTGTATTTGCCCCTCCATGTAGTTCTCCACTTAGTGCCCCTATTGCAGCACTTGATGCTGAATACATGTGTGCTCTAGTTGATGCAACTTGTCTTGCTGTAAATGTTGATGCGTTAAATGTATGGTCTGCATGAAGAATAAGACATGTATCGAAAACTTTCTCGACTTCCGGATCTGGTTTTTCGCCTAACATCATGTATAGGAAATTTGCTGCATGGCTTAAAGAGGAATCTGGATTTACTATTGGTAATCCATTTCTAATTCTGTGCCAACTTGCAATAATGGTTGGAACTTTTGCAATAAGATTAATCGCTTTATCATAACTAGCTTCTTTATTGGAAAATTCTTCATCATAGTACCCTGCAAGAGCTGAGACAAATGCTTGAAGCATATCCATTGGGTCTGCATCTTTTCTCCAATTCCCCATATTATTTTGCATTTGTTTTGGAATGTATCTGGCCTCGATTAATTTTGAGTTGAATTCTTCTAGCTGTGGTTTATTTGGTAATTTATCATAAAGTAGCAAATATGCTGTTTCTTCAAACGTGGAATTTTTTGTAAGATCTAAAATATCGTATCCTCTGTAGATGAGCCTGCCTTTTTCTCCATCTATATTTGAAATCTTGGTATCTGCCACCTCAATTCCACGTAAACCGATATTTTTGGTTTCCATACTGTGCCCATTCAAAATCTTCTATTATATTTTCGCTAAAACTATGTCTAGGAAGTTAAGTAATTAGTCTAATATCTTAACATTTGGTAATAAATGAAAATTTTTAATAAAAAATTAATTGACTCCAGAAGAGCGAAAAAATTTACAAAAATTAGATAATATGGTTCTTAATGCCTCGACAAAAAAATTAAAAGAAATTCAAGAAATAGATTATCAAACACAATTAGAAGGATTATCATTTTATGATGTTTATGTTGATTCTAATTCTTTGATTCATCACAATATCAAAAATTATTCTAAAGAATATTAAATTCTCATTCTTAATTTAAATAAGGTTCATAATTTTTCTAATCAGAATGGCTGTTACTAAATCTAAAAAAATAACTAAAAAAGTAACCAAAAAAACAGCACCTAAAAAAGTAACCAAAAANNACCAAAAAAGTAACCAAAAAAGTAACCAAAAAAGTAACCAAAAATTTACGTTCTAAAGTAATTTGTATTTCTCATAAAGAAGATGCTGATGGAATTAGTTCTGCAGCATTAATTCGTCAGGCATTTGGTGGTGATTCTTTGTTAGTTGATTATCCAGGTCAAATGGAAGCATTCCAACAAGTTGTTTCTGATGAAAAATTAAAGTCTCTATACATTTGTGATTTAGGATTAAGTAAAAAAACCCAAGATGAGTTTATTGACATTTTGACTAGTCTTAGAAAAAATAAAGTTTCAGTTACTTACATTGATCATCATGATATTGATCCAAATGTTGTAAGTGCATTGGAGAAAATCAAGGTTAAAGTGATTCATGACATCAATGAATGTACTACTGTACAAATTTACAATGCATTCAAATCAAAACTTAATGATCATGCTTCTTTTGTTGCAACATGTGCTGCAATTACTGATTATATGGAAGACCGTCCAATAGGTTCAAAATTACTTCAAATGTATGATAGACAATTTGCATTAATCAGTGCAACTGTTCTAACATACAATATAGTTGGACATCAAAGAGAACCTGATTATCTATTATACCTGGTAGAAGAATTATCTGAATCTAAATTCCCTCATGATATTCCAAATACTTTTGAATTTGCTCAAATTCAAGTAGAAAAATTATCTCGAATGATTGCTAAAGTAAAACAAGGTATGAAAACAATGTCTAATCTCGGACATATGGAAATTTTAGATTCAGGTGCAAGCGGAGCTGTTAATTTTGTAATGGGTCTATCTGGCAAAGATGTTGGTGTTGCATACAAAGAACGAGTTGATCATGGAATTTATGCTGTTTCTGTAAGGGGCTCAAAAAATTGTAAAGTTCACTTGGGGAAAATAGTTAATATTTTGGCTACTGATCTTGGTGGCTCAGGTGGTGGGCATGATAAAGCATGTGGTGCAGTTGTTCCAAAACCAAAAATAAAGAAATTCATTACTGAACTAAATAAGAAAATAAAATAATCTTACACTCAGAATTTTTTATTGAGATCCTAAATAGAAATTTCTATTATTGCATCAATTTCAGTCATTGACCCTAACGGCAAACTAGTAACTCCTACTGCTATTCTTGAGTGCTTTCCTTTATCTCCAAATATTTCAAAAATTAAGTCAGAAGCTGCATTGATTACTTTTGGGTGTTGTGTAAATTCTGGAGAAGAATTTACAAATCCTGATAATCTGACTATTTTGGAAACTTTGTCAAGATCTCCAATTTCTCTTTTAATTTGTGCTAAAATGTTAATTGCACACATTCGTGCTGATTTTTGAGCGATATCTAAATTATTATCTGAAACTTTACCTGAAAATACTACTTTACCCTTCTCCATTGGAATTTGTCCTGAAATGAATAACAGGTTACCTGTTTTTACAACTGGAATATATGATCCTGCAGGAGTTGGTGGGCTTGGTAATTCAATTCCTAATTCTTTAATTTTTTCTTCAATCATAATTATTTTGCCTAATTTTTGTATGATTTTAGTTTTTACTTATTTTGATATGTATTTTTTCGCCTTTCTGAGAGTTATTTTGATAAACTGTTCTAGTTTTGTATCCTTGTTTTTGAAGACATCCATCTAAAATAGAAACCCATGGTAGTGAATGACCGCTGTTTAATTTTGATTCTATGGTGATGTTTTTTGTATTTGCTTCAAAATTTACATGACCTGAACATGTTATTTGTAATACTGCATCCATAATTTCTATTACATCATCAAGTGATTTTGATTTTAAATATATTCCATTTCTCTCTAATAATTTGAACAAATCAAATTCTGATTTTTTTGAGATCATTATAGAATTAAGAATATGCATCAAACCCATTTCGTTGATTGTTTTAATTATTTTGTAAATCTCTTGTGCTTCTGTTTTTGTCATGTCTGCGAGGGCTTTAGTTTTAATTGAATTTTTCCACACATTTGAAAATATTTTTTCTTGATTTATTCCAAGAATTTCAGTTGATGAAAAAATTGCACCTTTTCCATTTTCATTATTAATCATTAGTAATTCAGTTTCATCAAAAATTATACAATTTTGAGAAATTTCTGATGCTCTAATTTCTACTCCATCTGGGATTTTTCTATATGCTTCAGAACAAATTTGTGATGGTGACACTAATACTTTAACATCTAAATTTCTACGTAATGCTGAAACTAACTGTTCTTTACATTCTGCCAATAATCCAAAACCCCATTGATCTGTCATTATTTTGATTGATGATTTTGAACCTTCAATCATTGTTTGAAGTTGTGTCAGTACATTGTTTGCACTAATGTGAAAATATCTTTTTTCTTCAGATCCTCTTGATTTTCTACTTTCTTCACTTGTTTTCTTCAAATTTGATACCAGTGAATTCATTGCATTTACTTTGTTGATTTGTTCATGAATTATATCATCAAATGCATCTTCTGGTGCAATTGCAGTACACATAATTGGTTTACTTTTTGAAATTATTGCAAGTTTTTTATTTTCTAATTTTAATAGTGTTGGATAAATTTTTGTTCGTGGGATTTCTGAATAATACGCTAATTCACTAGCTGCAATTGTTCCTCTGGATATTAAAGCAACATAAGCTTGTGCTTCATACTTACTTAGTCCAAATTCTTCTAAACTTACTGTTAAAACATGCTCATTGACCATGATTATTCTTAATTTTTTCTTAGGTAAAATTGAGAGCTAAATTCCTTTACACAATTACTCAAAAAAAATCAAAACTGTATCTATGGATTTATGTCGCCGTGGTTACACAATTACTCGTTACACTGTCCACTAATACAAAATCTAGATAATTCTTTAATGTGTTAATTAAATATCGTATTGATTCATTAGATCATAATACAATCTCTCATTCAGTTCCCTTAGTTCCTAGATTGGAATATTCTGTAAATTTGTTAAATGATATTATTGATGTAATTGAAGAAAAAAGATTTGATTTAAGAGTCTCAAATCAATATTTGATAAATAATTTTGATGAAAATGATGAATCTGCTCTTGATTCCATTAAACTAGAACAATTAGTTGCATTTTCTTTGGAAATTCTTTTTCAAATAAAAAATAGAACTAAAAGCATCTCTGATGTGACTAGTATCACAAAAATTCTTCCATCATCAATACATGTAATCAGAATTGTTAGTGCAAAATTATTTGATATTCTTCCTAATTGTAGTCAAAAACTTTCTGAATTGTCTGTTCATTTAGGCAGTATTTTGTTGGATTCTGCAGCTCTTACTCAAGCAAAATTTGATTTTAGTAATTCAAATGATGAATCTACAATTTTTCTTGATGAAGTAAAATTGATGGTAGACTCTAAAATAAGTAAGCAGTATCCTAATCTTGATTTTCTTAAACCCTGTAATACTTGACATTATTAAATTCTAAACGAAATTTTTCAAAGGATATAGAGCGAATTAAACATATTTCTAAAAGAATTGACAAAAAACTTTCGGAAGTAAAACCTTCTGATACTGACAAAATTGATAAACTTACATTAGAAGAGTTACAAGATTTAGACAAACTTGTAGGAATTGCTGATTTTATGCTCGCAAAATACTCTGATAAGAAGGAATTTAGTTCTATTTTGAAACATTTTACATCCATAATATCTGAAACTGCCTATTCTTTAGGTGATTTAGATGACGAAATCTCTGAATTAATAATTTCAGCAGAGGATTCAATAAATAAAGTCAAAGACATGCAAACCAATATTTCTGATAAATCTGATTTTAAGAAGAATTATCGTAATGGACCTGATTTTGATGAACATGAAACAAGTGCAATTAATTTAACCAATCTTGTTACAGAGGTTAACACCGTAGAATACCAACAAAATTCTCGAGGAGATACTCGTAGGTAATTGAAATGAGTTTAGCCCCCCAAGAATTAGAGAATACTGCAAGCAAATATGCCTCTGAGGCTATAAAATTTGATTCTCAAGGTGCTCGTGGAATGGCAGTTACTCATTACCAACAAGCAATAGATGCCCTTGTAAAATTATTACAACTATACCCCAACAGTAAACTGAATCAAATTTACAAAGAACGATGTAACTCTTATCATAATAGAATTAATGCATTACAACAGGCTCATGGTGTAGAGCCAGCAGTAGACCCTAAAGCCTCCGCTGAAGACCAAAAGAAATCTGTTCAGAGACAAGAAGCAGAAAATGATTTTGAAGATTTAGTTATGAAGGAAAAGCCTGATGTAACTTGGAAAGAAGTAATTGGTTTGGATGATGCTAAAAATGCATTACGTGAATCCATTGTTTATCCTACTAAGAGGCCTGATCTATTTCCTTTAGGTTGGCCAAAAGGAATGTTACTTTACGGTCCACCTGGAACTGGAAAAACAATGTTGGCAGCAGCTACTGCAAATGAGATGGATGGTTATTTCATTAATGTAGATGCTTCTTCAATGATGAGTAAATGGTTAGGGGAAGCAGAAAAGAATGTTTCAAAATTATTTGTAATGGCTAGACAATATGCTGAAAAAGAAGGAAAACCTGTTATTTTATTTGTAGATGAAGTTGATTCGTTGTTGGGTTCTAGAAATAGTGAAGTTGGTGGCGAAGTTAGAACAAAAAATCAATTTTTGACTGAGATGGATGGTGTTAACGGAAAAGGAAAAGATTTGATGTTGTATGTAATTGGTGCCACAAACAAACCTTGGAGTCTTGATTGGCCTTTCTTAAGACGATTCCAAAAGAGAATTTATGTTTCATTACCTACACAAGAAGCTAGAGAAAGTCTATTCCATCAATACACTGAACCTCTAACAAAAAACTATAGAGTCAATGATGCAGAATTGGCAAAAATGTTTGATGGTTACAGTGCAAGTGATATCAAAGATGTATGTCAAGCCGCCCAGATTAAAACAGTTCACGAAATATTCAATGCCCCTGATTATCATGAACCTATAGAAGGGGAATCCACAGTTCAACCTAGAGAACTTACACCACATGATTTTAAAGAAATTATGACCAGAAGAAAGCCTAGTGTTTCTGTTGAAATGATTAGGGCATATCATAAGTGGAGTGAGGAATTCAAAGCACTCTGATTGCTTGTATTTTTAATGCGATCAAATTATTCCCTTAATTATCTACGACAAAACTTAAATTCACAATTACTCGGACTTTACGAGGGTCACAATAACTACAAAGAAATCAATCCATGCAAAAAAGTTTGGGAAGCTAATCTTTGATGATGGTACTGTTCTTGATGGACAAGGTTTTGGTTATTCTACAACTGTTTTTGGTGAAATTGTATTCAATACAGGAATGGTTGGGTATACTGAGGCGTTAACTGACCCATCATATAATGGTCAAATTCTCACTTTAACATATCCTCTAGTTGGAAATTATGGTGTTCCTGATCCATCAATTAAAGATGATGATGGAATACCAAAATTTTTTGAATCTGACAAAATCCAAATTCGTGGATTAGTAGTTCATGAATTGTCTTTAACTGCCAGTCATTGGAACCTTTCTATGACTTTAGATGAGTGGTTATATAATGAAAAAGTGCCTGGTATCTCTGGAATTGATACTAGGGAATTGACAAAAAAACTTCGAACTGGCGGTGTTATGATGGCCGCACTTGTTGTTTCTGATTCAGAAATAGATGTTGAAAAAATCAAAAAACAATTATCTTCTACAACTCATTATGACTCTGAACAATTCATGGATGTTGTTTCTACAAAACAAGAACAAATTTTTGGTAATGAAGCACAATCAGTTGTTGTAATTGATACAGGTGCAAAAAATGCAATTTTGAGAAACATACGTGAAATTGGTTACAAGGTGATCCAACTTCCATGGAATACATCATATGAAAAAATAATGTCTTACAATCCTGATGGTGTTGTACTTAGTAGTGGTCCAGGTGATCCACAAAAATGTCCTGATACAATTGTTGTTGCAAAAAAATTAATTGAAAATAATATTCCTACTCTAGGAATTTGTTTAGGTGCACAAATAATTGGTATTGCTGGCAATACTGATACTTACAAATTAAAATATGGTCATCGTGGACAAAACAAACCTTGTGTTAATTTAGAAAATAATCAGGTATATGTTACTAGCCAAAATCATGGTTATGGCATAACCCCTGAATCTCTTGCAAAATCTGATTTTAATTTATGGTTTTCAAATGCAGATGATAATACAGTTGAAGGAATTAAACATAAAACACAAAATTGTATTGCAGTACAGTTTCATCCAGAAGCTGCCCCTGGTCCATATGATTGCAAATTTATTTTTAAAGAGCTGAAACGTTTTATGGAGTTGAAAAAAAATGCCAAAGAATGAGTCATTAAAAAAAATTCTTGTACTTGGAAGTGGTGCCATTAAAATTGGTGAAGCTGGTGAATTTGATTATTCTGGAAGTCAATGTCTCAAAGCTATACATGAAGATGGACTGAAAAGTGTTTTAATCAATCCAAACATCGCTACAATTCAAACTGATACTAGGTTTGCAGATCAAGTGTATCTTCTCCCTGTTAATCCCGAATATGTGGAATCTATTATTGAAAAAGAACGACCTGATGGAATAATGTTGGCTTATGGTGGACAAACTGCTCTAAACTGTGGTGTAAAACTAGAGGAATCAAATATTCTTCAAAAATATGGTGTGAATGTACTTGGAACTCAAATTAAAGGAATTCAAAAAACAGAAGATCGACAACTTTTCAAGGATTCTATGCGGGAATCAAATGTTCCTATACTGAAAAGTAAAACGGTTACAAATTTTGATGATGCAAAAAAGGCTGCAGAAGAATTATCATATCCTGTAATTATTCGAGTAGCCTATACTCTGGGTGGGCGTGGAGGTGGTGTTGCCTACAATGAAATTGAACTACATGAAATTGTGGAACGCGGACTAAAGGCTAGTATTGTAAATCAAGTATTAATTGAAGAATACATTGGACATTGGAAACAGATTGAATATGAAGTGATGCAAGATTATGATGGAAATAATGTAATTGTTTGTAATATGGAAAATGTCCTTTCGATGAAAGTTCATACTGGTGATAATATTGTAGTTGCCCCCTCACAAACAATTGATAATCATGAATATCATATGTTACGTTCAGCAGCATTACGTGCGACAAAACATGTTGGAATTGTAGGTGAGTGTAATATTCAATATGCACTTGCTCCTGATTCTGACCAATACGTTGCAATTGAAATAAATCCTCGACTTTCACGTTCATCTGCCCTTGCAAGTAAGGCTACTGGGTATCCTCTGGCATACATGTCTGCAAAAATTGGTTTGGGTTATAATTTGTCTGAGTTAGTAAATAGAATTACAAAAAATACTACTGCTTGTTTTGAACCTTCTCTTGATTATATTGTTTGTAAACATCCTAGATGGGATTTTGAAAAGTTTGAATCTGTAAATAGACGACTTGGACCTACTATGAAATCTGTTGGTGAGGTTATGGCCATTGGTAGAACTTTTGAAGAATCTTTTCAAAAAGCAATTCGAATGTTAGATATTGGAAATGATGGACTAGTTCTAAATCGTACAACTGGTAAAACTTACAATGAAGAAGAAATTGAATATGCGCTATCTCATCATGATGATAAAATTTTGTACACTGTTGCAATTGCATTAAAGATGGGAATTTCTATTTCTAGAATATACAAACTTTCTGCAATTGATCCTTGGTTTATTGAAAAAATTCAAAACATTGTAAATATTGAATCTAAACTTTCTGATTCTGAACTTGATGAACCCTTGCTACGTGAAGCAAAGACTATGGGTTTTTCTGATAATCAAATTGCTCGTGTTAAAGGTAAAAATGTAGATGAAATTCGTGATTTACGTAAGAAATTAGGCGTGATTCCATCTGTAAAACAAATTGATACTCTTGCAGCTGAGTGGCCAGCTGTCACCAATTACCTTTACCTGACATATGGTGGAAATTCTAATGATGTTATTATTCCGCCCGATGAAAAAGGAATTGTAGTAGTTGGAGCTGGTCCTTATCGGATTGGAAGTAGTGTTGAATTTGATTGGGGTACTGTTAACATGGTTTGGGGTCTACAGGAAAATGGCGAGAAAAGTGTATCTGTAGTAAATTGTAATCCTGAAACTGTTTCTACTGATTATGATATTTGTACTCGGTTGTATTTTGAAGAATTAACTCAAGAACGTCTTTTAGATATTACCGAGTTTGAACATCCTAAAGGAATCATTACATGTGTTGGTGGACAAACTGCAAATAATCTAACTCCTGGGCTTGCACAACACGGTGTTAATATTTTAGGTACTAGTGCATTTGATGTTGATAGAGCAGAAGACCGTTCAAAGTTTAGTGCAGAATTAGATAAACTACACATACCTCAACCACGTTGGCAAGCATTTTCTAATCTTAATGAAGCTAAAAC
>ENA-UZXD01005700-UZXD01005700.1-metagenome-genome-assembly--contig:-Day-3-50m-contig-5700_pt1 | contig 11254 bp, 25 predicted proteins | sample MGYA00260344_ERZ794904 | MGnify/ENA metagenome assembly ERZ794904 | reverse complement strand
AATCAGCGACCACCTGTTGGTAATCGGCAGGCAACTGGGTGTAAAACACTTCACGAGCGAACATGCAGCGACGAACAGTGTCGCCGGGTTTGAACCCCGGCTCCGGGTAGCAATGCCGGGGATCCCGGCGTTCAACTAAAGGAATGTTTTGTTCGAAATCAGGGGTCACGGTCCACACCGAAAACCCGAAAGCGGCCATGTCCATGACAGCACGGGGGATCAACAGGTCGACACCGTTAGCGTCCATATAAGACGCAGCGATGTTTTCCATCTTCTGCGCTGTTTTCTTAGATTCCTTAGAACCCTTCGCAGGCTGAACCCGTACCGTAGGTATGAGGGAAGCCGCTTCGGAAGTATCTTCCAACGCTACCTGAATGAGGTTCGGGGACTTAGAATCGACACCCTCCTCATCGGGGTCGAACACATCGAACTCGCCACGGATAACACGTTCCATAACGTCCATGCGGACATCACGTTCAGCGTACCGTGCCCGCCAAGCCGTATATAAAGACGAAAGCCGGTCGGTATCAAGCATTGTGTGCGTTTTCCGCTATGCCCAGCAAGGACCGCTCAATAGAAGTCATGACCCGTCCTTCTCTAAGTTCAAAGGCTTGTTCTCGTACTTCGACATCGGTAGCGTCCTTAGGCATTGGGAAATAATGCGGCTTGCCACCGATCATGGTGGCACACAGCATTTGCTCCTCTGTTAGGTTTGATTCTGCCGAGCGGTAAGCCCGGCGGTTGAAGGCGTTTCTTAGCATCGTTCCTCAGATACATGCCCAATAAGTGTAGTTTCGATCACCTTACTCCTCCCAAATCTGCGGGTCAATGTTCATCGGCTTCGGGCCGTCAACAATTTCATACTCTTCTACCTCGTCATGCTTCTGAGCGTTACCTAAAGTCTGCCGGCGCATACCGGACATCCCCCGGGTCATGTGGCCCGGGCGTTGATCCTTCAAATTGATGTTACGAACCTCACGGCTATGGAAATCCACAACCCGGCGGCGGCGCTTAATCCGGTTAGGGACATGCATCCGTTCATGGAACATAGGGAGGTGCGCTCGTTTCAACAAATCACGGCACCCCAAATCAGCAAACCACAAAGACATGATCCTATCGGACACCGTGCCCATAGGGAAAGCCACCATCTCCTCAATGATCGGTTGGAACACCTGAGTAGAAGGAGCGTTGCCCCACGGGATAGAAAACAAACCAGTCTCCATCAAAGGGGCCATCGACTCCACACCGAACTGAGGGTCCCATTTGTTGCCGTGGGTCTGGTGAGGGACCACACGGACACCTCGCTTGGCCAGCGCCTGTACCAACTCGACATCGTACTGGATCAACTGGGACTGGACACCGTTAGATTCCACACGCCACTCGAAAATAGGGTACCTGTCGGTCCACTCCAACAACTGGTCCTTCATCTGGGGGGCCTTCATGGACTTAACAGCGATCGAATCAACCAGATACCGTTTACCGGTAGTCAAATCGATGCCCAACAGCGTGAACGCCGTATACCCAGAACCCTTACCGCCGCCCGCAGGGTCCAAACCAGCGATCAAACGCCACGAAGTATCAAAATGCCCAGCGACACGGCCAGTGTCCTTAGCGGCATCGATCATGTCAGCAGTGAACGAAGCGCCCACCCCCGGAATATCTACCTGCTGGTAAATCAACTGGAAATCCGCAGGCTTCATCTCCGACCGGTGGATCAACGCCTGCTCATAAGGGAAATGCTCGCCCCACAACATTGTCTCAGTGTTATCGTCAACGATGCACGGGTACTTCAACACGTTGTAACCAGTACGAGTACTGAGGGTCGCATATACGTCACCGGGTGTAACCCGGGTGCCGACCCAAATCGCTTTACCGCTACGCCCGATACGGGACAGGGCCTCCTTATCGAACCACTCCAACATCGCAGCGACACGGTCCGGGTTGCGCTGGTTATCCAGCGTGGCCACATCGTCGAACTTCAACACATCGGCACGGCGGCCATAGATCTGCTGCCCCACGCCCAGCACAGCGACCGTCGGGTCCTTCTCAGCGGTAGTGCGGCCCTCAACGTAAATCTGTTCAGAGGACCACGACGACTGACCGTCCGGCTTAAACGGACCCCAATCATCAATAATAGACGGGCCGCCCGCATACAAATCAGGGTTCAACAACATTTCCGAAATACTATGCATGAACGTCCGAGCGAACGGCAACGACTTAGACACCAAGAGCGTACGCAAGTTCGGATCACGGCAAATGTCGTACACCGTGTGCCAAACACTGATCAGCGTAGACTTAGAATGATACGGCGGGCAATTGATAACCACACGCCGGGAATCTCCCGTAATCGCTTCAGCAAAATCCCGGTGAAAATCAGGCATGTCGTGATGGACCCGGCAATCAGGGCACACCCAGTTCTGCAAGTAATGCTCACACCATTCCTCGAACGTCCCGACACGGCGAGACTGATCATCCAACGGGCTAGGGCCAGTACCGCCCCTAACAACAATAGCCTTCTTAGCCTTCTCGACCTTCTCCTCCTCAACAAGACGGGCCTCCTTAACCCTAACATTCAAATGCTGCCTAGACACCCCGTAAACCTCAGCGGCCTCCTTCTGGGTCCACCCGTCCTTAACGACCTTCTCAATGGCCGCCGAAAAACGGCGGGTCTTCGACCACTTCTCGAACTTCTTATCCAAAACAACCTCCACAATAGAACCCCAGAAGCGGACCCTTTCAGGGGGCACCCGGTGGGTGCTTGCAGTGTACACCGTTTGGGTGTATAGTGAAGGCACATGGTTTTGTGTCCCGGTTAACTGCCGGTGTTTCGCCCGTTAGAGGGGCTTTTGACCCCTGTAGTGAAACACATGAGTGGCGGGGGCAGTAGCGCACAAGACGAAGCGACTACGGGGCAGACTGGCCTTAACTAGCGGAGGGACCCAAGGGCTGCTCCTGCCCGTTCGGCCGTGACAGAAGCCCTGCTTCTGGCACAGGTACAGGCCCGCCATGCAGGACCGCATCCCCCTTGTGACGGGGGGATGCAGATCCTTTAACCTGACATATAAGAGATGCTGAGACCGGACCCCGATCCGAACCCCGACCGGGCGGTCCGATCAAGGACGTTCTGCCCACTGTCCGACTGTCAGGCACACCCTGCGATGCCTTTCCTATATATCCTCGGACCCTTTCTTATGGACCCCCCTCCGGCCGACCCCACCCGGCCCCGACATTCCACACAGGCAGCCCACACCCCCCCATCAAGGCCCGGGGCCACCCCCCCCACCCCCCCAACGGACCCCACCCGACCGACACCGGGACCGGGGCGCAGCGGCAAATCTTATTCGGGTGGGGGGTCCCCTTGGGGCCGGTCGCTGGGTGGTGGTGACGGTGGCCTTGGGTGGGCAAAGCGAACTGCTGTTCGGTCGCCCTGTTTGGGGTGGTTTGGGGTGTTTGGTGGGTTTGGAGGCCCCTGTTTGTATGGGTTTTGGGCTGGTGTTGGGGGCTGGAAATCAAAACATGACGAAAAAAAGGGCCTCTGAGCAGGGGTTTTACAAAAGAGGCTGCAGGTTTGGGGTGTTGGGCGAGGATTTGAGGTTTTTTTTTGGGTGGCATAATGCCTGCTCAGGGGGTGTTTTTGAGATTTTCTTTAGTATTCCCTCTATCTTTTTTTTGTGGGGCTTGTATTGTTTTTTCTGCAACCGACCAGCAGGGCAAAAAGCAGCCCCCCAAGAATTGCTGGAGGCCAAGGGGTGAGAAGCCCCAAGGTACGGACCCCGCAGCAGCGGAGGGTCGCTATAGCCGAAAGGCTGGTACCGAACCGGGATCTCCACCGGGATAATAAACAGGAAACTTCACTGAGTGGCTGGCCCGGGAAACCGGATCACCTGCCCATTGCCCTTGGACTCCCGGGGCTTGGTTGGCTCAGTGATTTCCTCCTCCTCATACGGTCCTGATACTGGGCCGCTGACGAGGCCCCAGTAGGGCCGAAATGAGAGAGGGACACACAATGAACCACGAGGACTACAACTTGGACGAGGCTGCCTACGGGATCTTCCTCCAACTCGCTAACAACGGTGTCAACGTCAACGAGGTCCACCTCGCAGACCTTGACGGCAATGTCCTTGGCTTCCAAGCCAAGATGCACATCGTCAACTTCCAGTAGAACTACCCCTGACCAGCAGGCCCCCCGGTGCAAGCCCGGGGCGGGGACGATGGCCATCCGGCCACCAACAATGAGGAGGAAACATGAACACGATCAACAGAGTTATTGATGCGATCTGCGGTCCGATTGACCGGGCCGCCGACGCTTACGAAGCGTGGATGGGCACCAACCCCCATTCGCTGTTCGTCATCCGGTGCACCGCTGAGGTCATCGCTGTGGCGCTCTCTTTGGCGGCCATCGGCCGGTGGTTGTTTATCTAAGCAATACCGGGTGGCCAGCAGGCCCTCAGGCGCAAGCCCTGAGCACCCACGATCCAGCAACCATGCTGGGCATCAATGAGGAGGAATACACAATGCATATCCACGAGTTCGCCGGTCGTAAGACCGTCAACATGTCCAACGGGACCGCATCCATCAAACTCACTTCCGACGAGGTGCAGGGCGAGGAACGGCTCGTCATGAACGCCCAAGCGTTCGTGAAGCGTGACGCTTCCGTGAAGGTCAACCCGAACACCAAGAACACCGTGTCCATCTCGTTCACTCGGGATGATGACGAGGGCTGGGTTCAGATCGTCCTTGACCGTGATTTGGCTGCCGAGATGGTTCGCCAATTGGCGGGCGACCACGGCATCGTTTAAGCATTACCGGGTGGCTGGAAGGCCCCGGGGTTCAAGCCCCCGGCACCCACGATCGGCAGCAACAACGCTGCCATCAAATGAGGAGGAAATGAAAATGGGTATGGAAGACTTTAACGAAGAAGCAAAGACCATCAAAGTCAAACTGTCATTCACCGTTGAGGTGGATGTCGCTGCTTGGGCAACCGAGTACGAAGTCACCCCGACGAACTTGGATCAGACAATCACCCAAGCCGTCCGGGAACATGTCAAGGGCTACTTTGACGATGGCGATTTGGCCATGAGCGGCCCTTATCAGATGGGCATCGCCCGGGGTGAGAATTACCACGGCTAGAAATACCCCCGACCGGTAAGACCGGCACCCCAGTTCACGACTGGGGCGGGGACGACTGCCAGCAGATCGCTGGCACTCAATGAGGAGGAACAATGTTTGACGACATTTTAGGGATGGACCATTTCCACTTCGGGCAGGTTGCAGAGTTTCTTTGCAACACCCCGGGTGGGGAGGCCCTGCCCATCTCGGACGGCAAAGGTGGCTTGGTCACCGATGCTGTCAAGGAGGCCATCATCACTTACCAGTGGTGATCGCCCCGGCCCCCCTAAGGGCCACCCACTGACCGGTAAGACCGGCTCCCAGTTCACGGCTGGGCAGTGGCCGACGCAGCAACCCTGCTGCATCACAATGAGGAGGAAATATTATGAGTGCAATGCAAATGTTGGCCATGCGAGTGGCGATGTACAGCGACCTTTTGGACGCTATCAACAAGGTCCTTGAAGGACTGTCCTTTGAAGACGTTTTGGACAGCGACCTCCTTGCCGAACGGGACATGATGGCGGCGAAGTTCAACGGGGCTTCTCGGGCCTACGATGCTGCTGTTGAGGCGAACGACCTCTGCATGAAGTAACGGGAAGGGTGGCCAGCAGGCCCCGGGGTGCAAGCCCCCGGCACCCACGATCGGAGCATCCGCTCCGGCATCAATGAGGAGGAAATTATGATTGACTTTGACTACCCGTCAACGATCGGTTCGGCACTGGCTTCGGCCGGTAAAGAAGCGAACGACGAACAGCGAGCGGACCTGTTCCGCAAGTATGTCACCAACGCTTGGAGCGCCACTGAATGGACCGACAAAGAGGTCCATGACGAGGGCACCATCTTCCCGGACCTCAACACCCGGGACGGCCGGCAATCAGTGTTCAACGTGCTCGTCATCGGCAACGATGAGGACCCGCTGTACATGCTGTGGAACCGGGTCTGGGACTTCCAAGTGGAGTACGAACTCAACCCCACCCAGTGCCGGGCGCTGAACGAATGGTTTGACAAGATCGGACAATGAATTACCCCCTGAGCCAGTCTGCTGGCCGCCCGGATCACGACCGGGGCGGGGACGATCGGCAGCAACAATGCTGCCATCAAATGAGGAGGAACAGAAATGAACGAAAAAGTTGAAGTCACCTATGCGATTGAGGTTCGCCAAGCCCCTGCGGCTTATCCGGGGGAAGCCCGAATAACCGTCACCGAAACGTGGAGGGATCACATTAAAACCACCACTCACGACTTTGGGAGCGAAGCGGTTGCCCACGCATTTATTGCCAGCCACCCGCTTCTGAGCAGCATTTAGAACTACCACCACCCAGAGCCAGCCTGCTGGCCGCCCGGAGCGAGACCGGGCTGGGGACGATCGGAGCAACAATGCTCCATCAACAATGAGGAGGAAATATGAAAGCAAAAGACATACAACCAAACATGGTGTACCGGAAAGCGGGCCGTGGCTGGGCAAGGCACATACTCACCGACATCACGGTTGAGCCTGTGGTTGGCCCATACAGCCGGTCCTACTCCAACTCACCACGGACCTTCATCAGCGTCCAGCCTTTGCAGAGTGATCGCACGACCGGTCTTATCAAGATCGGCGAGCCAACACTGGTGCGCTTGCAAGACATTGATGACTTCTACGGCGACTACCCGGTACCTTTCGGCGAGCACCTTAACAACGAGGTGGAACGAGCCGAGAAGCGCCGTGAAGAACGTCTGGAAGATGAGGCAACCGAGCGGGTTAACCGTGCGGCTGTCGCTGAAATCCCGGACGCTGTTTGGGACTTCCTTCAGGTCAGCCAATACTCCCGTGAAACATTCGGTAGTTACGGGCCGTTGGCCCGGCTCGGGAGTGACGGGAAGACCGATATGCTGATCACGGTGGCGAGGGTGCAACGCATCGCCCAGTGGATCGCTGACGAAGACGTGGCCGTTTAACGTGTCACACCCCCGGTGTACTATCAGGTACCACCCAGTTCGTGACTGGGCCGGGGACGACCTAAGCAAATCGCTTAGATCACATGAGGAGGAAATATGAAAACCAAATCCACTTACCAGTTGAAGAAAGGGGATGTCGTGACGATCAACGACACCAGCGAATGGTGCGGCGTAAGCCTCAGCACGTTGGATTTCAGCCCGATGAAAAAGGCTGAACACGTTGTGACGCTACGGATCCTTTCCAACGCCAAGTTTGACAAGGGGTTAGACCGGAAGGTCTGCTCTGTGTTCCGCTATGAGGTGCTTGACATCACCACAACCGGCGATGTGTACGGCAAGGGTACTTCCGGTTCAACGTGGGAACGTTCCCGCAGTCGGAACTCCTACGAATCGGTGTCCTACAAAAAGGATGGCCGTACCAACTGGCAAGACCCACGCAACAAAGAGCGTGGATGGACACGGGTTGACTCGCACCAACAGTTCACTGTGGTTGAGGGTTAACTGGTAGGACTGAGCAGGCTTGGCCTGCCGCCCGGAGCGAGACCGGGCAGTCCACGATCGGAGCAACCATGCTCCGGCGTTAATGAGGAGGAAATAATATGAGTGATACAAAAAACCGTCAGGTGTTCGTCACCCACCATCCCGATGGTGATGTCAGCGTTGAGGTCCATAACGACTTCGGCTCTGGCGAAGGTTGGCCTGACAAAGCGATCACTTTCAAGGGCTACGAAATCGCTGGCCTTATTGCTTTGATGACCAAAGAACAGGCATGAGCGATCGTGCCCGGGTCATCATCGGTGGCCTCGTCCTCCTGTTGCTCCTCGGAGTGGTAGGCCGGATGGAAGCCAACGACCATTGCTTTGAACACGCAGTGGCCTGCCAGCCCTAACTGGCACCCCTGAAGTAGCCACACCCCCAGTGCGAGTCTGGGGCAGGGACGATCACAACAACAATGTTGTGGCATCAATGAGGAGGAAATTATGGAACACATGCAAGAAGAAACAGGCAGGGCGAGCCAAGCGTTCGCCAAAACTGAAGCGCTTTACATCGCTGCTGTCGCTGCCGTACCGGTGGCGTTAGGGCAGCACGAAGAGTGGATGTGGAAGCACGGCCTCAGCGCCTACCGCAAAGACACTGCGATAGGTTTCGTTGCCGATGCGTTGGCTGCTGTTTACGAGAACTGGGTTGAGGAAATCGTTTGGGGTGAAAATCTGACCCCGGACAACGTCAACGCTGTTCTGTTCATCGGTTGCTCGGGCAGGATCAACTTCTGCGAAATCGCTGAGGTTGAGTTCACCGAACTGTATGCCGATGACGAAACGATCAAGGTCCGTCCGTTGTACGACGGGACCGAGGAACGTTTCTTCCAGTAGCAGTACCGCCAGCCGGGGACAGCCCCGCACCTCGCTCACGACGAGGGCTGGCACGATCGGGCAACAACGCCCTATCAATAATGAGGAGGAAATAAAATGAACACCCGAAACATAGGAAGATACTTAATACGGCAAAGCATTAACACCGACGAATGGCAAACCTTTGACCTGTGGGCACACAGCCCACTACAGGTATCAACTCGCTCCACAGAAACAATGGAAGAACAAGTTGAGTTGACAAAGGACCTCATCCGGACAGGGTTTCTTGAGCGTGGAGTTGTTGAGGTATCTGAAGAAACATTCCGAGTGGTCGCCAAGTTCCCACGATTGCTGAAGTAGAACTACCGCCTGACCAGCAGACACCGGGGTGCGAGTCCCCGGCAGGCACGATCGGCAGCAACAACGCTGCCATCAAATGAGGAGGAAATATGAAAAATACCAATGAAACAATCAGTAACGAAACAACCAGAGCGACTGCCCAGTTTGTCAACGATCGTACCTTGTACTTTCCGGCAGTGGCAGCCGTCAACGCAGCGGTCGTTGAGTACGACCAGTGGCTCAAAGAAGAGGGCTACGTTTACTACGCCACATACGCCCAAGCCTTCATCGGCAATGCCCTCAAGGGGGTCTTTGACCGGTGGGCCGACGACATCGTGTGGTGCGACGAGCCGGACAGCGAGGACATCAATGCGCTGGTCAGTATCGGTTCGCAAGAGCGGATTAACTTCAGCCAAGTAGCCGGTATCGGGTTCTTAGAAACCGAAGACGGCCACAACCGCCTCAAGGCGTTGTACGACGGGACCGAAGAAACGTTTACTGACTGAGACAACCCCCCAGAGCAGGCCAGCCTGCCGCCCGGAGCGAGACCGGGCTGGGGACGATCACAACAACAATGTTGTGGCAACAATGAGGAGGAAATATGAAACAGATAATGGATAGCAAACAGGACAAAGGGTGCTGCGAATGCGGTCGGCTCTTTGAGGTCGGCGAGTCCTTCCAGATCATTGAGTCCCGCTGCGACTATTACGAGTCCACCATGACTTGGCAATGCGTGAACGGGTGCCGCCGATGACAGTGAAGCGGAAAACAAACTGGGGCAAAGTAACACGCTGCCCCAACTGCAACTGGTACATCGGCTTGCGTGTTCTCAGGGCTTACAAGAACGTGTGCCCGAACTGCGAGCAAGACATGAAACCCAACTAGCCGAAACCCCCAGCGATGGGGGTCAGCGAGGTGTGAGAGACCCCGCTCCGATGAGGCATCTCAAATAAACAACGAGGAGGTACAAGTGTCCACATTGTGGAAACTAAATGCTAATTGCAGGGGAGAACCAATCAATTTGTTCTTCCCCCAACGCACCGATCACCACTCGGTTAATCGCAAAGCGTTAAAACTGTGCGAGAACTGCCCGGTGAAAGAACCATGCTTGGAGACCGCCATAGCCGACCCGAAACTATCGGGGATCTGGGGCGGTGCGACAGGCATGAAAAGAAAACAAATCAGAAAACAACGAAAGAAGGAAGAAAATGAGTAAAGATAAAAACGGCCGCCCACCCGGTTCAACGGGCCGGGCGACCTTGAAAAAACTAGAGGAGGAAGTTAAGAAACTCAACGGCCACTTGACGGCGTTAGCGCCCGAAGGTGAAACCGTTGACCTCTACTTAGCGTCCTACCCCGGGATGAAATTGCGGCTTTGGTCAACACCAAAATCATGTACCTCCCTGCATCACACTTTAGGTTCAACTAAAGCGGAAGCCATGCAGAGTTTAGAGGGGATGAACTTCAGTGCGTTGACAGCACGGCGAATCATGCAAGGCATGTGAGTGCCGAGCAGATCTACTCCCGGTGTGGTGGACCTACCACCGTCACAGGGGCTATGCTCTTGGAAGTAGTTGCCGGGGCACCGGCACCCGAGAGTAAAGGAAGTAGAGTCACCGTGGCTCATGCCGAAAAAAAAATAGCGATGGATCACAAACCCGTAGCAGGGCTTTGCCGTATTTGCGGTAAGGCCCTGCGCCCGGGCGAATCTTATTCTTGGCGGGAGGTCACCGGGTGGCAACAACTAGGCCCCAACGGTAAAGCCCGGGCGGCGAAACTCTTGAAGGAGACAGGTCTCTGGGAGTGCCAGCCCTGCCACATGACGACGACCAGCGTTCAGGAGCCGTTGCTGTGAACCTTAACAGCACCAACGGCATCCCTTGGCGCTTGGACGACCTCAAAAAGAGAGAGTGCCTACGGGACTGGACCAAAACAACCTGCCCTGTGGAAGGCACGATCCGCTGGGTCATCGTCACCAATTGGGACGAAACGCTCCACATGAAAACAAATGAAGTAGAAGCACTGCTCAGGGGTGCTATGATGACCCCACCAACATAGTTCTGCCTGCCGGATCCCCCTCCTGTGCGGGCACCCGGGAGCGCCGGGCCAGATTGTTTTCTCCTCTCTGGTCCGGCCCTCCCACCTCCACGAAAGGAAAACATGAAATCACGAAAAGACTGGGGGGCTAAGGCCCCTCGTAAAGCGTTGAAGGTCAACCCGGCCGACATCAAAGGCGTGTGCATCCATTGGGGAGCCACTATGGCTCCCGGTAACGGTGAGTCCACTTGGCGGTCATACCAGAACTACCACCTTGGCCGTGGCTGGTACGACATCGCTTACAATTTCGGCGTTGACCTTGAAGGCAACGTCTACGAAGGCCGTGGCATGCACACCCGTTCCGGGGCGCAGGGCGGTAACAAGATGAACAAGGAGTGGATCGCTGTCTGTGCGATCATGGGTCCAAGTAACACTGTGACCTCGGAGATGACTGCTGGCATACGATCTATCGTCGCTGA
>ENA-UZXD01000742-UZXD01000742.1-metagenome-genome-assembly--contig:-Day-3-50m-contig-742_pt1 | contig 11298 bp, 4 predicted proteins | sample MGYA00260344_ERZ794904 | MGnify/ENA metagenome assembly ERZ794904 | reverse complement strand
CCGGCTTTACAACTCCAGTAATTGTCCTGTTCATTACCTGGAGAAAGCGACTGTCCAATTACCATCACAAACATATCAAAATCAAAGGAACGGATGCGGTTAACATATTGTGATGTGTCAACCACCCTGATGCTTGCTTCAATCCCCATGAGTTCGAGGTTTTTCTTGAAAGGTAAAACGATGCGCTCAAAGGCAGGTGAAATCAATAAAATTTCAAATTTAAGAATTTCTCCGGCACTGTTGACTCGTTTTCCGTTCTTGATTTCCCAACCTGCTTCTTTGAGGAGTTTAGAAGCAATACGCCGTTGACTGCGGATATTTCCGGAACCGTCTGTGAGAGAAGGCCTGAATTTTTTGCTGAAGACTTCTTCCGGAAGGTCTTTGCGTAAAGGCTCAAGAATCGCCAATTCTTCCGGAGAAGGCAAACCGCTTGATGCAAGTTCGGAATTTTCAAAAAAGCTATCGGTACGTCTATACTGACCATAAAAGAGATTTTTGTTACTCCATTCAAAATCAAATGCGTAACCGATGGCTTCCCGGACTTTACGGTCTTTAAAGATCGGACGCCGCAAATTAAAGGCAAAACCCTGCATTCCGCGCGGCAGTTCATGTGGAATTTCAACACGGACAGTCAACTCATTCTCAAAGGTTTTCCCGGAATACATGGAAGCCCACATTTTGGAATTGTTTTCTTCGCGGAAATCGTACTCACCTGCTTTGAAGGCTTCCAGCGCGACCGTTGAATCACGGTAATAATCATAACGCACTGTATCAAAATTGTTGCTGCCTTTGTTGACAGGATGATCTGCCGCCCAATAATTTTTGACACGTTCGTAAGTGATGTATTTTCCTGCCTTAAAATCTAAGATACGGTAAGCACCGCTTCCCAGAGGTGGTTCCAAAGTCGATTTGGAAAAATCTTTTCCTTCCCAATAATGTTTGGGCAATACCGGAAGCTGTCCGGTAATCAAGACCAGTTCACGGTTAGTCGTACCTTCACGGAACTGAAATTTTACCCTGCGGTCACCTAGGTCTTTGACTTCAACAATGTCTCCATAATATGATTTGTAAAAAGGTGCTCCTTTTTCCAGTAGAATGTTGAAGGTGAAAATTACGTCTTCAACCTTGATTGGCTCTCCATCGTGAAATTTGGCTTTTGGATTGAGGTGGTAAATAACCCATGTCCTATCTTCTGGATACTCAATTTCATCGGCAATCAAGCCGTATTCGGTAAAAGCCTCATCGGAAGAACCAGTTGTCAGTGTTTCGTAAATCATGCCCAATCCATCCGCGGAAACGCCTTTGGAGATGAATCCGTTGAAACTGTCGTAAGTGCCGATGGAATTCAAACGTACAGAACCGCCTTTTGGAGCATCCGGATTTACATATTCAAAATGGCTAAAGCCGTCCGGATATTTAGCTGATCCGTTCATTGCAATTGATGAAGCTTTGATAAGATCAGTAGCGCCAACAACAGTAACGCTACCGCCTATCATGAGACTGGCTAGGGGGAAAAATATTATTATTTGACGGAAAATATTCATTGTTGAGTTGTTGGATGAGGTTATTCTTGAAATAAAGGCAGAAAGCCATTTTTTGCTAAAACTGAAAAACAGTTATATCTTCTACCGGAGAACTGTTTATCTCAAGACCAAAATAATAAAATCAACATATGTCTGGCTGATCCAGTTGAAAGCAGACTTAGATAGCGTTTGAATTTTCACTGCTGGGCTTGACTTTAGCAATGTACGGTAAGGTGGTTTTAAGGTTTTTTCACGGTATTTAATTAATGTTAACTTTAATATGTTCGGGTAATCGTAGTACTAAAATTTTTTCAAAATCTCTGTGGTATCCAACTATATTTTCGTTAAACTGTAATGTCAAAGCAGATTCTTCAGTTACAGTTGTAAAACTCAGATAATGAGTTGTATGTGGAGGCGCAAAGCCTTGTATTATCAATTGAAATTTCCCGTTATCACGTTGATCAAAAACAGGCTGCCCGAGCTTCCACTTTTCCGGAAGATGGAGATTGAGCTGCTTAATGTCTGTTGAAATATTAAAACTTCCATTGTGATCTTTGTAAAATGGCCGCCTCGTCCAGACAAAGAGAGCTAAAATGGCCAGGACAATTGCAGTTCCACCGGTAATCTTCCATTTTTGTTGTTTAGAAAAAGCTGAAACGGGATTGTTTTCTGTCCGCGGTGGTTGAAATACGAAATAATAAAGCGCTATGAGAGTCAACCATACTATACCTAAAGACCAAACTGCGTCGCTCAAAAAGTGGCCGCCTTGCGCGATACGGGCAAAACTCATTAGTATTCCATAGGCCAGCCCCACAGACAATGAAGAAAGTGCAAACTTTCGTGATCGCCGCCAGAAAACAATTCCACTAGTCAAGGTAAAGGCGATTGAACAATGTCCGCAGGGGAAAGAGTGTCCTCGTCCTGGCAGCCCGGCTTTCAGGACTGGTTTATATTCCCAGGTTCCGTTGAACTGTGTGATTTCACGTGGCCGCGGTCTTCCTGTATGATCCTTGAAAACTACATTTACAAATAGAACTGAAGCGATGAACGGAGTTAATGTGCATATCAATAAGTAAGGTCTGAGCGTAGCTCGCGCAGGGTCAGTGCGAGATAATATCCAGCTCACAAAACACAGAATAGATAAAACAATTCCCGGCGCTACTCCATAGTCGTAAAGCCAGTTCCAGGGAAAGCTATCGGCTAAAAACCAGCCGTTTTCAGTGGAAAAAAACTGAGCCGAGAAACGACGGTCAACATCATTTGCTTCTCCCCAGAGTGTAAAAACCAATAAAAAAATGAGCAACACGGAAATCAGTAATATTCCACGGACTACAAAAAAACGCGGATCAGCCTTTGTATCTGATTGATTTGAGGTCAAATTCACTTAGAAAATATAGAAAAATGTAAAAAAATCAACAGTGGGGAAAATTCATAGTTTTTACTTATGGAATATTAGCAAACAGTATCAAAATGAGCCAGACAACTTTTTATGATTTCATATGTATACTTGCTTTTATGAAACAGCGATTGAGTTTCTGCTGAGTTTATTAAAATTTAAACCTCCAATAATTAAGATTTAAAGTCCACCTATTTTCTAGCAGAAGAGTCCTAAGTAGAAAAGCCACTTTAGCTTAGAGAGGATTATAATGCTTTTGGTTTGCAGTAAAACCTTGTTGTGATAGAATGCCCTGAATTAGCGAAAATCAAGGCATTCAAGGTATGCTTGTAAGAACTATTCAGGGAAAGTATTAAACTTTTGATTTTAAAGAAAATATTCACCAGCTAAAATAATGTCTGTTATGGAAAAACGATCTGTGTCACTTGATGATAAGTACACATTGAGAAAAGGTCATGCATTTATGACAGGAATCCAGTCTCTGGTGCGTTTGCCTATGGTGCAGCGTGAACTTGATCTTAAGGCTGGACTAAACACGGCAGGTTACATCAGTGGTTATCGCGGTTCGCCACTGGGTGGATATGATCAGCAATTGGAACGGAACAAAAAACTGCTTGTTGAATTTCACGTTAAATTTCAGCCAGGGGTGAATGAGGATTTAGCCGCAACCGCGCTTTGGGGAACACAGCAGACGGAGCTGGGTGGTGAAGGAAAATATGATGGAGTTTTTGGAATTTGGTATGGTAAAGGCCCCGGGGTTGATCGTTCAGGTGATGTACTGCGACACGCTAATTATGCGGGGACATCAAAGTTCGGTGGTGTTCTGGCTTTGATGGGGGATGATCATACATGCGAATCTTCCACTACTTGTCATCAAAGTGAGTTAGCAATGGTAGACGCCATGATACCAATTCTTAATCCCTCTGGAGTTCAAGAAATAATAGACTATGGGATAATAGGTTGGAAGCTTTCTCGATATAGTGGATGTTGGGTTGGTTTAAAGTGTGTTCATGATACAGTTGAATCAACTGCTTCAATAAATGTTGATGTTGATCGAATCAAAATTGAAACCCCAAATAATTTTAATTTACCCACAGATGGTTTAAATATTCGTTTTCCTGACACACCACAAGCTCAGGAGAAAAGAATACACGAATACAAGATTGATGCAGTACGTGCATTTTGTAGGGCAAACAAACTGGATCGTGAGGTTTGGCAGGGTGGAAGTGCGAAAATAGGTATTGTTACTGTTGGGAAATCATATCTTGATACTCAACTTGCCTTTGAAGAACTGGGAATTGACGAAACGGAAGCAGAGCGTCTGGGTGTGAGTCTTTACAAGGTCGCTATGCCCTGGCCTCTTGAACCGCGAGGGATACTTGAATTTACCAAAGGGCTGGATTTGATTATTGTAGTTGAGGAAAAGCGGGCTCTAATTGAACCACAAATAAAAGAATTCCTTTACGATCTTTCCAACCGTCCAAAAGTGATAGGAAAAACAGATGAAACTGGAGAACCATTGTTTCGAACTGCTGGAGCGCTAGATCCTAACCACATTGCCGTAACTATTGCTCGCAGAATTTTGGCTTTTCGGACAGATGAAAAGCTAACAAAACGTATGCAGGAAATGGAATCCCGCATGGATTCATCTCTTTTACCGAAAGAATTAATGGTTAGGCAGCCGTATTTTTGTTCCGGTTGTCCTCACAATACTTCTACTGTCGTTCCAGAAGGCAGCATTGCAATGGCAGGAATCGGCTGTCATTACATGGCACAGTGGATGGAACGTAATACCCTTGGATTCACTCACATGGGCGCAGAAGGTGCAAATTGGGTGGGGCAGTCGCCGTTCAGTACACGGAAGCATATTTTTCAAAATATCGGCGACGGAACGTATTTTCATTCCGGTATTATGGCTATCCGTGCCGCAGTTTCTTCCGGAATAAACATTACCTACAAAATTTTATTCAATGACGCAGTTGCCATGACTGGAGGTCAGGGTTTTGACGGGCCGATGTCTGTGCAGAGCATTATTCAGCAAATGTTCGCGGAAGGAGCAAAACAAGTGACTGTAGTAAGCGATGATCCGGATAAGTTTACTCAAAGTTCCGGAATTCCGCCAAACGTGAAAGTCTATGACCGCAACGAGCTTGATTTTGTGCAGCGTGAAATGCGAGAAATAGAGGGAGTGACTGTACTGATTTACGAACAGGTTTGCGCAGCAGAAAAACGAAGGCGCCGCAAACGTGGGATGATTCCCGATCCGCCGCGTAGAATTTTCATCAATGACGATGTCTGTGAAGGCTGCGGAGACTGCGGTGTTAAATCGAATTGTGTTTCGGTATTGCCGCTTGAAACCCAGTTTGGACGTAAACGTGTGATTGATCAGTCTGCCTGTAACAAAGATTACAGTTGTGTCAATGGATTGTGCCCAAGTTTTGTGAGTGTAGTCGGCGGGAAAATGCGTAAAAATTCGCCTTCAGACAATATTAACGATACTTGGAGCTCTTTGCCTGATCCTGTACTTCCGCAAATAAACGGTACTTATAACATCGTTTTGACCGGTGTAGGCGGAACAGGACTTGTCACGGTCGGAGCATTGCTGGGCATGGCAGCGCATATTGAGAATAGAGGTGTCGGTATTCTTGACATGATCGGACTTGCCCAGAAAGGTGGGGCGGTTTTATCTCATCTGCGTATCGGAAACAGTCCGGAGGATATACACTCACCACGGATTGCATCTCAGGGCGCGGATTTGGTGATAGGCGGTGATCTGGTGGTGACAGGTGGTCAAAAAACATTATCTGTAATTAAGTCCGGACATACAAAACTTGTGGTTAACAGCTATGAGTTAATTATCGGTGATTTTACTAAAAATGCGGATATGCTTTTTCCAAGCCTGAAAATCAAACAATNNCTGGACGCCTCACGACTTGCAACTGCGCTAATTGGAGACACGATTGCAACCAATATTTTTATGTTGGGTTTTGTTTATCAACGTGGACTGATTCCGCTGGAACAAAGTTCTATTGAAAAAGCAATTGAAATCAATGGTTTGTCAGTTGAAGTCAACAAGCTGTCATTTCTCTGGGGACGTCGAACTGCGCATGACGGAAAGCGTGTTAGCGAGTTAACTTCGTCTATCGTAGCAGGATTTGGTCTTAAAGATCCGCCAGAAGGTTTGGATGAACTAATCCAGCACCGTGCGGATGTACTGAGGGATTATCAAAACAAATCTTATGTTCAGCGCTATCTGCATTTAGTGGAGCGAGTAAGGACACTCGAAATTGACCGTGTTCCCGGAAGTACAGAATTTACTGAAGCAGTTGCCTCTTATTATTTCAAATTACTGGCATATAAAGACGAATATGAAGTTGCGCGTCTTTACTCGAATGGTGATTTTATGCACAAAATAAAGGGTCGTTTCGAAGGCGATTATAAGTTGAAACTGCATTTGGCCCCCCCTTTGTTTTCACGCCGAGATGTTCACAGCGGAGAGCCTGTCAAAACCGCTTATGGAGCGTGGATTTTGTCTGCGATGAATTTGCTGGCACGTTTCAAGTTCTTGCGTGGAACTGCTTTTGATCCATTCGGAAAGACCGCGGAGAGGAAAATGGAGCGTCGTTTGATTGAGGAATATGAACAAATAATTGAGGAACTGCTTCGAGGACTCTCTAAGAAAAATCACGCTCTGGCTGTTGAAATTGCAAGAATTCCGGAACAGATTCGCGGTTATGATCTGGTCAAACAGAAACACGTTGTATCCGCAAAGTCGCAGGAGAATGATCTGCTGAAGGAATTTAGATCAACTATGGGAAATTCAGCTGCTATGAAAAGCGATGAAACAGTCAGTTGATTCTTCTGAGTCTTAATTTAAGGATTGTTTAGGTATGACTCAGATTTTTCCAGATTGTATCAACCTGTAACTTGCTTATTTCTTCCATATGTTTCAGTGAGCTGCACAATCCAATGTTGATTAAGATCCTTCATTTGCCACGATCTGCAGCGCCAGCCCCAGTTTTTTCCTCCTGAAGTTCCGGGAAGATTCATTCTGCAGTCATCTCCCAAACCCAGCAAATCCTGTAACGGAGCAAGAGCAAAGACCGCAGTGGAACTCCAGGCGAGACGCATCAATTCGTAACCAACGCTGTCTTCCTGAACATTTTTGCTCAAGTAGACTTGCAAACGTTCTCTTTCCAACTCGCTAAGTTCTCTAAACCAACCCAGACTTGTATTATTATCATGGGTTCCACAGTAGACAACGGTATTTGAGTTTTCGTAGTTGTGAGGCAGATATGCGTTGTTTTCATCCGAAAAAGCAAACTGCAAAACTTTCATTCCGGGAAAACCACATTTTTCCCGTAAGAGATTCACCGCCGGAGTAATCAAGCCGAGATCTTCCGCTATTATCGGAAGTTCACCCAACTCTTTGAACATTTCTTCAAAAAATTGCAGCCCAGGCCCTTGTTTCCACTCGCCTTCTGCAGCAGTTGCAGCATCTGCGGGGATTTCCCAATAATTTTCAAAACCACGAAAGTGGTCGACACGTACAAAATCAAATTGCTCAAGAGTATAACGCAGCCGGTTTTTCCACCAAGTGTAACCGTCTTTACGCATTTCTTCCCAGCGGTAGAGCGGATTTCCCCAATGCTGTCCCGTTTCACTGAAATAGTCCGGAGGAACTCCTGCAACTGAGTTAAGCTGCTGATTAGCATCAAGTTTAAACAATTCCGGATTTGACCAGACTTCCGCACTGTCGTAGGCAACAAATATTGGCAAATCACCAATTATTCTTATCCCCTTTTGATTAGCGTACTTACGGAGAGCTCCCCACTGTCTGAAAAATTGCCACTGTACAAATTTTTGAAAAGATATTGCTAATGCATGCTTTTCCCTGAACTTCTGTATTTCAAAACTATCCCTGAACTTCCAACCTTTGTCCCAGTTAATCCAGCTCAAGCCACCTGAAATTATTTTCATTGCGGCAAAGGTAGCATATTCCTCCAGCCAGAAAGCTGTATCAGCACTCCATTGTTCAAAAAATATTCTTTGCTCTGCAGTTGAATTTATTTCAAAATTCTTAAACGCCAACTGCAGCTTGTCCATTTTCCAAACTTCAACATACGCAAAATCTACAAAATCGAGAGAAAAATCTGGTACATCTTTCAAATCCTCTGCAAATAAAAATCCTTCTTTCTGTAATAATTCGAGGCTTAACAGTAATGGATTTCCCGCGAACGCGGAAGGAGACTGATAGGGGGAAAAACCTTCTGCTACAGGGCATAGAGGCAGCACCTGCCAGAGTGATTGTTTCAAACTGCTGAGTAAATCTACAAACCTGTAAGCGGCTGTCCCAAAGTCACCAATACCGTGATTTCCCGGCAGGGAGCTTGGATGAAGCAGAATTCCGGAGGATCTGTTGTACATGAATTTTCTGGAGCTCAACGAACTTTCTTACCCGCCAGTTCAACCGTAACAGGTTCAAGTTCCCAAATATCTTTGGCATATTCTGCGATGGTACGGTCACTGGAAAACTTTCCGGAAGCGGCGGTGTTCAAAATTGACATTCTAGTCCATTTTTCGGGTTCTTGCCAAGTTTTGATAACACGTTGTTGACATTCAACATAACTCGCAAAATCTTCCAGTAGCATGTATTTATCCTCAAAAACTAGTGAGTTATATAGATCATTGTACAGATGCGGTTTATCACGGTTAAAATATCCAGTGTTGATCATCGAAAGTGCTTCTCTCAAGCCGGGATTATGCTGGTATGAAACTCTGGGATTGTATCCGGATTTTGCCAAATTGCTGACTTGATCCGAACTCATGCCGAAAGTAAAAATATTTTCAGCTCCAACTTCTTCGGCAATTTCAATGTTAGCACCATCCTTTGTGCCTAGAATCAAGGCTCCGTTGAGGACAAATTTCATATTTCCGGTACCTGAAGCTTCGGTTCCGGCAGTAGAAATGTGTTGTGAAATATCTGTTGCAGGAATTATTTTTTCCGCAACTGAAACATTATAATTAGGTACAAAGATAACTTTTAAACGGTCTTGCATTGCAGGATCATGATTGACAACATGGGCTACATCGTTTGCTAAATTTATGATTAGTTTTGCAATGTAATATCCGGGAGCCGCTTTTCCGCCAAATAAGAAGGTGCGTGGAACAAAGGGAAGTTCGGGATGTTCGAGCATTTGGTTATAAATAAAAATGACGTGCAGAATGTTCAGCAACTGCCGCTTGTATTCGTGAATACGCTTAATTTGAACATCAAAAAGTGATTCCGGATCGATTTTGATTCCACCGTTTTGTTTTAGCCAGTTTGCTAACTGCTCCTTCTTCAGATGCTTGACTGAACGCCATGACTGCTGGAATTCCGGTTCATCGGCAAATGCTTCCAGTTGCCGAAGTTGTTGTAAATCAGTAATCCAGCCATCACCAATTTTTGCTGTAATTATTTTTGATAATTCCGGATTAACGTTACGCAGCCAAAGTCTGGGTGTAATTCCGTTTGTTTTGTTTTGGAAACGCTCGGGAAAGAGTTTGTAAAAATCTTTAAATACTGTGGTTTTCAGCAATTTTGTGTGAAGCTCCGCCACACCGTTAATCGTATGACTGCCTACGATTGAAAGATAAGGCATACGGATTTGCTTGTGATCATTTTCTTCAATGAAGGAAATACGTCGTAATAAATCCGCATCATTCGGAAATTGTTTTTTCACACTCTCCAAAAACAAATCATTAATTTCATAAATAATTTCCATGTGACGTGGTAGCAAATGACCCATTAAATCAACGGACCAGCGTTCCAATGCTTCCGGAAGCACGGTGTGGTTGGTGTAGGCAAAAACACGTGTGGTTATACTCCATGCTTCATTCCATTCCAAATCTTCCTCATCCACAAAAATTCGCATCAATTCCGGAATTGCGATCGAGGGATGGGTGTCATTGAGTTGAATCGCTACATGTTCCGGAAATGACTCAAAATTTTCGGAATGCGTTTTGAAACGCTGGATAATATCCTGTAGCGAGGCCGCCACGAAAAAATACTGTTGTTTGAGCCGTAGTTCTTTTCCTGAAAATCCTTGATCGTTCGGATACAGCACTTTTGAAATAGTTCCACTGCGTTGCGTTTCCTCAACTGCCTGAATGTAGTCTCCACTGTTAAATAATTGAAAATCAAAACTTTTTGAAGGTTTTGCCGACCAGAGTCGTAAATTATTTACAGTATGATTCCCATATCCCGCAATCGGAACATCATAAGCCATTGCCAGCACTTCTTCTGTTTTTACCCAGACGCGTTTCGAATTTCCTTTTTTATTGATTATTTCTTTAACTTGACCAAAAAAGTGCACAGGATAAACAACTTCCCAACGTGGAATTTCCCAGGGATAGCCCTCCTCCAGCCAATTATCCGGAGCTTCCACCTGCGCACCATTTTCAAACTGTTGTTTAAAAATTCCGAATTCATAGCGAATTCCATATCCGTGAGCGGGCAGTTCCAAAGTCGCCATTGATTCAAGAAAACAGGCCGCCAGCCTGCCAAGACCTCCGTTTCCTAAACCTGCGTCATGTTCAAGTTCCTGTATTTCTTCGAGATCATAGCCAATTTTCTGGATAGCGTCTTCTCCCGCGTCACTGATGCCGAGGTTAAGTAAATTGTTTTTTAGACTTCTACCGATCAGATATTCGAGCGAAAGGTAATATACCTGTTTGCATTTTCTCCTGTGGTATGTTTGCTGTGTATCATTCCAGAACTCCACCAGCCGGTCTCGGATGGATAAGGCAAAACTCCGGAAAATATCGAAATCCTCGGCTGTGTAACGGTTTTTACATTGTGAAAACTCAATATGATTTGCCATAGATTCGAGCAATCCATCGCGATCCATCGAACGGTAGGTGGCAATCAAGTCCCACATTATTTCCATTTCTTTACGTGTTTGGGGCATTTTGTCTTTGCTTTAAAATTATTAATACTTGATATTTTTGTAATCCTTTAAAAGGTCGGCGTGTAATCCGTCCCTGGCGTTTCAGCTAAGATTTAATTCTGTGGCAGTTTCTGTTTTCAGTTTGAGCGCATTTATATTATTACGGTTACGCAGCATGTCAAACACAGAGAGAGCTGTGATTGACGCAAGGCAGTGTTGTAAGTTGTTTTGTCCCAGCTTCACAATAACCACTTTGCCATTAGAAACGCAGCCAAACCGACTGTTACTATTACAAACAATCGACGGTTGATTAACGCAGTAACAAATGCAGCCAAAACTGCAAGAAGATGGTGGTTAGCCAGATACAGCGCCAGCTCACCTTCACGAATGAGGCTGGACTGTGTTATAATTGAAGTCAAAACAGCAATCGGAACAAATGTCAAAGCGC
>ENA-UZXD01019564-UZXD01019564.1-metagenome-genome-assembly--contig:-Day-3-50m-contig-19564_pt1 | contig 11305 bp, 7 predicted proteins | sample MGYA00260344_ERZ794904 | MGnify/ENA metagenome assembly ERZ794904 | reverse complement strand
TATTGGCCTCGGAATCTTTAATTCCAATACAAATCGAGTGTTCTGAGGACGCCTGAGTAATCATAATAATATTTATATTATTATTAGAAATTTCTTCAAATAATTTTTTTGAAAATCCGGGAATTCCAACCATACCGCTACCTTCAATTGTAAGTAATGTAATGTTTTTAATGTGAGTAATTCCTTTGATTATTGAATCATTTTTTGAGTCCTTAGATATTAAAGTTCCAGGATTTTTACTTTTAAAAGTATTTTTAATATAAACAGGAATGTTTTTGTTCATTACCGGCTTAATAGTAGGAGGGTATAAAACTTTAGCTCCAAAATGAGATAGTTCCATAGCTTCTTTATATGATAAATAATCAACAGGGTAGGATTGATTAACTATTTTTGGATTTGCAGTAAAAATACCGCTAACATCTGTCCATATTTCCAATTTTTCCGCATTAGTTATTGAAGCTAATATAGAGGCAGTAAAATCAGATCCTCCTCTACCTAACGTAACATTATTTCCGTAATTATCTCGAGCAATAAACCCAGGCATTACTATGATTTTGCTATCAACTGTTTTGAAAAAATCATTCCATTTTCTTTCAGTTAAATTGTAATCAACTTGATTTGAACCAAGTTTTAAAAGTTTTGTAGTTATTATTTCTCTTGAATCTTTTAAAGTTATGTCAAGCCCCCTTTCTTCAGCAAGTTTGCCAATTATATAATAAGATATTAATTCTCCAAAGCCTGAAATATTATCATATGTTTTGGAACTAAATTCTTTTAAGTTATAAATTCCCTCGAGTACACTTTCAAGGTCATTAAATTGTTTTTGAATGTAACTTAAAATTTTACTTTGGTTCTTAAATTCAAATAAAGTCGTACAAATTTCAATATGGTTTTTTAAAATGGATTTATAAATATTTTTAAAATCATTATCTCTTAAACTTGCAAGTTTACCGCATTTTATTAAATCATCAGTTGTTTTGCCAATAGCGGAAAATATAACAATAGTTTTAGAGTCATAATTACTCTTCAGTATTTTTAAAACGATTTCAATGTTCTCTGCGTTAGAGATTGAAGAACCGCCAAATTTTAAAACTTTCATTAGAAAAAAGATGAATTAACATATAAAAGTATGTTAACCTAATGTTTTATTTGAAGAAAAATAATTTTTTTTATACTGTTTTATGAAATCAATAGTTTATTATGAATTTAATGTTGATTTAATAAAATAAACCTAATAAACTGTATTATAACTTAATAACACTCAATTTAGAATTGTCTTTATTGCATTCAATTTTAAATTTGCTGCCTTCTTCAATATTAGACTTTACAATTTCTTCAGCTATTAAGTCCTCAACATAGTTTTGAATCGCTCTCTTTAATGGTCTAGCACCATATTTTTTGTCAAATCCTTTATCACATAAAAAATTAATTGCTTTTGTCGATATTTTAATTTCATATCCAAGCTCTTTTAATCTGTTTTTTAATTTTTCTAGTTCAATATTTATGATCTTTTTTAAGTCATTTTTTTCCAAACTATTAAAAATCACAATCTCGTCAACTCTATTTAGGAACTCTGGAGAAAATGCTTTTTTAAGTGATTTCTCTATAGTGTTTTTTATATTTTTTGACTCCTGAGATTTCATAGATTCTGTGCCAAAACCAACTCCATTTCCAAAATCTTTTACTTGTCTGGCACCAAGATTTGAGGTCATTATAATTACAGTATTTTTAAAATCTACTTTCCTGCCCAAGCTATCTGTTAAAGATCCCTCGTCAAGTACTTGTAAAAGCATATTAAAAATATCAGGATGAGCTTTTTCAACTTCGTCAAGTAAAATTACACTGTATGGTTTTCTTCGCACTTTTTCTGTAAGTTGACCACCTTCTTCGTATCCAACGTAGCCAGGAGGTGCTCCAATTAATCTTGAAACAGCGAATTTCTCCATATATTCACTCATGTCGATTCTTATTAAAGAATCTGAACCACTAAACAGTTCAGAGGATAAAATTTTTGCAAGTTGTGTTTTTCCAACACCGGTTTGACCTAAAAATATAAATGATCCAATTGGTTTATTAGGATCTTTAATTCCAGCTCTGTTTCTTTGAATAGCCTTAACAACTTTACTTACAGCGTCTTTTTGTCCAATAACCTTACTTGAAATAATATTATTTAAATTATTAAGTTCTTTTAGTTCAGCTTTAGCAATTTTATTTACAGGTATTCCGGTAATCATTGAAACAACTTCAGATATATCATTTTCATCAACAGTTTCACGATGCATTTTTAATTCTTCTTGCCATTTTTCTTGGGCTTGAATTAATTCTTTTTCAATTCTTTTTTCATCATCTCTCAATTTTGCAGCTTCTTCGTATTTTTGTTTTTTAACTACCGCATTTTTTTTATCTCTTACTTCTTCTAAATTTTCTTCTAAACTCACTATGTTTTTTGGAACATCCATATTTGTTATATGAACTCTTGAACCAGCTTCATCCATAGCATCTATTGCTTTATCTGGGAAAAATCTATCAGAAATATATCTATCCGTTAATTTTACGCAAGCTTCTAAAGCTTTATCGGTAAAATTAACATTATGATGAGATTCGTATTGATCTTTAATGTTTCTTAATATTTCAAGTGTTTCTTCAACTGTGGTTGGTTCTACTATAATTTTTTGAAATCTTCTTTCTAAGGCTCCATCTTTTTCAATATATTGTCTGTATTCATCAAGCGTTGTAGCTCCAATACATTGAATTTCACCTCGAGCTAATGCTGGCTTAAACATATTTGATGCGTCTAGACTTCCAGTTGCTCCTCCTGCACCAACAATAGTGTGAATTTCATCAATAAAGAGTATTATATCATCATTTTTTTCAATTTCATTCATCACAGCTTTCATTCTTTCCTCAAATTGTCCTCTGTATTTAGTTCCTGCAACTATGCTGGCCAAATCTAGAGTTACAACTCTTTTATTGTATAGAATAATAGAAACTTTTTTTTGTATAATTCTTAAAGCTAATCCCTCAGCAATTGCAGATTTACCAACTCCTGGCTCTCCAATTAACAAAGGATTATTTTTCTTTCTTCTACTCAATATTTGAGAAACTCTTTCAATTTCTTTTTCTCTTCCAATTACTGGATCAAGTTTACCAGAATTAGCTAATGAGGTTAAATCTCTTCCAAAATTATCTAAAACAGGTGTTTTAGATTTAACTTTAGATTTAGCATCTGATTTAATTGTAAAAGGATTTTCTTCAATTGGATCCTCATTATCCTTAGATTCGTCAGGAAACGTTTCAGACGTGGGTGAACTAGAAAAATCATCATTAAGTTCAGTTAGCATATATTTAAATTGTTCCTTAACAGATTCATAATCGAGTTGAAGTTTGATCAATAATTTTGTTGTTGGATCATTTTCATTTCTTAGAATACACAAAAGAAGGTGAGCTGTATTTATTGATTTGCCTTGAAATAGTTTAGCTTCCAAAAAGGTGGTTTTTAAAGCTCTTTCAGCTTGCCTAGTTAGGTGCAAGTTTTTTTTATGATTTTGATTGAAATCATTGATTGGATTTGGTGGGCTTAAGATCTCAACTTTCTTTCTTAAATAATCTAAGTCAATTTCAAGTGAGTTTAAAATATTAATTGCTTTTCCACCTCCATCTCTTAGCATTCCTAAAAGAAGATGCTCAGTTCCAATAAAGTCATGCCCTAATCTTAAGGCTTCTTCTTTACTATAAGTTATTACATCTTTTACTCTCGAAGAAAAATTATCATCCATGCCTATTCTTTTATCTTATAAGTAAATAGACAAAAAAAATTTTTTAATTCCAAGTTTTTTGATCTACTATTTAACTAAATTTCATTAAAAATTTGTTAATAAAATATATAAAAAACTGTATTTAAATTCAATTTAAAATATGAGGTATTGTTATATTTGTTAGGTTATAATTAACGTAAAAAATATTTTTATGAGTGAAGGTGAAAAATTGATACCTATTAACATTGAAGAGGCAATGAAATCTGCTTACATTGATTATTCAATGTCTGTTATTGTTTCCAGAGCACTCCCGGACGTTAGAGATGGTTTAAAACCAGTACACAGACGTGTTTTATATGGAATGCACCAATTGGGCTTGAGAGGTTCTAGTAAATTTAAAAAATCAGCTTTTATTGTCGGAGAAGTACTTGGTAAATATCACCCGCACGGAGATTCTTCTGTTTACGATACAATGGTTAGAATGGCTCAAGAGTGGAGTTTAAGATATTTGCTTGTCGATGGACAAGGAAATTATGGCTCTGTTGATGGAGACAGTCCGGCAGCTATGAGATACACAGAAGCTAGAATGCAAAAAATTTCTGAGGAAATGGTTGCAGATTTAGATAAAGATACTGTAGATCATCAATTAAATTATGATGATTCTATAATGGAGCCTACAGTTCTACCTACCAAAATTCCTGGATTATTAATAAATGGTGCTAGTGGAATAGCTGTAGGTATGGCTACAAATATGCCACCCCACAATATATCAGAAGTTATTGATGGAACAATTGCTTACATCGAAAATAATGATATTTCTACTGATGAACTTATTCAATTTGTGAAAGCACCTGATTTTCCTACAGGAGGAATAATATATGGATATGAAGGAGTTAAACAAGCATTTGAAACTGGAAGAGGTCGTATAGTTATGCGAGCTAAGGCTGAGATTGAGGAGGTTAACGGAAGAGAATGTATTATTGTTACTGAAATTCCTTATCAAGTTAATAAAGCAGAAATGATTAGAAAAACTGCTGAAATGGTTAATGATAAAAAAATTGAAGGTATTTCAACAATAAGAGACGAGTCTGACAGGCAAGGAATGCGTATTGTTTATGTATTAAAAAGAGATGCGGTACCTAATGTTGTTTTAAATACTCTTTTTAAACACACCCAACTTCAATCATCATTTAGTGTAAATAATATTGCTTTAGTCAAAGGTCGTCCTCAAATGTTGAACCTTAAGCAGATGATAGGTTATTTTGTAGAGCATAGACATGATGTTGTAGTTAGAAGAACAAAGTATGAATTAAAAAAAGCAGAAGAAAGAGCTCATATTTTAGAAGGCTTAATTATAGCTTCTGATAATATTGATAAAGTTATTTCCTTAATTAGATCTTCTTCAAATGCTGATGAAGCAAAATCTAAATTAATTAAAGAATTTAAATTATCAGAAATTCAATCAAAAGCTATTGTTGAAATGCGCTTGAGACAATTAACTGGTCTTGAACAAGACAAGTTAAGGGGTGAATTTGATGATTTGATGAATACTATTAAAGACTTGAAAGATATTCTTGGTAGTGAGGAAAGAAGAATGACTATAATAAAAGATGAACTTGTAGAGATTAGAGAAAAGTACGGAGATGAAAGAAGATCTCAAATTGAATATGCTGGTGGTGATCTTAGTATGGAAGATATGATTCCTAATGAAAAAGTAGTAATCACTATTTCAAATGCAGGCTACATTAAACGAACACCTTTGGTTGAATATAAAACACAAAATAGAGGTGGTGTTGGTCAAAGAGGTTCTACTACTAGAAACGAAGATTTTTTAGAGCATTTGTTTGTTGGTACTAATCATCAGTATATGTTGTTTTTTACTCAAAAAGGAAAATGTTTTTGGATGAGAGTTTTTGAAATTCCAGAAGGAAGTAAAACATCTAAAGGAAGAGCTATGCAAAATCTCATAAATATTGAACAAGACGACGAGGTCAAAGCTTTTATTTGTACTCAAGACTTAAAAGATGAAGAGTATATAAATAGTCATTATGTAATTATGGCAACTAAAAAAGGTCAAGTGAAGAAAACCTCTTTAGAACAATATTCTAGACCTAGATCAAATGGAATTAATGCTATTACTATAAAAGATGATGATGAACTTTTAGAAGCTAAATTAACAACCGGTAATTCACAAGTTTTAATAGCTGTTAAATCTGGAAAATGTATTCGTTTTGAAGAAAGTAAAACTCGACCAATGGGTAGAAATGCTTCAGGTGTAAGAGGAATTAGACTAAAAGATTCAAAAGATGAGGTAGTAGGGATGATTTCTGTAAATGATTTGGATAGTGATATTCTTGTAGTTTCTGAAAATGGTTTTGGTAAAAGATCTAGTTTAGATGACTACAGAATGACTAACAGAGGAGGTAAAGGTGTAAAAACTATATCTATTACTGAAAAAACAGGAGAATTAGTTACAATTAAAAATGTTACGGATAATGATGATTTGATGATTATTAACAAATCTGGCATAGCCATAAGAATGGAGGTTTCTTCCCTAAGAGTAATGGGTAGAGCTACTCAAGGAGTTAAACTTATTAACCTTAAAGATTCTGATTCAATAGCTGCAGTTGCAAAAGTTGTTCATGATGATGATGATATTTCTGATGTAGACGAGATAGATGTTGTTGAAGAAAATAACGATAACGATTTAAATTAATTTAAAATGAAAAATATATTATTCACATTATTACTCACAATTTCTTTTTTTACGTATGGACAAAAAAAAGAATTAAAACAAGCTCAAAAATTAATAGATCAGGAGTTTTACAATGAGGCTTTAGATGTTTTAGAAAACAATAAAGAATTGATATTATCTTCAGATATTAAATATCAAGCTCACTTTTATTATTTAAAAGGATGGGCACTTAAAGAAGATTCTCAATCTTTGAAAGCTGTTGTGTCATTAAGAAAATCAATTGAACTGGAAAGGTCTATTAGACAAAAAAGATATATTGAAGATGCTAATATTTTAATTCAAAATGCTGAAGCAGAATTAGTTAATTCAGCAGTAGAAGACAATAAAAATGATAAATTTTTAGAAGCTTCAAAAAAATTATACGATGCATATTTGATGAATCCCGACAAAGAAGAGAATATAACATATTTATATTACTCTGCTTCAAGTGCTGTTAATTCAAAGGAATATGACAAAGCGTTAGAATATTATTTGAAGTTAAAAAACATGGGTTATACAGGAGTTGTTTCTGAATATTATGTAACGTCAATTGAAACTGGTGTTGAAGAAAAGGTTAGCGAAACAGAATATAATTTATTTAAAAACTCTGATGAATATACAAATCAAAGAATTGGTAAAACAGAATCTAGATTACCAGAAATTGTTAAAAATATAGCTCTTATTTATGTGCAAAAAGGAGAAAATGATTCCGCTATTTCAGCTATAAAAGAAGCTAGAGCTATTAATCCAAATGATGTTAATCTAATTCTATCAGAAGCTGATTTATATATCAAGATTGGTGATAAGAATAAATTTAAGGAACTAATGCAACAAGCAGTTGAAAAAGATCCAAATAATGCAATTTTATATTATAATTTAGGTGTTATCAATGGAGAACAAGGTGAATTTAAAGTAGCGAAGGATTATTATTTAAAAGCTCTAAAATTAGATAATACTTATACTGCAACCTATTTAAACTTAGTAGGATTAATATTAGAGGGTGAAGGACCAATAGTTGAAGAAATGAATAAACTTGTTACATCTAGGAAAGCTAGTGACATGAATAAATATGATGAGTTAGAAAAGGATAGAATTAGTCTTTACAAGGAATGTCTTCCATATTTGGAAAAATTAATTGAAATAGACCCATCTAATATTGAAGCCCTTAAAACTGCTAAAAATATTTATTACACAATAGATGATATTGATAATTTTAAATTAATGAATGTTAAATTACAGGAACTAGAAAATTAATAGGTTACTATTTTTTTCAAATGGTGTGTTAAATTATTTGAATCTGAATTTAATATTCCAATTTCATTTAAATAATCAATTCTAATTGATCCAAATGCGTGTATTATTTTATTATTGTTTAATAATATGCCAACGTGTGTGACTTTGTTTTTTCCAAAAAAAGCTAAATCACCTGGTTTTGAATTTTTTAGTTTTATTTCTTTTCCTTGTTCAGCTTGTTGATTAGCATCTCTTAATAATTGATATCCAGCTAATTTGTAAACTTGTTGGGTAAAACCTGAACAATCAATACCAAAAGGAGTTCTTCCTCCCCACAAATAAGGAGAATTCAAAAATTTCATTGAATTTTCAATAATTGAATTTTTACAATTTGTTTTTAATTTTAATTTATGATTCAGAACAAATGATGAGCTAATTTTACTTCCTATTGTAATTGACATTTTACCGTTTTCTGTATCAACCTCAGAGAATAAATTATTTAGAATTACAGGTTCCGTTTTTTTTAATTTTTTAAAATCGAATTTAGATATTTCTTTAAATTGTGAATGATTAATCCATCCTTTGTAATTGTCATCAATAGATTCTATATAAAACCATTTTTCATTGTTTTTTATTACTTTAAAGAACTCTCCGTATATTATTTGAGTAACTAGTTCTGATTTACTAGTAGAATCTATTCTAACAGGAATTACGCTTAAATGACAAATACCGTACATATTTATTAAAATTAATTTTTTAAAATAATAAAACTATTAAAATTTCAATTTTTATATTTGAATAATATTTAAATTATGATTGTAAAACAGATATACACAGATTGCCTATCTCAAGGTGCTTATTATATTGAAAGTAATGGTGAAGCTGCAGTTATTGATCCTTTAAGAGAAGTTTCTGAATACTTAAACTTAGCAAAATCTTCAAATTCTAAAATTAAATATATTTTTGAAACACATTTCCATGCAGATTTTATAAGTGGTCATTTAACTTTATCTAACAAAACAAACTCTCCAATAATCTTTGGTCCAAAAGCCAGCCCATCCTTTAAAAGTATTATTGCTAATGATAATCAAGTTTTTAAAATTGGAAATATTTCAATTACAGTTTTACATACTCCTGGCCACACTTTGGAAAGTACATGTTATTTATTAAAGGATGAAAATAATGTTCCTTATTGCTTATTTACAGGTGACACTCTTTTTCTTGGTGATGTAGGTAGACCTGATTTAGCGCAAAAATCTTTAAATATTTCCAAAGAGGAGTTGGCAGGCATTTTATACGATTCTATTCAAAATAAAATTTCAGTTTTACCAAATAATATATTGATTTATCCTGCTCATGGAGCTGGATCTGCTTGTGGAAAAAATATGATGAAAGAAACTGTAGATACATTAGGAAATCAAAAAATTGTTAATTATGCATTAAATGGTTCTTTGAATAAAAATGAATTTATTAAAGAACTCACAAAAGATCTTCCTAACCCACCTGTTTATTTCCCATCTAATGTAAAATTAAATCAAGAGGGCTACTATGATTTTGAAATCGTGTTAAAAAAAAGCAATAATCCTTTGACTGTTGAAAAATTTAAGGATTTAATGAATTTAAAAGATGTTGTAGTTTTAGATGTAAGAAATCAAAATGACTTTAGACAAGGATTTATTCCAGGATCAATTTTTATAGGTTTAAAAGGAAGTTTTGCCCCTTGGGTAGGGTCTATTATTAAAGATGTCAATACAAAGATATTGTTGGTTTGTGATAATGGCTATGAAGAAGAAGCTATTTTAAGATTATCAAGAGTTGGATTTGATAATTGTTTAGGTTATTTAGACGGTGGAATATCTTCATGGGCAATTGAAAATAATTTTGATAATGTCGAATCTATTTCTGCTGATGATCTAAGTAAAATAATAGATACTATAAATCTTATAGACGTGAGAAAATGTGGTGAAAGATCAAATGGTTATTTATTAAATTCAAAACATATTTCTCTAGATGATTTTCAGGAAAGAATTAATGAAATTGATACAAATAAAAGTAACTATGTTCATTGTGCAGGTGGTTATAGAAGTATGATAGCTTGTTCAATTTTAAAAAGAAATGGCTATAATTCAGTAATTGATGTTAAAGGAGGGTTTTCCTCAATAAGAAATTCAAATTTTAAAATAATAGATAATGTATAAATATTTTTTTCTCTTACTTTTTCCAGTTTTAGTTTTATCTCAAGAAAATAATCTGGTTTACGAAGTTCTAAGCTATGACGATTTTAAAAATCAAACCAGTAACAACAAAACCCTTTTATTTGATATTAGAACAATGGAGGAGTTTAATTCTGGTCATTTAAAAGGCTCAGTCAATATTGATTTCTATGAAGAAGAATTATTTGATAAATTTTTTAGTAAAGTTGATAAATCTAAACCAATATATATATATTGTAGATCTGGAAATCGTAGTAAAAAATCCTCTGAAAAATTAAAAAAATTAGGTTTTATTAAAATCTATGACTTAGAAGGTGGGTATAAAAATTGGGTAAAAAAAAGCAACTAATTTTTTGTTGCTGAAATAATTAATGTTCCTTTCCATTCATTTTTTTCACCCTCTCTCCAGCTTTCAATATTTTTAAATCCAGCTTTATTTACAATACTTTTCCATTCTTGAATTGAAAGTAATGTCATAGTGTCTACATTTGTTTTTTCAGGCCAATTATGTGAAGCTTTATTTTCATAATAAAAATCTATTCCCATTATAAATCTACCTTCATCTTTTAACCAGTTGTTGTAAATATTTTTTAAGACAACTAAAGGATCTTTAAAGTAGTAAAAAACTTCCATTGAATGTACTACGTCTTTTTTCTCATTAGGCTTCCAAATAGAAATTTCAGCACATTCATATTCACTTATTTTATCTAAACTTTTAGCTTTATCAATCATTTTAAAAGAACCGTCTACACCTATAGCACTAAAACAAGAATCCATTTCAGAAACCATTTTTACAACCCAACCATTTCCGCAACCAGCATCAATAAAAGTAAAATTTACAAGATCTTTTAAAACACTATTTAACATTGCATTAACTGAGTCAAAATGATTTTTTTTCATTCCATCGTCCTTGCCAAGGTCTACCCAATCTGAAAAAATTTCTATTGGTGATTTTTTTATCATATTTTTTTTTGTGTAAAAATAAAATAGGTTAAGTAAAATAAAACTATAATTATTATTTCCCAGTTTACTATGTAATAGGGCCAATCACCAAACACCAACGGATTTTTAATATTTGGAGCTTCGTATAAATACATGTAATTAGCACCCGATCCAATTAAAAAATTTAATGGTAAAATAAAAATCATTAAAATATTTAAAATTACAAATGTCCTTAACCATGAATATTTTGAAAGTTTATACCCTAAGTTATAATACATAAAAAGAGGAACTAACATGATTATTCCATGACTTGAATAATAACTCAAATACATAAACCATCCGCCATCATAATAGTTAAGTTGTGGAGTTAATATAGAAATTAATCCACCTAGAAAACCACAGTAAAATAGAAATTCAAATATTTTCTT
>ENA-UZXD01021571-UZXD01021571.1-metagenome-genome-assembly--contig:-Day-3-50m-contig-21571_pt1 | contig 11312 bp, 8 predicted proteins | sample MGYA00260344_ERZ794904 | MGnify/ENA metagenome assembly ERZ794904 | reverse complement strand
TGCTTCCGATTAATTTATCGAGTATGGATATCTTTAGAACTTTACCTTTTGGTGGAGGAATATTAAAAGTTGATTTAAAAGGTGTTTTATTGAAAGAAGTTCTAGATTATGGAATGTCTAAAAAAGGAACAGGCGCCTACCTACAACGACACTTTGTAGATCAAGGACCTGATGGAAAATGGTTAATTCAAGGGGAAGAAATTATTTTGGATAAAATTTATAGAGTAGCTTTTAGTGATTTTTTACTCAGGGGTTTTGATATCCCTTTTTTGACCCCTAATAACAAACATGTAAAAAATATATATAGACCTACTAAAGAAGATAAAGCTTATGACATAAGAAAAGCAACTATTCTTTATCTGAAATCACTAGGAAATTAACCATGTTTCAGCTATTAAATCAGCCTGATAGTAAATTTTACGCTGGATTCAGGTGAAATTTTTAACTTAAAGTTCCTGCGTGACATAATTATTTCGTTCATCTTTTTATAACATCTTAAATTTCAGTCATAAAAAAACAGAACAATAACCAACTTTTTGTAGTATATTTGCACGCAATTAAATAGTAACCATTTCTTCTTTAGGAACTTAATTTTAATTGCAATGAAAGCACACCAAAACAAAATACTAGGAGAGGGATTAACATACGATGACGTTTTGTTAGTACCAGCATATTCAGAGGTTTTACCTAGAGAAGTATCAATAGGTACCAAGTTTACAAGAAACATTAAACTTAACGTTCCTATTTTATCTGCTGCTATGGATACCGTAACAGAAAGTGCTATGGCTATGGCTATGGCTCGTGAAGGAGGAATAGGGGTGCTTCATAAAAACATGAGTATTAAAGCCCAAGCTGCCGAAGTAAGAAAAGTGAAAAGAGCAGAGAGCGGTATGATACTTGATCCTGTGACCTTACCAAAAAATGCAACGATTGGTGATGCGCAAAATACAATGAGAGAGTATAGTATTGGAGGTATTCCGATTATTGATGATCAAAAAAAATTAATTGGTATTGTTACTAACAGAGATTTACGATTTGAAAAAGATTACAATAAATCACTATCAGAGGTAATGACTTCCGAAAACCTTGTGACAGTGAGTAAAGGAACATCCTTACAAGAAGCAGAAATCATTCTCCAAAAAAATAAAATTGAAAAACTACCGGTGGTAAGTAATGACAATACCTTATTAGGGCTTATTACTTTCAGAGATATTACAAAAGTCACACAAAAGCCAATTGCAAATAAAGATCAATTCGGAAGATTGCGGGTTGCTGCTGCAATTGGAGTTACCGCAGATGCAATAGAAAGAACCGAAGCCCTAGTGAAAGCTCAAGTAGATGCTGTAATAATAGATACAGCTCACGGTCATACCAAAGGGGTGGTAAAAGTTTTAAAAAATATAAAAAATAAATTCCCTGATTTAGAAGTTGTTGTAGGCAATATTGCTACTGCAGATGCAGCAAAATATTTAGCTGATGCAGGAGCCGATGCTGTTAAAGTGGGAATTGGACCAGGATCTATTTGTACTACAAGAGTAATTGCTGGTGTTGGTTTTCCTCAGTTCTCTGCAGTGTTAGAGGTTGCTGCTGCTTTAAAAGGCACTGGAGTTCCTGTTATAGCAGATGGGGGTGTTCGATACACGGGTGATATTGTAAAAGCAATCGCAGCTGGAGCAGATTGTGTGATGTTAGGGTCTTTATTAGCAGGAACTAAAGAATCTCCTGGAGAAACCATAATATATGAGGGGAGAAAATTTAAATCATATAGAGGTATGGGCTCTGTTGAGGCTATGAAGCAAGGNNTCAAAAGATCGTTATTTTCAAGATGTTGAGGATGATATCAAGAAGTTAGTTCCGGAAGGGATTGTTGGAAGAGTGCCTTATAAAGGAGAGCTTTTTGAGAGTATGACTCAGTTTATAGGTGGCTTAAGAGCAGGTATGGGGTACTGTGGTGCTGAAAATATTGAGATGTTAAAAGAATCAGCAAAGTTTGTAAAAATAACTGCATCTGGAATAAAAGAGAGTCATCCGCACAATGTTACCATCACCAAAGAAGCACCCAACTATTCCCGATAGCAATAATAATGAGTTGGCGTGAATCTATTCTATTGTCCATTGAGATTTAACGGCCGGATAAATTAACTTACAGCCCTCGTTTAGATTAACGCTAAAAAAATCGATTATGATTTTACCTGTTATCGCTATTTTAAAGTTAAAATAACAGAGACGATATTAATTAAAGCTTAACAAAATTGAGGTTTGCTTAAACTATAGTTTTTGCTACATTTGTTTCGCTTAAATATTTTACAACAAATTATTAAAAATGAATACAAGAAATTTAGTAGTGCTATTAATTTTTATTGGCTATTTCAGTGGAAATGCTCAAAATAAAAAAGATGTTTTATTGACGATAAACTCCAATCCTATTTATTCCTCAGATTTTACGAAAGTATTCAATAAAAACCTTGATTTAGTTGTAGAGGAATCTCAAAAAAATGTAGCTGGATATTTAGATTTATTTATTGATTATAAACTTAAAATAACTGAAGCCTATGCCCAGGAGTTGGATAAAGATAAACAGTATATAAATGAATTTAAAAAGTACCAAGATCAGCTTGCAAAGAAATATATTTATGACAAGAGAATTATTTCAAAATTAGTAGTGGAGGCCTACGATAGAAGTTTAGAAGAAATAAACGCTGATCATATTTTAGTGCTTTCAAACTTAAACGATTCTCCTAGTGATACTTTAAAAGCGTATAGCAAAATAAAGGAAGCCCATATTAAAGCTATCAACGGTGAAAATTTCACATCCCTAGTAAAAGAATATTCGGAAGAACCTGGGGCAAAAAAATCAAAAGGAAATTTAGGATACTTCACGGCATTTCAAATGGTATACCCTTTTGAAAATACGGCTTACAGCACCAAGGTAGGAGAAATATCAAAAATCACAAGAACTACTTTTGGCTATCATATTCTAAAAATCAACGATAGAAGGGAGAAAAAACCAAAAATCAATGTTTCTCATATCATGATTTTTTCGAATAAAAATAAAAAGGTTGAAAATCCTGAGGAGAGAATCAATGAATTGTATGCTATGATTATGCAAGGAGAACCATTTGAAAATGTAGCAAAACAATTCTCTGAAGATAAAAATACAGGAATCAAAGGAGGTCAGTTAAAAACATTTGGTCCAGGAGACTTAAAAGCTCCAAAATTTGAAGACGCTGCTTATTCTATACAAAATAATGGTGAAATATTAGCTCCAATTCAGAGTGCTTTTGGCTGGCACATTATAAGGTTAAACGAAAAATTTTCAATTCCTTCTTTTGAAGAGCAAAAAGATGATATTGAGAAAAAAGTAAAAGGAGGCGCGCGAGCATTAGTGGTTACTCAAGCTATTAATAACAAAATAAAGAAAAAATACGGCTACAAAGAAGGCGTAAGTTGTGTCCCATACTTTAATACTTATGTTAGCGATAGTATTTTAAATCGAAAATGGACATATACTCCGATTTCTTTGTCAGAAAATCAGATTTTGTTTACGATAGGCGATCATGATGCTACTTATATAGATTTCTCACTATACCTAAGAGATAATCAAAAGACCATTAAAAAATATATGAATAAAGAATCATTATTATTGGACCTATATGTTAGGTTTAAAAATGAAACTTTGGAAAATTATTTTAAGAAAAGATTGGAAATTGAAAATCAAGAATATGCAACAATTATTGATGATTACAGAAATGGTCTGTTAGTTTACGACGTAATGAATAAAAATATTTGGCAAGTTGCAAAAACAGATTCTACTGGGCTTGAACTTTTCTATGAAAAAACTAAAGATAACTATAAATGGAAAAAAAGATTGGATGTTGATATCTACTCCTCGTCGGATGAGTCCATAACAAAACAAGTGCAAATTTTATTAAATGAAGGAGAAGAATTAACAGATATTAAACAACAAATCAATTTAGACGGAAAAATAAACATTATCACTGTAAGTGATATTTTTGAAATTGATCAAAGCGAATTACCTAAGGGTTTAATGACCGAAAAGGGAGTTTCTGGTATCAAAGTAGATGACGGTTTTTACACGGTTGTAAAAATAAAAGAAGTAATAGAGCCTACTTTAAAGGAATTTAAAGAGGTTAGAGGAACAGTTATCAGTAATTTCCAAACAGAAATTGAAAAAAAATGGATGGAAAGCTTGCATCAAAAATATGATGTTGAAATTAATAACAAAGCTTTAAAAAAACTCAAAAAAAAGTTAGATAACTGATGAATCAATTATTTGTAGCAATTCTAAGTTTTTTATTTTTTTCTTCTTGTAATTATTTAATACAAGACACTTCTGTTACTCCCATTGCAAGAGTTAATGATAATTATTTGTATCAAATCGATATACAGGATTTAATTTCTGAAACCACTTCTAAAGAAGATAGCGTACTGATAGTAAATAATTTTATTAATCGCTGGGCAACAAAACAATTATTGATGGATCAATCTATGATTAATTTACCCCAAGAAAAGCAGAATGTTTTCAATGAAATGGTAAATCAATATAAATCTGATTTATACATGGAAGCCTACAAAAGCTCAATTGTATCAAAGCAGTTGGATACCATCATTCTTGAGAGCGAATATGAAAATTATTATAGCTTAAACAAAAGAAATTTTAAATTAAACGATGAGCTTTTAAAAGTGAGATATGTTCATGTAGACGATTTTTTTTTAAATATCAAAGCTTTAGAAAGAAAAATTAAAAGGTTTGATTCCGTTGATAAAAAAGATCTCACAGATCTAAGTATTAAGTTCAAATCTTTCAATTTAAATGATTCCATATGGATCAAAGAAGATGTATTGGTCGCAAAATTACCGATACTTAAGGTTAAAAATTCGAAAGTGTTAAAAAAACCAAATTTTACAAAGCTACAAGATTCATTAGGAGTATATTTGGTGAAAATTGAAGCGGTTTTAAAAACTAATGATATAGCACCGCTTTCCTATGTGAAGCCAACAATTGAACAAATTATATTGAATAAAAGGAAGCAGAACCTCTTAAAAAAAATTCAAAAAGACATTACTATAGATGCAATTAAAAATAAAAACTTTGAAATTTTCTCGAAAAACTAATTGGGTACTTCTATTCGCTGTAATGGTATTTTCTCAATCGTTCTGTCAAGAAGTTGTAACGATTGATAGTACAGGTGTAGTTAAAAGTTCTGAGATAGATCCTCAGACAACGGTAAATGATTCCATCAATAATTTTAAACGATATAAAGCAGAAGGTGTATGCGGTGTCGTAGGAGATTTTGTAATCTTAGAATTCGATATTGATAAAAGTTATTTGGAATTTGAACAAAATGGAGTCGATGTAAATTCTATCGATCGTTGCGAAATGATTGGTAAGCTGATGGAGGATAAGTTATATGTTCATCATGCTATTCAAGATAGTATTATTATTTCTGATGCTGAAATTAAACCTGAAGTAGATCAGCTAATGGCCTATATGGTAGATCAAGTAGGTAGTGTAGAGAAAGTTGTTAATTACTACCGAAAATCTAATGAAACAGAATTAAGAGCTGATTTAATGAAAGCCAGAAAAGAAATTAGGTTAACAGAAAGAATGCAAGAGAATATAGTTTCTAGTATCACGATTACACCTGAAGAGGTAAGGACATTTTTCTTTTCTATTCCAGTTGACGAAAGGCCAATATTTAGCGCAGAACTCGAGGTTTCTCAATTAGTTGTTGAACCAGAAGTCACTGAGAAAGCGAGACAAGATGCCATCAATAGATTGAAATCTATTCGAACTGATATCGTAGATAATGGCTCGTCATTTGCAACAAAAGCGGTATTGTATTCCAAAGACGGCACCCGTTCTAAGGGTGGAGTAATTGAGGGTGTTAGGAAAGATTCGCCTATGGCCAAGGAATTTAAAGATATGGCTTTTTCATTACAAGAAGGGGAAGTAAGTGAGCCTTTCGAAACGGAATTTGGATTTCATTTGCTTAAAGTAGACAAAGTTAGAGGCCAACAAGTAGATGTTCGCCATATCATTATTTTTCCTGAAGTATCACAGTCAATTGTCAACGAGGCCCGTAAAAAAATTGATACCATAAGGCAAAGTATTCTTGATAACAAAATTCCATTTGCAGATGCTGCAAAATTATATTCAGACGATAAAGAAACTAGAAATAATGGCGGTTTGTTAGTTAATCCGCAAACACTCGATACTCGATTTGACCTAACAAAAATGGATCCAACGCTAAGTGCACAAGTTTACAATGTTAAGAAAGGGGAAATAACTAAAGTTTATACCGATTCAGATCGTACAGGTAAAAGTATTTTTAAAATACTAACGGTAACCAACAGACATGAAGAGCATGTTGCTGACTATGTAAAAGATTACGAAAAAGTACACGAATTAGCACTCAAAGAAAAACAATTAAGGGCTATTGAAGACTGGCAAGAAGAAAAGATTAAAGAAACTTATATTAAAATAAGTTCAGACTACAAAGATTGTAACTTTACTAACAATTGGATTAATAAGGAAAATTAATATGTCAGATGTTACAGCAATTAATCAGCTTGTTAAGAAATACAATGAGCTAAGAAATGAAATAAAAAAAGTAATAGTTGGACAAGATGAAACTGTTGAGCAGGTTTTAATTTCTGTATTTTCAGGAGGTCATGCTTTATTAATCGGTGTTCCTGGTTTAGCAAAAACATTATTAGTTCATACAGTAGCTGACGCACTAGGATTAAATTTTAAGCGAATACAATTCACTCCAGACCTCATGCCAAGTGATATTTTGGGGTCCGAATTATTAGATGAAAACAGGCAATTTAAGTTTATAAAAGGTCCAATATTTTCAAATATTATTTTAGCAGACGAGATTAACAGAACCCCTCCCAAAACTCAAGCAGCTTTACTAGAAGCAATGCAGGAAAAATCGGTAACAATAAGTGGTCACAGTTACTTACTAGATAAACCTTATTTTGTTTTAGCAACCCAAAATCCAATTGAGCAAGAAGGGACCTATCCATTACCTGAAGCGCAATTAGATCGGTTTATGTTCGCTATCAATCTTGATTATCCATCTTTTTCAGAGGAAGTAGCCATTGTAAAAACCACTACGATTGGTTCTATGCCAATCATTAATTCATTATTTACATCGGAAGAAATTATTTTCTATCAAGAGTTGATTCAAAAAATACCAGTTGCTGACAATGTGATTGAATATGCAGTAACATTGGTAGGTAAAACAAGACCTAAGAGTTCAGCAGCTCCAGAATTAGTAAAAAAATATATTGATTGGGGTGCTGGTCCAAGAGCCTCTCAAAATTTAATATTGGGAGCAAAAACCTATGCAGCACTTCACGGTAAGTTTTCTCCAGATATCGAAGATGTTCAAAAAGTAGCTGTAGGCATTCTTCGTCACAGATTAATAAAAAACTACAAAGCAGAGGCAGAAGGTTTAAGTATTGAGGATATCATAAAAAACTTGTTTTAAATTACATTATTCATAATAATTTAGCGTTATAAACCTTGTTTTATTAATATATAATCAGTAAAATAATGTTATTAATAAATTATACTCATTAAATAAGCAATATTGTTCCATATTTGTTAATAATCTATATATTTTGTAATTTTGCAAAACTTTAATCTAAGAGATTTAAGCGTTAAGTTTTAAAATTATAAAATAAAAATATGGCATTCGATATTGATATGATAAAAAAAGTCTACTCTCAAATGGTTGAGCGAGTAGATAAAGCGAGAGAAATTACCGGGAAACCACTAACACTCTCCGAAAAAATATTATACAATCATCTTTGGGATGGAAATGCAACCAAGGTGCTTCTTAGAGGAAAAGATTACGTAGATTTTGCGCCAGATCGTATAGCTTGTCAAGATGCTACTGCCCAAATGGCTTTATTACAATTTATGCAAGCTGGAAAAAATAAAGTGGCTGTTCCTACTACGGTTCATTGTGATCATTTAATTCAGGCTAAAGAAGGAGCCGCTACTGACCTGAAAAATGCAAATAATATAAGCAGTGAAGTTTTTAATTTTTTAGAGTCGGTATCCAATAAATACGGAATAGGATTTTGGAAACCTGGTGCTGGAATTATACACCAAGTTGTATTAGAAAACTATGCATTTCCTGGAGGAATGATGATTGGTACAGATTCACATACCGTAAATGCAGGTGGATTGGGAATGGTAGCAATTGGAGTCGGGGGCGCTGATGCAGTCGATGTAATGGCGGGTATGCCCTGGGAATTAAAATTCCCCAAACTAATTGGAGTAAAATTAACTGGTAAAGTTTCTGGTTGGACAGCACCAAAAGATGTTATTTTAAAAGTAGCTGGTATTGTAAGTGCCAAAGGAGGTACTGGTGCTATTGTTGAATATTTTGGTGATGGTGCTCAATCGTTATCTTGTACAGGTAAAGGAACTATTTGTAATATGGGTGCAGAAATAGGAGCTACTACCTCTACATTTGGATATGATGATTCAATGGAACGCTATTTACGTTCTACAGATAGGGCAGATGTAGCTGATGCAGCTAATGAAATAAAAGAATATTTAACAGGTGATGCTGAGGTTTATGCCCATCCAGAAAATTATTTTGACGAGGTAATTGAAATTAATTTAACGGAGTTAAGTCCTCTGTTAAATGGACCATTTACTCCTGATTTATCTACAAAGGTTGGTCAAACCATGACTAAAGTTGCCACTGATAATGAATGGCCATTAGCCGTAGAGTGGGGCTTAATAGGTTCTTGTACAAATTCATCCTATGAGGATTTGTCCAGAGCTTCATCCATCGCACAGCAGGCTTTAGATAAAGGGATTCCAATGAAAGCTGATTTGGGTATAAACCCAGGATCAGAGCAAGTTCGTTATACCGCTGAGCGTGATGGTATTCTTCAAGTTTTTAAAAATTTAAACGCAAAAATATTTACAAATGCTTGTGGACCTTGTATTGGTCAATGGGCACGATATAGTGATCCTAAAAATGCACCAAAAAATAGTATTGTGCATTCTTTTAATAGAAATTTTGCAAAGCGAGCAGATGGAAATCCAAATACACACGCTTTTGTTGCTTCACCCGAAATAACCGCTGCTATTGCAATTTCTGGAAGATTAGATTTTAACCCAATGAGTGATACTTTAACCAATCAAAATGGTGAAGAAGTAATGTTTGACGAACCCACAGGGTGGGAATTACCACCCAATGGATTTGATGTTGTAGATAATGGCTATTTAGCTCCTGAGACAGATGGAGGGCATGTTCAAGTTACAGTGAATGAAGATTCTGAACGGTTACAGTTATTAACTCCATTTACTCCAATTGGCGATAAAATAGAAGGTGCAAAACTGTTGATTAAAGCACACGGCAAATGTACAACAGATCACATATCTATGGCGGGGCCTTGGTTACGTTATAGAGGGCATTTAGATAATATTTCAAACAATTGTTTAATTGGAGCTGTCAATGCATTTAATATGAAAACGAACTTTGTAAAAAGTCAATTAAATGGAGATTACGATGCAGTTCCAAAAACACAAAGAGCTTATAAAGATGCTGGAATACACACTGTTGTTGTTGGTGATCATAATTATGGAGAAGGCTCCTCTAGGGAGCACGCCGCTATGGAGCCTCGTCATCTAGGGGTTGCTGCAGTGATTGTGAAATCCTTTGCAAGAATTCATGAAACCAATCTAAAAAAGCAAGGAATGTTAGGTCTGACTTTCGCCAATGAAAGTGATTACGATTTAATTCAGGAAGATGATACGTTTAATTTTTTAGATTTGAATGAATTTACACCTGGTAAGACATTAACAATAGAGGTAATACATTCTGATGACACAAAGGATATAATTGAAGTAAATCATACCTACAACGATTCACAAATTGATTGGTATAATGAGGGTTCTGCCCTTAATCTAATAAAGAAGCAAAACGCTTAATTATTTATTTATAAAATTTAAAGAGCTTTAATTAAATCATTATAATTTTTTTAATATTCCATTAAATTAGCGTACTTGAAACTATAATTTAATAATTTTTTAAGCCGATTGCTATTTATGATTTTATAATCATTGAGTGAGGTCTCATTAAAAACCGGAGTTTTACGACCTTCTTTTAAAAATTCTCTAGTATAAAAATCTCTTCTCGTTGGATGAGAATCTGTACAGGCATTTAAGGTTTCTTCCCATATATTATTTTTAACGATACAATTAATTATTTGTATACAATCATCTCTATGGATAAGGTTTACAAACCCTTTGGGACGATCAATAATAGTTTCTTTTTTGAAAAATTCTCCTGGTTTTCTGTCAAATCCTATAAGACCTCCAAATCGAATAATAGTAGTTTTAAAATTAGTATTCATTCTAAATAGTTGTTCAATTTGTGAGAGAGCAGTTTTGTGAATAGGACTATCCTCTGTTGTTAGGGAGTTATTCAACGGATAAACAGATGTAGAACTAATAAATAATATTTTTTCAATAGTTGATTTTTCTATTTCTGAAATCAAATATTCAAAGTCTTCAATGTTTTTTGATGGAATAGAAATGACTAATAATTTAACTTTTAGAAAGTTTGTAAACTCATTTTTTCTTTTATTAATATCTATAACAAAAGGGTTAATTTTCATCTTCTTTAGAGAAGCTATTTTAATTGGAGTTGTTGTTGATCCATTTACTTTTCTTCCATTTTTAATAAAATATTCTGCCAATGGTTTTCCCAACCAACCGCAACCTAAAATACTTATGGTGTCCTCATTCATTTATTAAAGTTTTATAGATTGGAAAATTTATTCACTAATAGCATCAACAGTTTTATTATTTTTGATTTTTTAAAAATAAAATATTTTTTCTAATATAGATTTATGAAAAATAATTTAAATCATTTTTTTGATTATAAAATTGGTATTGCAGGAGCCGTAGTAATGGGTATCACAGTTTTTTGTATAAATTATTTTATTACTTACGTAGTATTTGATTCACTGACTGCCTCTATAAAACAAGCTTCCTATACTTTTTTTTTAGGAGGTTTTTTTATGAAAGGAGCTGAATATATTGCTGTACACATTAAAAAATTTAGTCTTGCAATATTTTTGGCAGTATGTATCCCCTCATCCATTACTATACTCTTGACTTATGGAATGCATCTTTTTAAGGGGACCCCAGCACCTTTAGCTTCAACAATTCCGACATTAGCTATTGTACCAGCAACCTTGATATGGTCTGTAAAAAAGAGAAAGTCTTTTATTAAATAAAAAATTGCTAA
>ENA-UZXD01016121-UZXD01016121.1-metagenome-genome-assembly--contig:-Day-3-50m-contig-16121_pt1 | contig 11380 bp, 15 predicted proteins | sample MGYA00260344_ERZ794904 | MGnify/ENA metagenome assembly ERZ794904 | reverse complement strand
TGGAGATGGATGGCAGATTTAGCAAAAGAAGAATCTGCAAAAGAGGTTGAAAATATTATTAGAAATTCAGGAATCATGTTTAGATCATATTCTAATTTAGGGTTAAGAGATGACACAGACTTTTTGTTTTGGTTTGCAGCTAAAACAGTTGAAGAAATTCAAACAGTTATTGAAAAATTATACAAAACAGTATTTGGGAAATACATCATCCCATCAATGACGTATCTGTCAACTACACGCTCATCAATTTATGTAAAAGAACAAAAATCACATGGTTTTGTTACAGGAACTGAACCAAAAAAACACGTTGTTGTATATCCATTTACTAAAACAAGAGAATGGTATCTTTTACCAAAAGAAAAACGTCAAGAGATTATGGATGAACATATCGAGGTTAGTAAAAAATATCCTCAGATTATTCTAAACACAACGTATTCCTTTGGAATACATGATGAAGATTTCATGTTAGCATTTGAAGTAGATGAAATTAGAGATTTTCAAGATCTTATCATGGATTTACGAGAGACACAAGTTTCCACATATGTTAAAAATGATATTCCAATGATTGTATGTGTACTCAAAGATATAGTTCCATTAATAACCAGTTTAGGATAAAAAATAATGAGTAGAGAAATTGAATTACAATAAACTAGGGAAAACAGACATCAAAGTATCAGAGTTAGGATTTGGTGCATGGTCAATTGCTCTTGATTGGTGGGGTAAAAAAATCGAAGAAGATGAAGCAAAAAGAATGCTAAAAAAGGCATATGATTTAGGGATTAACTATTTTGAAACAGGGGATATGTATGGCAAAGGTAAAAGTGAGAAACTAATTGGCGAAGTTTTCAAAGATATGAGAGATGAAATTGTTATTTCCACAAAATATGGTTATGATTTTTCAGAAGTTGAACAAATTGGACATAGTGAATTACCACAAAAATTTGATGAAGATTTCACAAAAAAAGCACTTAGAGATAGTTTAGAAAGATTACAAACAGATCATTTAGACATGTATGGGTTACATAATCCAAAATTAAAACATATCAGAGATGATTCAATCTTTAATGTATTAGATGGTTTTGTAGATGATGAAACGATTAAGACATATCAAGTTGCATTAGGTCCGGCAATTGGATGGACACAAGAAGGTATTGAAGCAATGGATAGACCAAATGTCAGTGCAGTTCAAACAGTTTACAATATTTTAGAACAGACACCAGGAAATGAATTGATGAAAAAGGCTGAAGAAACCAATGTAGGGATTTTAGTTAGAGTACCAGAAGCATCCGGAATTCTTACGGGAAAAGTTAATGCTGAAACTAAAATTGATGAAAAAGATCATAGATCAGTTAGAAAAGGTGAATGGATTAAAGCATCACTGCAAAAAGTGGAACAACTAAAACCAATTGCAGAAAGAAATGATTTAACAATTACAGAATTAGCAATGAAATTCATCATGACAAAAAAAGGATTCGCTTCAGTATTTCCTACAGTAATAAGTGAAGAAGAGATTATCAATTATGTTGAGATGACAAAAGGAGAATACATTTCTAAATCAGATATGAAAGAGATTGAAGAATTGTATAACACATGGCCTTCCTATGAATTAAAGGCAACCATACAAGCAAACTAATTGTAAATGAAAATCCCAATAGATACAGAAAAAACTTTAGAAGTTATAGAAGGAATGAAACTTGCCAAAATTGGAGAGTATAAAAAATGGAAATCAATAATTAAAAAAATAAAAAATGAACAACCATTAAACCAAGGTGAATTAGAATATTATACCAATCTAACACGAATTTACAAAGAATCTAACATTACTATTAGAAGTAAATCATACCATACAAAATTATCTAAAGAAGATGAAAAACCACCTTGTAAGGAATGTGGAGAAGATTCACAATACTATTGTAACATGAATGACCAATATTTTTGCATAATACATGTCGTGGGACATGATGAAAATGAAATTTAAGAGACAGGAATTGTTTCTTCTAAAGTAAATGAACTTTCAACAAAATACTCGACACGGGTTTTCTTAAATTCACGTGAACTAAATAGAATTTTATAATCATTAACATTGATTTGTTCTTGAATTGTTTTTGCCATTTCATATGCTTCATCATGAGTTTTACAATGAATCATTGAAAATACATTATATGGCCAATCAGGATACGTAGGTCTCTCATAACAATGACTAACTTGAGGAAATGCACCTAATTTTGCTCCGACATTAGAAATTTCAGATTCTGGAACTTTCCAAACAATCATACCATTAGCAGTAAATCCAACTTGTCTATGTCGTAAGATTGCAGCAAATCTTCTCATCACTCCAAGTTCTTCATAATGTTTCATCTTTGCAAATAATTCATGTTCAGTGATTTGAAGATTTTTTGCAGCATTTTCAAATGGCTCATCAACTATGTCCATATCTTTTTGTAGCTCACGGATAAAATTTTTGTCCTCTTCAGTTGGAACAAATTCAATATTTTTAATTTCTTTTTTTTCTTCAGTAGGTGCTACATCATGTTTCTTGTCATCAACCATATCAAGTTTGACACCAATTTTGAATAATTGTAAAGTTGGAAGCATTCTTACTTTTTTAATTCCCTCTAAAACATTGAATTTTTCAAGTTCTTGTTTTAAATCAGCTCCAGGAGGAACTGCCAACGTAAACCAAAGATTGAATTGGTGATCACGTTCATAATTATGACTAACACCAGGATGACGATTTATTTGACTTGCAACATATTCTAATTTATCATCTTTAATTTCCATAGCAACTAAAGAACTTGTATAACCAAGTTTTCGAGTATCAAAAATTGCACTAAGTTGCCTAAGAACACCAATTTCTTTTAGCTGAGTTAGGCGGTCTTTGATAATTTCAGGCGTAGAATTAAATTTTTTTGCAATAGCATCAAAAGGTCTAGTTACAAGAGGAAATGTCCATTGAATTTCATTTAGTAATTCCTTATCCAATTCATCCATAGAAGTCAATAAGTCACTAACTTGGCTATTCAATTAAAAATGTAGCTAGAATATTACGCATTAATCTTCAATACATAAATAGAAACTGGAGACCTTTTGATCGATGATAATTGATCTAAATCTTAGAGGTAAAACAGTGATTGTAATAGGAGGGGGAAATGAAGCACAAAAAAGAATTAATTCATTAGTAAAACAAGGATGTGAAATTTTAGTAATTAGTGATTCAATAAATTCACAAATCAATAAGATTGCAAAAATGAAAAAAATCAAAGTAAAAAAACAAAAAATTCAAGATGCAAAATTCATTTTAGAATATAAGCCAAACATGATCATTACAACAACAACAGATTCAAAACTAAATCAAAAAATTATCAATGCTGCAAAAAAAAGTAAGATAATAGCATATAGTTCAGATAATCCAGAAGATAGTGATTTTTCAAATCCAGCAATTATTGATTTTGAAAATATGATTCAGATCGGAATTTTTACTGGAGGAAGAAGTCCAGCAATGTCAAAAAAGCTAAAAACAAAATCAGAAGCAGTTTTTAAAAAAATAATTACAAAAGAAGACATTGCTCAAATTAAGATCCAAAAAATTGTAAGAAAATTAGCAAAAGAAGTAATTTCAGATCAAAAACAAAGGAGGGAATACATACGTTATATCATGACTGATAATGAGGTTGAACAGTTAATAAAAGACGGTCAAGTTAAAAAAGCTGAAAGACGAGCCATCAAAGTATTAAGAAATTGGAAATGAATCAAAATATCATCAATGCACGTGTAACTTTTCGTAACGCACCAATTCATGTTTTAGAACAATTTACAATAAAAGATGTTGAAAAAGCATATGAGCAATTTAAAAAAGATTCAGGATTAGATGAATGTGTAATTATTCAAACATGTAATAGAATAGAATTATTTGGAAAATCAAAAACATATGATCTTGGAAAAATTAAAAAAACATGGGCATCAATTATTGGGCTTGAAGAAGAAATGTTTAATGATAATTTAGAATGTGTTGAAAATCAAAAAGCACTACATCATCTATTAAAATTAACATCGGGATTAGATTCCATGGTTCTGGGAGAAGAGCAGATTTTAGGTCAGATTAAAAAATCAATTACTTCTGCCAGAGAAGTGAAAGCATCAGGTCAACATCTCAATACTTTATTTGATAAAGCAATCAGAATGGGAACTAGAATCAGAAACTCTAGCGGAATTGGTAAAGGAGGAATTTCAGTAGGTTCTATGGCAGTAAAACTTGCAGAAGAAAACATTGACGATTTAAAAACAAAAAGAGTGTTGCTAATTGGTACAGGGGAAGTATCCACATTAGTTGCAAAATCATTACAAAGACGAGGATATGCATTTAATGTTACAAGTAGAACAATTGGAAGGTCACAAACATTTTGTGAAACAATGGGAGGGGAGCCAATTAAATTTGAAGAGGTTCTTTCTGGATTTGAAAATTATGATCTAATTTTTGTAGCAACAACTGCACCATATTTTCTTGTAACATTTGAAAGAATTACAACAGCAATGAAAGACAAACACAACGGGATGATGATTTTAGATTTATCAAATCCAAGAACTGTAGATGAAAAAGTTGCAACAATTGCAGGGATTAAATTAATGAATTTAGATCAGATTGCAGAAATGGTGGAAAAGAACATGAATGCAAGATTAAACAAAGTAAAAACCATTGAAAATATAATTAATGAGGAAGTATCTGTATTAGAAGCCTCAATGAAAAGATTAGATGCAGAACCACTTGTAAAAGATGTTTTTAAAAATATAGAAGCATTAAGAGCAAAGGAATTGCGAAAAGCACTTCAAATGCTTGATGAGAAAGATGAAGAAAAGATCAAAATTATTGAAGAATTAACAAAAGCAGTTGTAGAAAGCATAGTTTCAACGCCAATGAATAACATTCGAAAAGCATCAGAACAGGGTAAACCAGATGTCATTGATTTAGCGAGTAAACTGTTTAACTATAAAAAACAGAATGAGGCAGACTAAGATTATATTTTACCCAGAGAGAGTTCTTAACATGTCATTTCCAACTAAGCGTTTACGAAGATTAAGAACTTCTGAAAAAATGAGAGAACTTGTACAACAAACAACTCTCTCCCCTAAGGATTTCATTTGTCCAGTATTTGTTCAAGAAGATCTCAAAACCAGGGTCAAAGTAGAATCAATGTCAGAAATTGAAAGACTGCCATTAGACGATGTAAATGATGAAGTAGGAACCATTAGTGATTTAGGAATTCCAGCAATTATGTTATTTGGGATTCCAAATCAAAAAGATGAAGCAGGATCTTCTGCATTTGATGATAATGGAATTGTTCAAAAAGCAATTTCACAAATAAGAGAAAACTTTGGTGATAAAATGGTCATAATGGCAGATGTTTGTCTATGTCAATTCACATCAACAGGCCATTGTGGAATTGTTCAGGGAAATAAAATTGATAACGATACCAGTCTAAATACACTAGCAAAAATTGCAGTGAGTCAAGCAAAAGCAGGTGTTGATACAGTTTCACCATCAGCAATGATGGATGGTCAAGTTGCTGCAATTAGAAAAGCACTTGATGAAGAAGGATTTTCAGATGTTTCAATAATGTCTCACTCAGCAAAACATCGTTCAAATTTTTATGCACCATTTAGAGATGCAGCAGAATGTGCACCAAAGTTTGGAGATAGGAAAACATACCAAGTGCCATATACAAATGCAAGAGAAGCAATGCAAGAAGTAGAAACTGACATCAATGAAGGAGTAGACATTGTAATGATTAAACCAGCATTATCATATTTGGATTTAATTGCTGAAACAAGAAGACGATTCAACGTTCCAGTAGCAGCATATAGTGTTTCTGGGGAATATGCATTAGTCAAAGCAGCTTCTCAACTAGGATATGTTAATGAAAAAGATATGACTGAAGAAATTCTATATTCAATTAAAAGAGCAGGAGCAGACATGATAGTTACATATTTTGCAAAATCAGCATCTAGATTTCTTCAAGAATCATGAGAAACGATGAACGTTTTGAGATTCAAAGGGCTTTTGATTTAATGCCACATGTGGTTGGAGGAAGTTGGGCAACAGTTTGGTTCAGAATGAAAGGTATCAAAAAACCAACAAAAGAAGAATTTCGAGAAAAAACGTTAGAATATCTAAAAATGGTAGAACCTGTCTTTAAATCGTACCCTAAAGAAGAAAATTTTGCTGCAATTAACAAATACATTGATTTTAGAAGAAACGAAGAATATGAGAAAATAAAATTAGGAGAAAATAAGGAAATAGAAACGCGATATGATAGATATGTCGATTATGGTTAAATTTCCCATATAATATCAAAATATATTTCCAAAATAGATCTTTTAGATGGAATTTAGGCCCTATGGTTTTTTGGTAATTTTTTTCCTAGCTTTTGTTCTCAAAACTGCATTACAACAAATACACCTAATATCGTCAAATTCAAAAAATATTGCACAATATGAACATCGTTTATGACCAATTTCATATCTAATCTTGTTTGAAACAGGTTTAGCTTTGTGAAATACACAAATTCCTCTACATGTTCTACCCATTAATTTCACAACCAATTTTTTTCTTAATATCACTTAGAGAAAGATCACCAATTATTTTTCCACCAAATTTTAGGGAGGTATTTTCTTGAACCGCAAGACCACCTACAAGAACAGGGATATCAAATTCTTTGTTGATTTTTCTTACTAGTCTTCGTCCAGGATCAATATTATCACTAATTGTTATGGATATTAATACAATATCTGGATTGTTGTCATCAATAAAATTTAGTATTGATTCTGTAGGAACAGAAGTACACATATTGAATACTTCAAAACAATTCATAGAAAGATATGTTTCCAATACATCACATCCTAAATGGTGTTCTTCACCAATAGGAACACAAATCAAAATTTTCTTTTTATTCACACGTCTGTTTACCGGTTCCATTATACTTTTGACTAATGTATGTGCAATGTTACTTGCAACATGTTCTGTACCAACACTAATTTTTCCAGATTCCCAATCACTTCCAACTTTAGACATTACTGGTTTGAGTATTTTATCAAAGAAGTCCACAGTGTTAAAAGTTTTAATATATTCTTCATAGATTTTTAATGATTCCTGAATATCCCCTTCTGTGATTTTTGTATACAATTTTTGTTTTATTTTTTTTGAGACATTATTTCTTTTTTTAATATCTCTAGGATGGTATTTTGATAGTGCCAATAATATTTTTGAATCATTTCTATAATCAATAGGAATGTCATCACTTTCAACAAGTGATGCTTTACCCAAATACTTGATAGTTTGTTGTTTGGATGTATTCTTTTTTGAATCCCATACACTTTTGACAAGATATAGATATTGTTCAGATTTTATTGTCTTTGCACGAAGATATACCACAATTAATTTAATTCATTATTACATATAACTAATGCCAGTTTTTCATAATAGTGCTAAACATTAAATTTTTGAAATATGACATGCCTAAATATGTATAATTTTACCACTAGATAATTAATTTATCACTAGATTATATATGATGAAAGAGAGAAATGATTAATGAAAACAAAGTTGGATATAATAATAATATTTATTGGAATAACTCTAATAGTTGCCGCAACAACAGGTTATGCTTTTGGTGAAGTTCCATATTGGGTGAAAAATAATGCGGGATGGTGGGCAGATGGAGCAATTTCTGATGCTGAATTTCTTTCAGGTATTTCTTTTTTGATTTCAGAGGAGATAATTTCTGTTCCTCCTACATCAATTTTAGAGAATAGTTCAGGTGAAGTTCCATATTGGGTGAAAAATAATGCGGGATGGTGGGCAGATAACATAGTTTCGGATGATGAATTTGTAAATGGAATTCAACATTTGATAACAATGGGGTTGATCTCTGTATCATCAAATACAGAATTCAAAGAAAATGTGTCTTCAGAACCTCAAACCACTGATCCTACATTAGTTGCACTTGAAGTAGAACTTGAAAAATGCTCTGAAATTAAAAAAGCATATGATAGACTAAACTGTGAAAGAGATCTAAAACATGAAATCATTGCACATGACATCAAAACTTTTGCACAATCATTTCCATCTGGACCTATTACATACTACTGGCCAGGATTTGGAACTGATGGAAATAGTTTTGAAATTACATCTTCAGGACAAGCAATGTTGAGATTAAGAATTTTGGCTGAAAACACAAGTTCTAATCAAAATGAAGCTCTTTTCTGTACAGGTCCTGCAGTATGTAACTATGATGTAACGAATGGTTCAACTAGTTTCAAATACTCTGGAATGGATTTCACAAATGGTCAGTTAATACTAAAACCAGGAGAATCTAAAATATTCAATTTCTTCTTTGGTCCAAACATTGGAGGAGGCGGAACTACTTTTGAATATAATGCTGAAAAAGAGTATTATTTTAGAGGCAATGAATCCTTTGGCAGTATTTCCATCCCATTAAACTTGGAATAACTGCTCATTTTCTCTTTTTTATTCTTAAAACACATTATTGAACTTCTTGTTTTAATTGTCTAAGAAATTCCTTTAAAATCTTAGTCCTTCGTTTTGCTTCAACTTTTCCAGATTTTGTATTCATTAAAGATTCTAGTTTGAGTAATTTTTGATAAAAGTGATCAACAGCCCAAGTTTGATCATTAGGAATTCTTTTTTTACAAAAAGGATCATCAATATTATAAAATGAACGTTTAAGATTTCCTGAAGTAGCAAACACTCTAGCTATTCCTATTGCACCCAATGCATCTAATCTATCGGAGTCTTGAAGAATTTTGCCTTCAATGGTTTTTGGTATTTTCTTTTGAGAAAAACTATGTTCAGAAATTGCATCAGAAATAATTGTTATTTCTTCGGAAGTAAAATTATATTTTTTTAGTATTTGTTTTGATTTTTTTGCACTTTCAATTGATGAAAATTTTGAACGTTTATCAGATTTGGGATATGACACAATATCATGTAGTAACACGGCACTCAAAACTAATTTTTCATTAGCTTTTTCTTTTTTACATATTTGTTTAGCATTTTTGAAAACTCTCATTATGTGATTAAAATCATGTGCAGAGTCATTGTCCATTATTTTTTGAACATGGTCCTTTAAGGAATTAATTACATTCATCTAGAATCTCCATATTTTTGGTCTTACAAACTTTAATTTTCTTTGAGTAATTAAGATAGTCCAGTTTATAGAGGCAAAAAGTACAACCACTCCAATTCCAACTCCATCAATTAATAAGATTCCAGTAAGACGGTCTTCAAAGATTTCTAAAAATGGAGTTAAAACTGCATTTCCAAAATAAATCATAGCAATATAGGAAATTACTCGTCCAAACCAAAATCCAACATAAATTCCAATACTCTTTGCACGCATCAATCCATATGTGATGAATAACATATTGCTTGGCAACGGAGTTGCTCCAAAAAGAAATGATGCAATTACATAACCGTATTTTTTCTGATTAAGGTAATTTCCAATAATATCTAGATTTGATTTCTGTTCTTCTCCAATGAATTTTCTAAATAATCCACTAATTTTTTTAAGAATAAATCGCCCAATAGTTGCCCCAGTTGCACCAACCATTGCAAGTAAAATTACATTCAAACTAGGATCAAGAAGATAAAAAGATGTTAAAACAATCCAACTGGGAGGCATCAAAATGGGTGCAGCATTAACACCAATTAGAATAAGAAAGATTCCAAAATAAGAAAATTCTCCAAAAATTTCAAAGATGTCTACCATTTTTCTAAAATTATTTTACCATTTTTGTTTCTAAACCCTTGGATCATAATTAGCCACAAAATAATTCAAGTATGATCTAAAAAAGTAAAAAAATTACATATTTCTAAAAACTTTGTTCATGAATCATAACAAATTGAATCAATTGTTCAATAACCTTATAAGTAATTTGTACATATGTTGTATAATGTCTGAAATAATTTGGAAATGTTTTAGATGTAATCTATCGTTTAAAGATGAAAGTGTAGGTGAAATGCATAAAGAAATTGCAGGGCATTCTGTCACGAAAGTCAAGACAATGGTGGCGTAAATCAAATAATCTAGTAATTCATAATTTTAAGAAAATAATAATGCAGAGGGTGGGATTTGAACCCACGAACTCCTGAGAGAAGGGATTTCCTATTTTGAGGATCTTGAGTCCCTCTCGGTTGACCGGGCTTCGATACCTCTGCAATGATTTTCAATATTGACTGATATTTCTCAATTACTATTTGAAAAAATTCAAAGAAAAGATCTATTGTTTAATGATTTTTTTAACAAAGCTTTTAATCGTGCTAATTTTCTTAAAAAACATGGCAGAATTCATACCAATTTCACAAGCAAAAAAAATGCGAAGTGGAGTTAATGCTAAAGCCGAAGTAAAAAGCAAAGGAGACCCAAGAACTGTAAATCTCAAAAGTGGAGGAACAGTCGATGTCTGTGATGCAGTAATAGCTGACGGTGAAACAGAAGATGATCAAATGAAATTGACATTGTGGGGCGATGACATAAAGGCAGTAAATGTCGGAGATGTTGTAGTTATCACAAATGGATATACAAATGAGTTCAAAGGAGAAGTATCCTTAACTAAAGGCAAATTTGGTCAAATGGAAATAAATCCTCAATAATCTCTTTTATTGTTTTGATTATTTTTTAAATCTATCAAAAATACAAATATACCGATTATAGATATTATAATTCCCAAAAGTACCAACATACCAGAAATTGCAAGCGGGTAAATCATTTTCATGGTAACATCAGAATTTGAAAAAATATCAGAGTCATCAGGATCTTCTAAAAACATTGTTAAAATTTTGACATTTCTTGAACTGAGATTTTTGATTTCAAAATTCAAGGTGTCAGATTGAGTGATTTCCAATAATTCAAATAAAATAGGTTCATTTTGAATAAATTCACCATAATCATCACCAAAAATATTAGAAACAATTATCGATAGACCGTCATCTGATTGATAATCAATTATTTGAATACCCCACAAAAGTGAAACGTTTGATGAAAATGTCCCATAAGATACAAATGTTGAATCACCAGGCATGATTAAAACTTCATCAGAAATCTCATCAAACATTTCTTCAAATAAAATAGACATGGACAAATCATGGTCCCCAACTTCATTAGAATGAATTACAGAGACAGCAAGAGAAAAAGAAACGGCCACAAAAATCAAACCAGATAAAAGAATTATCAAGCCACGTTTAATCATAATAAAAAATCAAAATAATCCCACTTTAAAATTGTATACTAAATTTTAAAATTCTAAAAAATATTATTATTTATTTTTCTTTGCTGGTTTTCTTTTTGCTACTTTCTTTTTAGCTGCT
>ENA-UZXD01002173-UZXD01002173.1-metagenome-genome-assembly--contig:-Day-3-50m-contig-2173_pt1 | contig 11537 bp, 12 predicted proteins | sample MGYA00260344_ERZ794904 | MGnify/ENA metagenome assembly ERZ794904 | reverse complement strand
ACAAGATGCTGGACCTGAAGGACAACAAGATGCTGGACCTGAAGAACAGTCAACAGAATCATCACCAAGTGATGAGACAAAGACAAACTAATTCTTCAAATCTGATCATTTATACAGTAACAATGAAAATGGATTGATTCATGTCTGCAAAACGAGATTATTATGAAGTTTTAGGAGTATCAAAATCATCTTCGGTAGATGAAATTAAAAAACAGTATAGAAAATTAGCATTAAAATTTCATCCTGATCGTAATAAATCCAAAGAGGCCCCAGAACACTTTAAAGAAATTTCTGAGGCATATGCAGTTCTTTCAGATACTGAAAAAAGACAACTTTATGATCAACATGGTCATGCTGGTGTAGATGGGAGATATTCAAGTGAGGATATTTTTCAAGGTGCACGTGGAGATTTCAGTGATATTTTTGGACGCAGTGGCGGTGGATTTGATTCTATTTTTGAATCTATTTTTGGACGCGGGGGAGGTGGATTCAGTCAACAGAGAGGGTCTGACATACTGTATGAAACCTCAGTAACTTTAGAGGATGTTCTTCATGGAAAAAAAATGGAAATTGATTTACAAAAACAAATCCAATGTGATGTTTGTAATGGCTCTTGTTGTAAACCTGGAACTAACAAGAAAACATGTTCCACTTGTAATGGTCAAGGCCAAGTTCGACAAACTCGTAATATGGGATTTGCTTCATTCGTAACTGCTGGACCTTGTCCTACTTGTAATGGTCAAGGTTCAATGGTTGAAACTCCTTGTCCTACTTGTAATGGTCAAGGCAAGAAAAAAGGCTCAAAAAAAGTCACTTTTGAGATTCCACCTGGAATTGATTCTGGTGATTATACTGTTCCAGAAGAGGGAAATGAGGTTCCTGATGGTTCCAACGGTGATCTAATTGTTAGAATTAGAGTACAACCACATTTAAAATTCAATAGAGATGGAAAAGATATTTTCTATGATCAAGATGTCTCCATGGTAGATGCTACATTAGGATGTGAAATTGTTGTTCCAACTTTGGAAGGTACAGAAAAAATAAAAGTTGATTCTGGTAGTCAACCAAATACTATAATCAAATTAAAAGGAAAAGGTGTTTCACATATCAATTCAAGAGGTACTGGAGATCAGTATGTGAGAATTGTTGTAAATATTCCAAAAAAACTCAATAAACATCAGAAAAACCTTCTTGATGAATTTCAAAAACTTAATGATTAATTGATAAAATATGAAAATTGCGTTAGATGTTGATGGTGTTCTTGCCGATGTTATCCAATCTTGGTTGAATTATAATAATTCAATCCGACAAGAAATTTCAAAACAGGAAATATCTGATTGGGATTTTTGGAAGAAATTTAAAATCAATAGATATGATTTTTATGCTGAATTAAGTTCTTGTTGGAAAAATTGGATGTCAGTACCACCTACTGAAACAAACTTATCATTAACCACAAAAAATCTCTCTAAACTTGGACAAGTAGATATTGTTACTGCGAGAGAACGTTCTACTGATTCTTTTGTAAAAAATTGGTTAAATCATTATGATATTTCATATGATAATTATGTTTCAGTGATTGATGGACCTATGAAAGCTGATTTAGATTATGACGTATTTATTGACGATTCCCCTTTGAATGCGTTAAAAATAATTCAACAAAAGAAAAAAATTATTTTGTATTCACAACCTTGGAATCAACATATTTTAGATGATCAAATACATAGAGTTTCAAATCTTTCAGAAGCAATTAAAGAAATTAATTCAGTTTAATCTTTTTTTAATTTTGTAATAGAAACTTCGTGACCGCTTCTTACATGTGTAACATGATCTGTCTTTAATAATAATTTTATTTTTTCTTCAGAATAAAATTTAGAATTGTAACGTCCAAGAGTTTTTTTACAATTACGACAGTATACTTCTTGATATTCCATTTAATCACCGATTAATTTGATGTACATGTTTCATGGTATAATAAAGAAACTTATTCAAGATTTCAAATTTTCCCAATGCGGGAGTCGCCCAGCCTGGTCAACGGCGTAAGGTTCAGATCCTTATCTTTTAGGAGTTCGTGGGTTCAAATCCCACTTCCCGCATAATTATTATCAAATATCCTTTAACATTTCTTTGATATTTTTTAAAAGAAGATCATTTACCATTTCGCCTGATGCTTTACCTCTTAATTCCTTCATTGCAACTCCCATGAGTGGTCCGATAGCCCGTTCTTTTTGATTTTTAATAATTTCTTGATTTTTTTCAACTATTTTTTTAATAATTTCTTCCAAATCTGACCCCTTTACAGTCTCAATTGAAGTATTTTTCATGGCTTCTAGTGTTGTTTTTGATTTGCCAGACATAATATTTTCAAAAATTATGTCAATTGATTCCTTAGTAATATCGCCTGAATCTAACATCTCAAATGCTTCTTCAATTTCTTCATTTTTCAGTAATTTAGAATTTAGTCCTTTTCTCTCAAGACTTGGAATAGTTGAACACAATATTGATGAAATAAAAGTTCCATCGGCTTTTCCATTTTGAGAAGTTCTTTTTTGAATAATATTTTCAAATAATTCAATATACTTTGAATCAAAAATCTGTTCTGCAAGCTGTGGATTTATTTTATATTTTGTTTGTAATTCTAAAATAGATTCATCCCATGATTTTGGAATACTTTCTTTGGCACTTTCTAATTCTTTTTTTGATACAATGATTGGTGGAATATCTGTTTCAGGATACATTCTTGCTGCTCCTGGTCTTGGACGTAGAAATTTTGTTTCTCCATTTACAGTAGCTAATCTTGTATCAATTGGAATTCCATTATTTTTTATGAACTCTATTCTTGAAATTATTTGTTCAATAACTATGTGAATTTTTTCATCTGTTGCAGCTAATATCAAAAATGCATCTTCTTCATTGATTTTTAAAAATTCTTTGAGATTTTCAATGTCAATTTTTTCCACACCATAATTAGGAAGCTCATCTGAATGAAATACTCCTCCAATTCCAAAAAATCGTACTAACTCTGCAATTTCTTTACCTAATCGTATACCTTCATAAGGTGAAAATCCAAACATCCCTCCCATTTTTTTAAATGAAATTCCAAAAATTTTATGTTCTTTTTTTATTGCATTTTGAATAATTTTTGATTTACATTTGGAAAATAATTCTGTGATATCTTTCCGATCTTTTTCTTTATCATGAACCCAATCTCTTTTTTGCAATTCTTTTGAAATTTCTAGTAATCCTTGCTGCCTTTTAGCCTCATATTCTACAACTTTTTCAAGCTGATCTAATTGTTGAACCCCTTTTACTTCAATTACTACTCCTCCTTCTTTTATTGAAACATTGACATCCTGTCTAATTGATCCTAAACCCCTCTTTACTTTTTTTGTACTTCGTAAAATTCGTCCTAATGCTAGGGCTATTTTTTTGATGTGTTGTGGTTCTACTTCAAAAGGATCTGTAGCAATTTCAACTAATGGAATCCCCAAACGCTCTAACCCAAATTTCCTGATAATTCCTTCATCTCCTAAATTTTTTGCTGCATCCTCTTCAAGACAAATAGATTGAATTCCTATTGTAGTTCCTTCAACTTCATAACTGCCTCCTTGTGAAATTAACATTGTACGCTGAAATCCTGTTGTATTGGAACCATCAACCACAGTTTTTCTCATTGGGTATATTTCACTAAAAATCTCTGATTTTAATGCTGAAGCAATAATTAATGAAATTCTTTTCGCATCATCATCTAATTCATGAGGAGGCTCTTCATCTTGTTCTACTAAACAACTACTTTCTGGGTTTGCATAATATGATATTGATTTAGATTTTGATTTTTCAAATAATGCTGCTGGATCATATTCTCCTAATTCACTTTTTGCAGCTCGTAATTTTCTTTGGAATTTTATAGAATATTCTTCAGTATCTGTTGGAACACAATTGCAAAATAATTTTTTATTAGTTGCTAGTTGTTGATGAATTTCTAATCCAACTTTTACTCCTACATTATTTATTGAAAATTCTGACATACTATTCATCTTTAATTTGTTAATTCTGATGCAATATTTTGCAGCATAATCTCCTTAACTTCTTCAACATTTTGAGAATTCCCTATGGCCCACATTGCTTTAACAAGTGCTACTTCTGGAATCATATTTTCTAAAGGAATTATGCCTAAATCTAGTAAATCTCTACCACTTTCGTAAACAGTCATTCTAACTCTACCATCAATACATTGAGATGTCATGCCTAAAAATATCCCTTTTTCATTTGCTTTTTTGACATTCTCATACATGACTTTTCCAATATGTCCTAATCCTGTTCCTTCAAAAATTATTCCTTTATACCCCATCTCAATTATTTGGTTTAACAAGTTTGGATCAAATCCTGGATGATATTTTACTAATGCAACTTTCGTATCCAGATTAATTCTTGGTTGAAATTCATCTCTCTCAAAATAATTTTTAGAAATATTTTTTTGGATTTGTTTTTCTGTAATTATAAAAGCTGGAATATCTCCAATTGTTTGAAATGCTCCTCTTTTACTTGTATGATTTTTTCGTACTCGAGTTCCTAAATGACATGCAATGGTATTATCATTTTCATCTTGATGCATTACAATGTAGACTCCATTAGCATTATTTTCTGTGATGAATTTTGTTGCACCTATCAAATTTAATGCTGCATCTGATGATGCACGATCCGATGATCTTTGTGAACCGACTAATACAATTGGAATTGGAAATCCTGAGAGTGCAAATGAAAGAAAGGATGATGTGTAGTGCATGGTATCAGTTCCATGTGCAATAATTATTCCAGAATAATCTGATTTTGAAAATTTTTCAATTTTTTCTGCAATTTTTAACCAATGCTCTGGCATTATGTTTTCAGAATATTCTGAAAATAATACTTCTGCATCTATATTTGCAATTTTAGCTAATTCTGGAACTGATGCATTCAATTCCTCAGCTGTTAGTACTGGTGTTACTGCGCCTGTTCTGTAATCAATTTTACTTGCAATTGTTCCGCCTGTTGATAATAACAAAATTTTTGGTAATCCTTCTACTTTCTCAATTTTCTCATTTGTTTCTGTAATCTTTTTTGCAACTTTCTCTTTCTCTACTTTCTCAATTTTTGAAATCTCTAAACCAATATTGTAACCACTCTTTAATTTTAAAACAATATGTTTATCGTCACTATGCTCATATCTTGGCATAACTATGCCTGAATAAGTGATATCTGCTAATATCTTAACAGCATCTCCAACAGTAATTTGATTTAGTTTTAGAAATTCTAATGACTTTCCTTCATATCCTCTATATTCTGACATTTACGAGAATTAGATTAGTTATTTAATTAAAACTACCTGTAATAGGAAGCAACTAATTTTTCGCCCATCTTGAGGTCCTTTTGCTCTCTAACTTTCTTTACGGCTTCCTCGAAATGTTTCATTTCCACTTTGGCATCAATAGACTGTTTTTCAACTTCCTTTACATCTGGATGTGAGTCTAGATATTTGTGAATAACTAAAGAAACTGCAGTATTTGCAATTGATGCTGTATCTGCTCCACTAAGTCCATCAGTTAGTTCTGCAAGTTTTTCGAAATCAACATGATTAGGATCACTTTCATCAGTAACTGTTGGTATTTTCTCTGCATTTATTTTCAAAATACTAATTCTGCTATCTTTATCTGGAAGTGGAATTTGAATAATTTTATCAAATCTTCCTGGACGTAACAATGCAGGATCAATCATATCTGCTCTATTTGTTGCAGCCAAAACTACTACACCATGCATATTTTCCATTCCATCTAATTCTGTTAATAATTGACTTACCACTCTTTCAGAAACAGCAGTTTCTCCACCTGCACCACGTATTGGGGCAATTGAATCAATTTCATCAAAGAATACCACACATGGTGAAGATTGACGTGCTCTTTTGAAAATTTCTCTAATTCCTCTTTCTGATTCTCCTACCCATTTTGATAAAAGTTCAGGACCTCTTACTGAGACAAAATTAGCTTCACTTTCTGTAGCTACGGCTTTTGCAAGTAGTGTTTTTCCTGTACCACTTGGACCATGAAGTAATATTCCTCGAGGCATCTTATGTCCGAGTTTATCATAAAGGCCTGGATATTTCATTGGCCATTCAACAGCTTCTTGTAATTCTTGTTTAACTTCTTTCAAACCTCCAACATCTTCCCATTTTACATCTGGATTTTCAATGAATACTTCTCGCATTCCTGAAGGAGTAACTTCGATCAAAGCTTTTGTAAAGTCTTCTTGATTTACGATTAATTTATCCAAAGTTTCTGGAGGTAATTTTTCTTCTTGCAAATCAAGTACTGGTAATAATCTTCTCAAACATTTCATTGCAGCTTCTTTACAGAGATATTCTAAATCTGCACCAACATATCCATGACTAACTGATGATATTTTGTCTAATTTGACATCGTCTGCTAATGGCATGTTTCTGCTGTGAATTGCAAGAATGTCCCTTCGTCCTTTTTTGTCAGGAACTTTAATTTCGATTTCTCTATCAAATCTTCCTGGTCTTCTAAGAGCAGGATCAATTGCATTTGGTCTATTTGTTGCAGAAATAACAATTACTTTACCTCTTGCTTCTAAACCATCCATTAATGATAACATTTGAGAAACAACTCTTCGTTCAACTTCTCCTGTAACTTCTTCTCTTTTTGGGGCAATTGAATCAATTTCATCAACAAAGATAATTGATGGAGCTTTTTCTCTTGCTTCTTTGAAAATTTCTCTTAATCTTGCCTCACTTTCACCATAAAATTTACTCATTATTTCAGGTCCTGAAATACTGATGAAATGTGCATTACTTTCATTTGCTACGGCTTTTGCAAGTAGTGTTTTTCCTGTACCTGGAGGTCCATATAGCAAAACACCTTTAGGAGCTTCAATTCCTAATTTTTCAAAAATTTCTGGATGTCTTAACGGAAGTTCAATCATCTCTCTTACCTTTTTAATTTCATTGTGTATTCCACCAATGTCTTCATAAGTTACTTGAGGAACACCACGTAGTGTTTCTCCTTTTTCTGCAATATGGAAAACAGTTTTTTGTGTAATTAACACTGCATCAGCAGCTGGTGTAACTCCTATTACTTGAAAAGTTAAACGTCCACCAAAATATGGAACCATTACATTGTCTCCTTTAATCAAAGGAACACTTTCTAAAGCGTCTGCAAGATATCTCTCATCGATTGGTGGTATTGCTTCTAATGGAGCAACAACTACTTTTTCAGCAGCTACTGCTTTTATTTTTCTAACAGAAATTGTATCTCCAATTGCAATTCCTGAATTATTTCTACCAAGTCCATCTATTCTGATAATCCCTTTACCTTCATCAGACGGATAAAGAGGTAGACATTTTGCTACTGTTCGTCTCTTACCTTTAATTTCTATAACATCACCTGTAGATGCACTAAGTGTGTCCATTGAATCATAATCGATTCTTGCTACTCCTCTTCCAACATCTCTTGTATATGCTTCAAGAACTTTGAGGGAAAGAGCATTTTGACTCATACAGAAAAACATTTTTTCTAAGTTTTATACCTTTGTAGCAATTTATTCACTTTGTAATCACAAGCTTAAAATCCTCTATTCGTCGGAAACGATCAACTTGGGTAAAAGACCATTAGTAAGAAGACGTGGCCGTGGAGGCAATCAGTTTAGATCTACATCTACTGGTAAAGTAGGCTCCAAAGCAAATTATCCTCGTTTTCCACTATCTGAACAACATCAAGGTGAAATCATCGATTTAGTTCATGAGCGTGGTAGAGAAGCACCATTATCTAAAGTAAGATTTGAAGATGGATCTGTTTCATTTGTCCCAGCAGTTCTTGGAACTAAAGTTGGGGAAACTTTACAATTTGGATTAAAATCAACAATTGAAAAAGGCAACGTCATTAGTGTTCAAAACATTCCTGATGGAACCATTGTATGTAATATTGAAAAGCACTTTGGAGACGGTGGTGCTATTGTAAAATCAGCAGGCACGGATGCAACTATTTTCTCTCACGGTGATGAGGGTGTTACAGTTAAACTTCCTTCTGGAAAATTCACTATCTTAAATCCAAAAAATAGAGCCATGATTGGTACTCTTGCAGGTGGTGGAGCTAGTGAAAGACATTTCATGAGTGCAGGAAACAAATGGAGAAGCTTCAAAGCAAAAGGAAAGAAATATCCAATTGTTAGAGGTGTTGCTCAAGCTGCATATGTACACCCACACGGTGGTGGTCGTCATCAACACGTTGGACAAAGTTCAACTGTATCTAGAGATGCACCTCCTGGAGCAAAGGTCGGAAGTATTGCTGCTAGAAAGACTGGTAGAGCAAGAATTAAAGAAAGAAAGTAGTTTCTCTTTAACCTAAAACTGATTAGTAACTCTTTAGAATATTTGTTAAATGCCAAATCAACGAATTAGAATATTTGTTACTGGTAGAGTACAAGGTGTTTTTTTCCGTCAAACATTAAAAATTATGGCAAAGAAAAATAATGTTCTTGGATGGGTTAAAAATCTCAAAGATGGTCGTGTTGAATCTGTTTTAGAAGGAGATGCAGAAAATGTTAGTAGACTTGTTGAATGGGTTCACGGTGGTCCTGCTAATGCTATAGTTGAAGATGTAGAGATACACAATGAAACATTTGTTGGAGAGTTTTCAAAATTTGATGTCTTGTATTAGTTTTTTTAAATTAATTTTTTTATTATCTTAAAATTTTATTTTTTGTCAATACATGAAAAAATAATTTTTAATTTTAATAAATAATGGTAGCAGACCTGTTGGTCCCAGTCTAGACGGATAACCCCATTTCAAGGCATACAAGATCCGCCACGTTGACGAGGAAGCGTGGATGCTCCACCTTAGGATTGTTCCCTCCCGGACCTCATCCCTTTCGATGGTTCGGTCTTAGAAGTCATCCCTTCGGATAATTCTAGTCCTGCAACCACCCGCCTCGGCGTGATTTCATTTCCGCACACCAAGCGGGAANNTTTCAGAATAGGGCACGGCTAGCACCCCAATCCTACCTACTACCGTTTTTTCTAAAATAAAGTATGTTATATTTGCATTAGGTTTGGTTCTCTTTGAGTTTTAAAATCATGCTACACACTGAGCATACCTCTCCAGTACATTGATTTCCACATTTTTTACAAATCATTTTTTGTTTGTAATTAGTTTCTTTAACAATTTGTGAAACTTTGAGAACTGATTGATACAAATTATTTTTTATTCCACTATGTTGAGTCTCTAACGAATTCAGAAATTCACGAATTTCGGTTCTAATTCCTTCACTCATGTGTGGACAAGGCTCTGATTGAAACGGTAAATCATTTGTAAATGCATAAAATACAATTTCAGATTCATAGATTTCACTAAACGGTTTTATTTTTCTTAAAGTGTTTTTAGATGTATCAGGATCCATCCACCCAATTTTGTTTGTATCACCTGAAAGCATGTTAATTACAAAAGTTTGTAATGTATCATCTAGATTATGTCCTGTTGCAATTACATCTGCACCAACATCTTTTGCTGCATGATCAATTGCACGTCTTCTTAAAGTACCACAAATAGAGCATGAAGAAGTCTTATCATTTTCTCTTAATTCTAAGGATTCATCAAGTGTTAATTCAAAAAGATCTTTGTAAGAGTAAACTTTATGCTCCACATTTAATTTTCCACAAAATTTTTCCACAATTTCTAATGCTTCATTTCTATATCCTGGAATTCCTTCATCAATTGTAATCACAATAATTCTAAAATTATGAGTTGATGCCATTTCATGAATAATTTTCAGTAATGCTAGTGAGTCTTTTCCACCTGAAACTGCAACTGCTACTAATTCATTATTTTTAATCATATTATATTTTGAAATTGTTTTAGCAGTCTTTCTTACTATGGAGTTTGAGAAGCATTGTGAACATAATTTTTGACCTGAATATTTTCTAGTATAGACTGCCTGATTTTCACATCTATCACATTTCATGAAATAAATAATAATTTTTCATTAATGATTCTTTTGGAATATGGAATTTTTACATGAACATTTCAGTTAATCCATCACTCATTCTATCTAGGATTTTAGGATGAGTAACTTTCATCCAAGAAATTATTTTTTGTTTATTCTGTATCCTGTACGTCATTCTTGGTGCATGATACACTTTTTCTATCAGTTCATCGTCTACTAGACTTTTTAATGCTCTTGAAATTGATGGACGTGATTTTACTAGAATTTGTTCTAACTCTAATTGAGATATTTCAGATGTTTTCATCATTAAGAGTATAATTGATCTTATTGTAGGATTTAACATTAATTCAAAAAATTCTATTTTTTCTAATTGTATTTTTGGATTGTATAATATTCTGAATTTACTTTTTCTCTCAGTAATTTTTCCTTGTTTTTTTAATTCGTTAACAAACATATCTACAGTTTCAGAAACACATTCTACCTTATTTACTAAATTCATAAAAGTAATTGGTCCTTTTTGAATCGTTACTGCTACTTCTGATCTGCACTTTTTCGGCATTACACTTTAAATCGATTTATTTAGTACTTATTAAGAATTATGCCAATGTTAACATTTTTCAATTATTTGTTAACATTTGCTTTTTATTTTTAATGTAAAATTATCTGTTGTAATAACTTGAGAAAGTAAATCATAATCGTCAGTTTTGAAGATCATATTATTTATCAATCCTGCAAGAAATTCTGAAACATTTTTCCCCATTCCATGTTCACTATGAATTACTTCTTCATCTCCATCTTTATACCTCACAATATTGCAATTACTCATTTTGTGCCACATTTGAGCTTCCAAGTACAGATTATCAAAATTGATTTTCTTTCCTAGGGATTCAATATGGGCAATAACTCTGTCACAAATGAAAACTGCATTAAGATCAGGATTAGATAGTAGATGATCAAAGAAAGAAGCAGGAATTCTTACCCATCTCTCAGTATCGTCTTTTTCTAGCATTCTTTGAATTTCTGATTCATCTAAGCTATTTTCAAACCATTTTCTTTTACTGATTTTCTTTTACTGATTTTCTTTTTTTCAACATGTTCATTGAGTCGAACTTGGTTTGAAGCTAGACTCCTAAAACCTACAATCTTTTCATCGTCATTAGACATGTTCTCATTTTTAGTAATAGTGGGAATACTTAAACAAATTTGATATTGGTACACTGATTTTTGATTAGTTGTATTTTGTCGTTGGTTAACCCTTGTTTTTTTGGGAGTATAAGGTACCTAATGCAAACAATCCAATTCCTATTAAAATCAAGTAATCCCTAATCTCGTCCATTGAATCATATTCTTTATGTTCTTCTCTACCAAAGTCTTCAACAATTTCAATTGCTTCTGATCCTCCAAATAACAAAAAAGCAAATGCTGCAAATAGCAATCTTCCAATACGATAAGTGAAAAATGATTTGAATGCTAATCCCGCTAACAATATTGTACCAAATAAACCTAAAACATGCATAATTTCATGATATACGTTATCTGAAAAAATTATG
>ENA-UZXD01007349-UZXD01007349.1-metagenome-genome-assembly--contig:-Day-3-50m-contig-7349_pt1 | contig 11558 bp, 9 predicted proteins | sample MGYA00260344_ERZ794904 | MGnify/ENA metagenome assembly ERZ794904 | reverse complement strand
ACTTATATTGCAACAAGCTCTGCCATATCAGATTATTCAATTAGTAATTCTATAAACCTAAATATTAAAAGTGATAGCGCAGTTTTTATTGGTAGTGCAGTTGCTCATATCAGTCTTGGATTTACATACTTAAATATTGGATATACAGGTCTTGTTTATTTTGGATTAATAATCGCAAGTTACTTGATGCTGAGTATACGTAAATTTACAAAACTAACTAACGTTTAGATTGCGTATTAAATTTCAATAGACATTAAATCTTCGCCGATGTATATTTGACCCTTGTAAGATTTTGATACATCTTTCATAAGTTTTTCTTCATCAAAAACTGGGGGGACAAAATGTGTCAATATTAATTTTTTAACGTTGGCAATCGTAGCGATTTCTCCAATTTCAATCGGACTAGTGTGGTATTCTCTGACATTTAATACAGTATCTTTCGACATTCTTTTTTTATCAAATTCTAGATTTACAAAAACTTCATGCACCAAAGCATCTGCTTTAAGAGCATGCTTGATAAGGTTTTCACTTTTCTTAGTGTCTCCAGATATCACAACAGTTTTTTCAACATTGTTTTCAAAAAGTTTTATTTGATATCCGTATGCTGGTTCTACTGGATAATGATCTACTTCAAAGGGTTTTATTGTTATATCCTCATTTGAAAAACTATAATTTTTCTCAATTTCTGTAATATCAACTTCTAAACCTTTGTTATTGGGTCTTTTCTCCCATTCAATTCTTCCTTCAAGTTCTTTATTAAATGCGCTAAGTATTTTTGTGAAAAAATTATTTATTCCTTGAGGACCAATTATTTTAAACTTTGAATTTCTACCTTGATGCCAACCTGATATAAACAATTGATAAAGATCCATAATGTGATCGGAGTGCAAATGGGTGATAAAAATAGCTTCTATTTCCGAAGATTTCATTCCTATCTCATTTAATCTCTGTGTCACTCCGGAACCACAGTCAAAAAGATATTTTTTGTCTTTGTGCGTCAATAATGTGCTGGGGCCAAATCTTAAACTACTGGGACTTGGACATCCCGTTCCCAATAGTTTTATGCTGCTCATATCTTTGTTAACTCTACTGATAAATTATTGAGAACAATACTGTCTCTCATACCTTGTTGAATATCTTCTATTGCGTTTTGTATCTGCTCACAATATCGGTATTGGGATTTCTCAATTTCATTAGTTGTTAAGAGTGCTCTTACTACATACTCCAATGAGCGAGTTGTTAGCTTGTTGCCAAATGAAGATGAAGAATCTTCAAAGTCTGTTTGGATATCTTTTATATCTTTAAGCATACTTTGAAACTTGAACATACTTTCACTTGATGAATTCTCCATTTGCTTAATCTTTTTTAAAGTATCTACCAAGGTGTTTATTTTAGATTTATTTACCTTAGAAGAAAAATCTTGCATGTCGATAAAGTTAGTGAAGTCATTAAAAGTGAAATCATATTTTGTCTCTTTTTCAGATTCAACAAATATTGTTCGGCAACGACTTTTTATAGTGTTAATGATTCCTCTATTTGCATCATCTTTTGCGTGGGTCCAGAAATTGCCTGTGGAAGTAAGTATGAATATGCTCGATTGTGATGGCTCTTCTAATGTTTTTAATAAAGCATTGGAGGCTTCTTCGGTTAATGACTTGTAAGGTGGAAAAATAATAACTTTATATTTTCCAGATAAAGGAGACAGGTTGTCTTTATTTAGAACTTCTCTGACATTTTCAATTCCAATAGTATTTATATTCTCTGACTCGATAATTCTTATGTCTGGATGATCATAGTTATAGTCCTGAAAAAGACTGGCCGCGGAAGCAAACTGTACTGCTTGATCTAGTACATATTTTGATGAATCTGATAACAGCAAGTAAGCATGAAAAGGATTTGAACTTTCGGTCCTTAGCTTCGGATTAAGATTTTGCAAGATTTAACCACTTAGATACCTCGTCGAAGATTTCTTGTTGACTATTTTCAGCATTTATCACAAGAAACTTATCACCAAACTCTTCAGCTAGTTGCAGGTATCCCTCTCTAACCTTCTTGTAAAAACTAATTTGATTGCTACCCATTCTGTCTGCAATCTTTTGTCTCGATAGTGAAAGTTCCGGATCAATGTCAAGAAGAATAACTTTTTCAGGCCAAAAACCACTTATTGCAAAGTCATTTAAATCATGTACTTTTTGGTAGCCCAGTCCTCTACCAACTCCTTGGTAGGCCACGGATGAATATGCTGATCTATCAGTTATTACTACTTCGCCATTTTCTATAGATGGTTTTACAACCTCTTCGATTAATTGCGCTCTGCTTGCACTGAACAGAAGAGCCTCGGACGTTGGGTCAACTTTATATTCGTGGCTCAGTAGCAGATCCCTGATACCTTCTCCAAGTTTTGATCCCCCTGGCTCTCTTACGATTTGATGTTTTATATTTGATTTACTAAGTTTATTCGAAACTTCTTCAATAATAGTCGTTTTACCAGACCCGTCGATACCCTCAAAAGCTAAGTAATTACAATTCATTGTGGTTCATCCTCTACAGATTTAAAGTCTAATTTAATATTATTAAAATTTGAATTTTCAATACCAAACTCTTCAAATATCTTTTTATAACTTGATATAAATGTAATTAATCCAGAGATAAAAATTAATAAAGAACTTATTTTCAACACTGTCTCAACTCCACTACCGGAAAATAAAGAATCTAAATAATTTGCTGCAATACCAGATGTTAGAAAAGAGAGTAGTAATGCAATTCTGCCTATAGTGTAAAAGTTGCCAAAGACCCTTCCTCTCATTTTCTGATCTGTAGTTGCTTGCAAGAAGCTTATTGTGAGAAGGTAAACCCCACCGGTTCCAACTCCAGAAATAAATATAGAAAGTAATATATTTATAAAATCAATGGATATAAAGGCTGTGTATAAAGAGATACCTGTTGAGAGCATACATAAACCAATAACAAAACTTACTCGTGAAAATGAACTAATAAAATAGCTGAAAGTGACCATGCTGAATATAATTCCTGTCCCAAACGAGGCAATCATAAAACCAAATGAACTTTCAGTGAAACCCAGGTCGACTGTTAAGAAAGTATGACCCAATATAAAAAGTGATCCTGCCGCAAATAAACTTAAAGAAATTGAAACTGTGATGTTGCGTATTTCTTTATTACTAAAAAAATAATTCAGGCCATCTCTAAATTCTTTCAAGGCGAACCCTTGGTCTTTATAGGTCGTTTTTATACTCTTAGTTTTCAAAAACAATAAAAGATATGCCGATAACATAAATGTGATTGCGTCAAAAATAAAAATAATTGAGCCAGACCATCCATTGCCAAAACTGGTGATAAACGATGGAACTTTAATGTCGGCAATTAATGCAAAAAATATAGATGCTATAGGCAGTGTTGCATAGGTTCCAATAGCAAATAACGAGTTAGCTTTTACTAAGTTTTCTTTGCTTACCAATTCTGGGACAACAGACTCTCTTGATGGCTGCCTCATTAATGAAAATATTTCTGTTAAAAAGTTTATAACAAATAGGTGCACCAAACTTGTTGCAAAAAATAAGAACAAGACAATAACCATTCTTGCGAGATCAGTAATTATCATGATGTTCTTTTTATTCATCCTATCTGCCATAAGGCCAGCAAAAGATGATAAGAAAGCTGGAATAATTCTTGCAATAACTGGAACAACTGCTGTGATTCCTGAGTTGCCACTTTCAGAACCTAATTGGCTGGCAAGAGCTACTGATGCGAATAGTGTAGCCCAATCTCCAAAGCTAGATAGTGACCCTGACCACCAGAGAATTGAAAACTGAGATTTTGAAAATATTTTAACTTTATTCACTTAGTTACATCTTAAAAGGTATTTAAAATACTTTTTTTTAAAAATCCTATACATATTAAAAAAATGATGTTAAAAATGGGGACATGTCAAAACCTTTAGTGATTGTAGAGTCACCAACAAAAGTTAAAACGATTTCTAAAATATTAGGATCAGATTATGTTGTTAAATCAAGCGTTGGACATATAAGAGACCTTCCAAGAAATGCTAAATCAATACCTACTGGTTATTCAAACAAAGATATATTGTGGGGAGCAGTAAAGCCGGATAAATTTGAAAATATATATGTTATTCCTGAAGATAGAAGAAAAATAGTCAATGAACTGAAAAAATTAGCAGATGTTGCACCCGAAATCTACTTAGCAACAGATGACGACAGAGAAGGTGAAGCAATTGCGTATCACTTAAAAGAAGCACTTGACCTAAAAGACGAACCTAAGAGGATAAAATTTAATGAAATTACGCCAGCAGCAGTACTTCATGCTGTTAACAATCCAGAAAAGATTGATATAGGTAAATTTAAATCTTATGAGGCAAGAAGGACTTTAGATAGAATGATTGGGTATGAGATCTCACCTAAAGTAAGAGACTTAGGTGGTGCTTTTATATCTACAGGTAGGGTTCAGGGGCCTGCAATTAGATTAATTGTTGAAAGAGAAGAAGAGAGAATTAAATTTGTCGAGTCCCAATATTTTGAGGTTTCAGCAACATGTATGAACGGAAACATTCAATTTAATGCAAGTCTAAAAAAAGTTCAAGAACAAAGACTCGCATCATCAACAGATTTTGATAGAAATGGAAACAAAACAAGTTCAGAAAAAAAATACCTGACAACAGATGAAGTTGAAGANNGCAAGAAGCAACTTGGGCTTCCAGCCAAGAAAAACAATGGGTATAGCTCAAAGACTTTACCAAGAAGGTTTGATTACGTATATGAGAACTGATTCAATACGATTATCGGAAGTAGCTATAAAAGCATCAAGAAAATTTATTTCGCTAAATTTTACCAGTGAACACCTTCCAGAAAAGCCTAACTATTTTGGCGATAGTAAAAATGCACAGGCTGCACACGAGGCGATTAGGCCTTCTGGAGATACGTTTACAACTCCTGAAGAATTGTTAGCTACTCACAAAGAAGACAGCGATGAGTACAAACTATACAGTTTGATTTTTAACACAACAGTAGCTTCTCAGATGACCGATGCAAAGGGTGTCACAAAATCTATTGAGATAGAAGTTGATGATGAAAAATATGGTCCAATGATTTTAGGAATATCTGGAACAACATGGACTTTTGGTGGATATAGGGATTTAATTAAAAATGCAGCAGAAAAATCACAAGAATTACCAGATTTAGCTCAAGGTGAAATTGTGGATATTCAATCTTGTACCAGTGAGGAAAAATACACTAATCCTCCAAATAGATATTCCTCTACTTCACTAATTAACAAACTTGAAGAACTAGGTATTGGAAGACCTTCGACGTATGTATCTATCATAGAAAGCATAACTTCTGTTTTTATCAATTCTGAATCAAGTCTTAAACCTAGGATATTAGCTATGGCTCTGATCAATAATTTCATGAAGCCACACTTTAATCAATACATTGATTATGAATTTTCTAAATCAATGGAAGATAGCCTAGATGAAATTCTTGAAAGTGAAGATCCTCAGAAATCAAAAATTGAATTTTTAGAGAAATCACACAAAACAATTGAAGAGCATATCAATAACTACGGAGTACAAGACCCACTAGCTTTAACGTCTATTAAATTACCTTTCGACTCAAGATATGTTGTAAAAACTGGACGAATTGTCGGAAAAGTCCCTTATCCATATTTATTAAGAGATGATGAATTTAAAGTAGGGTTAAATCCAGATATAGCACTGGAAGAAGTTAGTACGGAATACATACAAGATCTGGAGGTAAAACAAGAGGAAAGCCTAAAAAAAGAGAGAATTGTAAGTGAATGTACAGAATGCGATGCTTCCATTTATATAAAACTTGGGCCAAATGGTGGATTTTATATTCAGCACGGAGTTAAAACAAAAGGTGTTCGTCAAAAGAAGTGTGCCTTTAAAAATTTAATTGGTCCGATATTTGAAGATGAAGATCCCGATAGTCTTACACCAGAAAAATGTATAGAAAGATTTTCACTATCTGCAAAAAACCCAAGAAAAGTTACAACTCTTGGAGAGTGGACTTACTCCTCCGCTGTTGGTCCATATGGTGGATACGCTATGAAGCAAAGGTCAAGAACAGTATTCGACTTTGAGGAATTAAAAAAACTCTCGAAAGATGAAATACGAGATGTCGTTGAAGAAGAAAGATATAGAAAAATATCAAACTTTTTAGGTGGCGAGATTTTAAAAATGCCTAAATCAGCTACTAAAGATACGATGATAAAAATGATCACTGAACATTTTCTACTTGACGAAAAACAAATAAAAAAACTTTCGAAAGATCATCTCGTACAACTTGCAAAACTCCTCGATATTGTTTTCTATAGGGGAAGATTTAGGATGAAAGCAGAAGATGCAACAAAAGAGAACCTAACAAATAAAATACTTATTGAGAAAAAAAATAAAGCTCTTGAAAATCAACGTATGGCTATATCGGTTAACGCAGATGAGATACTTACTTTATTTGGTGATAATATTTCGGAATAAGAATTTAGCTAAGCAATTCCTGTTCAAACTTTTTTGCAAAAACTTCGAAACTAAAGTTACTTATAACATTTTCTTTATTTTTTCCTCCAAATACTGCTATTTCATTTGGATTCTCTATAAAGTAAAGCAATCCATCAACAACTGCCTTCCTGTCTCCAACAACGAATCCAGACTGTCCAGGAATTATTGTCTCTGGTGACCCTCCAGATGCGCCCACTAAAGTAGGCAAACCATAACTAGCGGCCTCTAAGTAAACAAGTCCCAGACCTTCAAATTCTGCTCCAAAATATTTTGATTTAGATGGCATTACAAAAATATCTATACTTTCATAAAAACTATGTTCACTATCTTTTTCTTCACTTATAAAGTTGACTTTTGCTGAGGATACTGCTGCCAAGCGTTGTAGGTAATTTTCTTGCTTTCCAAACCCCAAAATATCTAATTCAATATTATGACCCTTCTCTTTAAGTTCATGTACTGCATCGATAACCCAGTCAATTTTTTTTCTTGAAACAAATCTGCTCATGACCCCAATTTTTAGGGTTTCTGAAACATCAAATTCTTTGTTTACACTAGGAACTTTAATTCCTGCGCCTATATTGATAATTTCTGTATCAGTAATATCTTGGAGTTTTTTCTTAGAAAATTCGCTTACTGTAAATATTTTGTTTAGCTTATTTAAGCTTCTTTTTAAAATACTCCTAACAATGGGAATGTAATTTAGTATGTTGAATTCTGCACCATGACAAATCATGTATTGAGGTATTTTGACATTTTTTGGACTATCTGGGTTTGAAATTTGATCTAATTTATTAACTAGTAGAAACTGGGGATTGCTTGATCCATGGAGAATGACATCTATATTCTCACTATTAATTATTTCTGTTATTTCTTTTATTGTTTCCTTGCTGTTAATCAAAAACTCAGAAGACGAATTTGTTACTTTATCACCTTCCGCCCATCTGGGACCGTAAATTATAAAATCATGATTAGTGGAATCTACAAGATTATTTAGATAGGTGCTGATACCACCTTTTTTAGGTAACCAATCATTGGTAATAAGTAATATTCTCATAAAGTACTGAGTAATATTATACGTCTGTAATTAATTTTTATACTTTTAAAAAGCAGACGCAAATATCAAGCTCACAATTGTCATGACTTTAATAACAATATTCATCGCTGGACCGGATGTATCTTTGAATGGATCACCAATTGTGTCTCCAATAACTGCAGCTTTGTGCTCATCTGAACCTTTTCCTGCACCACCACCAGCTTCAATATATTTTTTAGCATTATCCCAAGCCCCACCTGAGTTCGCCATAAATATAGCAAGTAGAAAACCTGTTACAAGTGATCCAGCTAAGAAACCTCCAAGAGCTTCTTTGTCCCAAAATCCTATTATTAATGGGAGTGCTATTGCTAGTCCACCAGGTAGTAACATCTCTTTTAGGGCAGCTGTTGTTGCTATATCTACACATTTGGTGTAGTCGGGTACAACTCCTTCTTTCCCCTCCCTTAAACCGGGAATTTCATTAAATTGTCGTCTAACTTCTTCAATCATTTTGAATGCTGCTCGTCCTACTGCATTAATCGTCATAGCTGCGAATAAGAATGGGAACATTCCTCCAAGAAATAAACCTAATGTCACTTCTACCTCTGTGATGTCTAATTTCTCAATTCCTGCACTTTGCACAAAGGCCGAAAATAAAGCTAGTGCAGTCACCGCAGCAGAAGCGATTGCAAAGCCTTTTGCAATTGCAGCTGTTGTGTTACCAAGTGAGTCTAATTCATCTGTAGCTTCTCTAACTTCAGGTGGCAAATGAGCCATTTCAGCGATACCTCCAGCATTGTCAGCAATCGGGCCATATGCATCTACAGCCACAGTAATACCTAATGTTGAAAGAACTCCGATAGCTGCAATAGCGATTCCATAAATACCTCCATCAGCACCTAGTGCCCAGTCGCCTGCTGTATATGCTCCATAAATTCCGAAAACAACAACTATAACTGAGAATGCAGCTGATCTCATTCCCTCAGAAATTCCTGATAGAACTAAAGTTGCTGGACCAGTTTTTGCCTGATCGGCAATATTTTTTACAATTGAATAATGATCGGATGTAAACCATTCTGATATCTGACCAACCAAAAGTCCTACTGCAAGTCCAATAATTACAGAAATAAATAGTCCTATTGGATTCTCTGTATAATCAGCAAACATAAAATCGCTCAAAAAATATACACCTACAACAGTTAAAGCTGCTGCGCTATATGTTCCTCTATGTAGAGCCTGTGCCAATTTTCCCTCTTTAGGAACAACTAAAAATGATGAAAGAATTGATGACCCCATACCGATGGTTCCAACAGCCAATGGAAAAAGTAATAAAGAAGGTAGAACGCTTTGGCCAGCAAAAACTATGGCTGCATAAGCTAATGGAGCAACTAGTGACCCAACATAGCTCTCAAAAAGATCAGCTCCCATACCAGCAACATCTCCAACGTTATCTCCAACATTGTCAGCAATAGTTGCGGGGTTTCTTGGATCGTCTTCAGGTATTCCTGCTTCAACTTTGCCTACTAAGTCAGCGCCAACATCGGCAGCTTTGGTATAAATACCTCCACCAACTCTAGCGAAAAGAGCGATGGATGAACCACCAAGTCCAATTGCAGCTAATACGTCGTAACCGTTAGGGAGATCTAAAACTTCAATAAATAACCAATATCCAAGAGATACTCCTAGTAAACCTAAACCTGCAACAGTAAAGCCCATTACTGCTCCACCTCTAAATGCAACTGGTAAAGCTTTAATTGTTCCACCATCTCTTGCCGCTTCAGTTGTTCTTCCATTTGCCGCTGTAGCTATTCTCATACCGATAAAACCAGCTAAAGAAGAAAGGACAGCGCCTGCAATAAAAGCAACGGACCCCCATGGGTAGCCCCAATCTGTAAGCACAGAAATTAAGACAGCTAAGATTATGACAAAAACACTAATCCATGAATACATTCTTTTCAAGAAGGCCATAGAGCCCTCTCTTATAGCTGTAGAAAGTTCTTCTACCTTAGAGTCGGTAACCTTTATTGATAAAACTTTATTTGCGAAAAATCCTGCAAGAGCAAGTCCAGCTACTGCAGCAATCATAGAATTTATAAGCATTTAATATTCCCCTTATTATTAACTCATAATATGATAGTAAAAATGTAGATTATTGGAGGGTTTTTACTATTCAACTACAGGTGATTCAAAACGTTCATCTTCTTCAGGTCTTGAATCATCACTCTTTTTTAAAATTCTATTTAATAGCATTGGAGCAACAACTGTAGTGTTTATTACCATCCAAATAATTATGGCTATCACTTGTTCGTCAATAACAGATGATAGAGTTGTCGTTGCAACAGCAACAAAGATTAAACCTACTTCTCCTCGTGGTGCCATTCCAATACCTATAACAGATGCATTCATTCCTTTTCCAATTGCTCCGAGTGCTGAAACATATTTACCAGCAAAGGCCAGTATGCTTATCGCTGCTCCGACTAGAAAAACGTAGCTGGATGCCAAAATAGAAATATCTACTTCTGACCCAATGTAAACAAAAAATATTGGAACTAAGAGAAAGTTAATAGGTCTCATTTCCTCTCTAATTCTAGATGTCATTCCTGACTCTCCTGCTACAACGCCTCCAGCAAATGCTCCAACAATAGGGTGAAGGCCTACATAATGAGCTGCAGCTCCTAACCCCATAGCAAAAATGAAACTACCTGTTACAAAGGTCCCTGGTGAGGGGATTTTTACAAATAGTTGAAAAATATATGGTGACAGTTTTCTTCCAGCTACCACAACAGCAGCTAAAAATCCCACCGCTTTAAGTGTTATTACACCTAAATCGACGAGCTGAAAATCTCCACTACTTCCAAGTAGACCAGCTACGACAGTTAGTATTAAAAGCCCTAGTATGTCATCTACCACTGCTGCCCCAATTATTGTTTTTGCTTCTTTTGACTTTAGTTGCCCAAGGTCTCCAAAAACCCTTGCCGTTATGCCTACAGATGTCGCTGTCATTGCAGCACCCATAAAAAGTGCTACTTCAAATACATACGCACCACCGAGTTGTAATGCATAAACAGCTCCAAATCCAAGTCCGAAAGGTGCAACTACACCTATCAATGCAACAGCTAGTGAGGTTGTGCCTAACTCTATAAATTCTTTTAGATTGGTCTCAAGACCAACTTCAAATAATAAAAGAACTACACCTATTTCAGCGAGCGTAGAAATTACGTCACCAGATTCAGCATGTGGTAATAATCCAAGGCCATAATATCCTATTGTTAGTCCCGCCAATAGTTCTCCAATTACTGCCGGCTGATTGATGCGTCTCATTATTTCTGCACCAACTTTTGCAGCAATAAGTATTATTACTATCTCTAAGAATTTTTCAATAATTGTTTCCATATCGGTATATTAAAATAACTAGAAATAAACAGTTAATCTTTAGATAAATTTCATTCAAAAGAATATTTGGAATTATACTGAAGCAAATATGGCAGGAAAAACACTCTTTGATAAAATTTGGGAAAAGCATCACATAAAATCAATTGATGCGGACACCAACTTACTATTTATTGATTTACATCTCGTTCATGAAGTTACCTCTCCTCAAGCGTTTGATAGCTTAAGAATTAACAATAGAGTTGTAAAATATCCAGAATTGACACTGGCAACAGTAGACCATGGCATTCCAACATCAAACAGATCACTTGGGATAAAAGACCCTCTATCAAAAAAACAGATTGAAGCCTTAGAAAATAATTGCGATGAATTTGGCGTAACTCTTTTTGGAGTGAATGATTCAAGACAAGGAATAGTCCATGTAATTGGTCCTGAACAGGGGATAACTCAACCAGGTATGACTATCGTGTGTGGTGATAGTCATACAGCTACACATGGTGCATTTGGATCACTGGCTTTTGGCATTGGAACATCAGAGGTAGAACATGTACTAGCAACTCAAACCTTGGCAATGAGTAAACCTAAAAC
>ENA-UZXD01009562-UZXD01009562.1-metagenome-genome-assembly--contig:-Day-3-50m-contig-9562_pt1 | contig 11569 bp, 5 predicted proteins | sample MGYA00260344_ERZ794904 | MGnify/ENA metagenome assembly ERZ794904 | reverse complement strand
CAAGTAGCTAATAATGATAAATTATGGAGAAGTATTTTGAGAGGATTAAACAAAGATTTTTATCATAAAACTGTTACAACATATGAAATAGAAAATTATATATCTGAAAAAATGAAAATAAATTTAAAGTCATTTTTTAATCAATATTTAAGAGATATAAGGATACCTGTTTTAGAGCATAAATTGGTCGATGGTAAAATGTATTTTAGATGGAATAATGTAGTTGAAGGATTTAAAATGCCAATTGATTTAATTGTTACGGACTATGTTGAGGGTAATCAAAAAAAAATAAGAATATATCCAACTCCAAAATGGAAATCAAAAAACATTAAAGGAACTATTGAAATTGACAATAACTATTATGTTGATTCAAAAAAAATTTAAATTTTTAAAATAAATCTAATGAAAAATAAACTTCTCTTCACTATTACTTTTTTATTTGCTTTTTCACTTATTTACTCTCAATCCGAACCTCAAGACTATCTGAGTTCAGAGTTCCATAAAGACAGACGTGATAATGTTAGAAATCTAATGCCAAAAAATAGTGTAGCTGTTTTTTTTGCAAATCCTGTAAGAAATAGAGCTAATGATGTAGATTATCACTATCATCAAGACCCTAATTTTTATTATTTAACTGGGTTTAGAGAGCCTAATTCAGTTCTTTTAATTTTTTCTGAAGATCAAAATAATGCTGATGATATTTTTAATGAACTTATTTTTGTTCAAGAAAGAGATAAACTTAGAGAAATGTGGAATGGAAAAAGACTAGGTCCAGAGGGAGTTAAGTCTAAGTTAGGTTTTAAGTTAGCTTATACAGCTGATAAATTGACTGAAATTGCACCTGATTTTTCAACGTTTGATAGTGTTTTGTTTTTTGATTTTAAAAATGATGTAAGAGACAATAAGGGAAATGTTAATGATCTTTTTTCACTTATTGAAAAGTTTAAAATAATGTCAAATTATCCAATTGATTTTAATCCTGAAAAAGAAAAGTTTTATGATGTTATTAGTTTGGCTCCAAATGAAAATTCTGCAAATGTTGCACAAGTTTTAAAAAGTAATTTAAGAAATAGACCATCTTTAAAAGATGATAAATTATTAAATGAATTTCAATCTGCGTCAAGTCAAGAAACCCTATTAGAAATTAAACAAAAAATAACTCTTAGAGCTGCCGAAAGTAATTTGGATGCAATTGCATTGTCAGAAATAATGAGACAATTACGAGAAATTAAAACAGAAGAAGAACTTGTTTTAATGTCTAAAGCTGCTAAAATATCTGCAATAGGTCAAGTTGAAGTTATGAAAGCAATGAATCCGAGTCTTTCAGAAATGGAAATCCAGGGTATTCATGAGTTCGTATATAAAAAATATAATGTAGAATACGAAGGGTATCCGTCAATTGTTGGTGGAGGTCATAATGGATGTATCTTACACTACATTGAAAACACTAAACTTAATGTTGGAAATGATTTAGTTCTAATGGATTTAGGAGCTGAATATCACGGATATACTGCTGATGTGACAAGAACAATACCTGCTAATGGTTATTTTTCAAAGGAACAAAAAGCTATATATGATATAGTTTACGAGGCTCAAGAAGCTGGAATAAAGGCAGCTGTTATAGGTGCAGATTTTAGAGCTCCACACAATGCTGCAGTTGAAGTTATTAAACAAGGATTAATAGATTTAGGGATAATTAGTGATCCAAAAGATTATAGAAAATTTTTCCCTCATGGAACTTCTCATTATGTAGGTTTAGATGTTCATGATCCTGGAACAACTGGCCCGTATAGAGCTAACTCTATAATCACTGTTGAACCTGGAATTTATGTTCAAGATAAAAGTGATTGTGATCCTAAATGGTGGGGTATTGCTGTCAGGATTGAAGATACTATTTTAATAACTGAAAATGGTCCTTTGAACTTGTCTATTGATGCCCCGCGTAAATCAGATGAAATTGAAAAAATAATGAAAAAGTCAAGTCCATTAGCTGATTTTATTTTACCTAAAATTTAACATTAAATTTTTAAATTCATCATAACTTGAAATATTAGTAAATTTTTTTTCTTTATTAAGTATTTTATTTATTGACTCAGGGCATTTTAACCTTATGTTTAACTTTTTTTCAATACTATTTGAAAATTTAATTGGGTGAGCCGTTTCTAAAAACACACTAGTTTTATTGGGATTATTTTTTAGATACTTTTTTAATCCTAAATATCCCACTGCTCCATGTGGATCCAGGACATATTTTTTATTATTGTAAATCTTTTTAACAATCTCCAGTGTTTGATCGTCATCAAAAGAGTATGAAGAAAGGACGGATGATAGATTATCAAAATTTTCAAACATTTCTTGTATTCTAATAAAATTACTTGGGTTTGATACGTCCATTGCATTTGAAATTGTTTGAATAGTTGGTTTTGGACTCAAGACTTTGGATTTAAAATATCTTGGGATCGTATCATTTACATTAGTGCTAGCTATAAAATGATCTATTGGTAAACCCAGTTTCTTGGCAATTATCCCAGCACAAATATTACCAAAATTTCCGCTAGGAACACTAAAAACTAAATTATTTTTTTTAAGTTTTTTAACAGCATAAAAATAATAAAATGCTTGTGGAAGCCATCTTGCTACATTTATTGAATTTGCTGATGTTAAGTTAAATTTATTTTTAAGTTCATTGTCTACAAATGCTTTTTTAACCATATTCTGACAATCATCAAAACTTCCTTTAATTCTAAGAGCTGTAATATTATTTCCGTTTGTTGTTAATTGCCTTTCTTGTATTTCACTTACTTTATTTTCAGGATACAAAATGATAACGTTTGTTCCTTTTACCTTAAAAAACCCATTAGCTACGGCAGCTCCAGTATCTCCGGAGGTCGCTACTAAAACAGTGTTAGTTATATTTTTATTTTTATTAAAATAACCCAAGCAATTCGCCATAAATCTGGCACCAACATCTTTAAAGGCTAGGGTAGGACCATGAAATAACTCTAAAGAATAAATATCATTTCCAAGATCAATCAAAGGAAAATCGAAATCAATTGTATTTGATAAAATTTCTTTTAAATCTTTTTCATTTATAGATTCTCCAATAAATTGTTTAATAACCTCATACGCAATATCAATATTAGAGTATTTATCAAGATTATTGATAAATTCATTATTAATTGGACTTATTTTTTCAGGAAAAAATAATCCGCCATCTTCAGCTAAACCATTTTTTACTGCTGTTTCAAAATTGACTTTTTTATGATGCCCATTTAGACTTCTATATAACATTTTAATTAGTGTTTAATATTCTTATACCGACATCGTTTACACACGAAATATGAACATCGTAATCTAAATCTAATTTGTCGTAGATCTTTTTCATTGCATTTCCGACATTTTTAGCCGTAGTAACTCCCTTACTCATAGCAAATACAGAAGGTCCAGAACCCGAAATGCCGCAACCAAGAGCACCAGAATTAATACTTACTAATTTAATTTCTTCAAATTTTGGAATTAAAACAGATCTCAAGGGTTCAATTATTACATCTTTAATAGACCTCCCAATTAATTCATAGTCTTCTGTATATAGACCGCTAATAAAAGCTCCAAGATTAGCAGATTGTTCAATCATATTTTTCATTGAAACTTTATCTTTAACAACAGCTCTTGAATCTTTTGTTTTTAATTCAATTTTTGGATGAATTACAGTAAATGCAATTTCAATTGGAGTATTTAATTTAAAATAATCATTTTCAATACTATCTCTAACAAAAGTAAAACCACCTAAAAGAACAGCTGCAACATTATCTGCATGTTTGGAACCACTTGCAGCCATTTCACCACACATTGCAAATTTTATTAATTCTTTAGTCGTATATGGCTCTCCTATTAATTTATTTATTGCAAAAACACTTCCCGCAGAACTTGCAGCACTGCTTCCAATTCCACTTCCAGGTTTAATTCCTTTATGGATTTCAATTTCAAATCCACAATTCACTTTAGTTTCATTTAATAGAGCTGTTGCTGAAACTCCAGCAACATTAATAGATATATCAGTACTTAGTTTTTGTCCAGAAACTTGTTTAATTGTAACTCCCTTTTGTTTTGTTTTTCGCACAGTAATTTCATCACCTATGTTATCAAGACAAACTCCTAAAATATCATATCCGCATGAAAGATTAGCAATACTTGCTGGAGCGAAAACTTTGATTTCATTCATTTAATTTCTACTTACTCTAATTATATCAGCAAATATTCCGGATGCAGTAACTTCTGAGCCTGCACCAGCGCCTTTAACTATTAAAGGTTGTGTTTTATAACGGTCTGTATAAAACAAAACTATGTTATCACTACCTTCCAAATTATAAAAATCGTGATTTTTGGGAATATATTTAATACCGACAGAGGCTTTTCCGTTTTTATATTCTGCTACGTATTTTATTTTAGATTCACTTTTAATAGCCTTATTTAATATTTTTTTAAAATGATTTTCATTGGAACGCATTGAGTTTAAAAAATCTATGTTAGTATTAGTTTCTAAACATTCTTTAGGAATGAAAGAATTATTTTCAATTTCATTAATTTCAATTTCTTTTCCACTCTCCCTTGCTAATATCAAAATTTTCCTAGCTACGTCAATTCCGCTTAAATCAATTTTTGGATCAGGTTCGGTAAAACCCTCATCCATAGCCCTTTGAACAACTTCCTTAAAAGTATTAGATTTATTATAATTATTAAAAATAAAATTTAAACTCCCTGACAATATAGCTTCAATAGAAATAATTTTATCACCAGAGTTAACGAGGTTATTTAAAGTATCAATAATTGGTAGTCCCGCACCAACGTTTGTTTCAAACAAAAAAGAGGTGTCATATTTCTTTGAAATATTTTTAAGCTCTGTATAATTTTTAAAAGAGTCTGCACATGCAATTTTATTACATGTAACTACATTAATATTATTTTTCAAAAAATATTTATAAGTCTCTGCAATTTTTGGGCTTGCAGTGTTATCGACAAATACACTATTTCTTAGATTAAGTTCTATTGCCTTTGAAATAAAATCTTCAAGATTGACTATATCACTCGTTTCAATTGCTGTTTTATAATTTGTTAAATCAATACCAGTCTCTTTAAAAAGCATTTTTTTAGAATTTGATATCGCTATTACCCTTAATTTAAGTTTGAGTTTTTCTTTTAGATATTCAGATTGTTGATCTATCTGAAATAATAATTTAGAACCCACATTCCCAATACCAATAATGAACAAATTTATTTGTTTAATATTTTTTTCAAAAAATCTTTCATGTAAGGTGTTTAAAGCTTTTTTAACGTCTTTCTGATCAATAACTGCTGTTATATTTCTTTCTGACGAACCTTGAGAAATTGCCTTGACATTAATATTGTTTTTTCCTAATGCACTAAACATTTTACCGCTAATTCCTTGGTGATTTTTCATTTTATCTCCAACTAACGCTATTATTGAAAGCTTGTTTTCAATAATACATGGATTTAGAATTAAATTTTCAATTTCGTATTTAAAAGCTTCATCAACAATTTTTTTTGCTTTATTGGCCTCGGAATCTTTAATTCCAATACAAATCGAGTGTTCTGAGGAAGCCTGAGTAATCATAATAATATTTATATTATTATTAGAAATTTCTTCAAATAATTTTTTTGAAAAACCTGGAATTCCAACCATGCCACTTCCTTCAATTGTCAGTAATGTAATATTTTTAATATGTGTAATTCCTTTTATTATTGAATCATTTTTTGAGTCCTTAGAAATCAAAGTTCCAGGACTTTTACTTTTAAAAGTGTTTTTAATGCAAACAGGAATGTTTTTGTTCATTACCGGTTTTATAGTTGGCGGGTATAAAACTTTAGCTCCAAAATGAGATAGTTCCATAGCTTCTTTATATGATAAATAATCAATAGGGTATGATTGTTTAACTATTTTTGGATTTGCAGTAAAAATACCGCTAACATCTGTCCATATTTCTAATTTTTCCGCATTAGTTATTGAAGCTAATATAGAAGCGGTAAAATCAGATCCTCCTCTACCTAATGTAACATTATTTCCATAATTATCTCGAGCAATAAACCCAGGCATGACTATAATTTTACTTTCTACTGTTTTAGAAAAATCTTTCCATTTTCTTTCAGTTAAATTATAATCAACTTGATTTGAACCAAGTTTTAAAAGTTTAGTAGTTATTATTTCTCTAGAATCTTTTAAAGTTATATCCAGACCCCTCTGTTTTCCAAGTTTACCAATAATGTAATGAGATAATAGTTCTCCAAAGCCTGAAATATTATCATATGTTTTGGAACTAAATTCTTTTAAATTAAAGACTCCTTCAAGAACACTATCAAGATCATTAAATTGTTTTTGAACGTAACTTAAAATTTCACCTTGATTTTCAAATTCAAATAAAGTAGTACAAATTTCAATATGATTTTTTAAAATGGATTTATAAATATTTTTAAAATCATTGTCTCTTATACTAGCAAGTTTACCGCATTTTATTAAATCATCAGTAGTTTTGCCAATAGCGGAAAATACAACTATAGTTTTTGAAGCATAATTGCTTTTTAGTATTTTTAAAACACTCTCAATGTTTTCTGCGTTAGAGATTGAAGAACCACCAAATTTTAAAACTTTCATTTGAAAAAAAATAATTAACATATAAAAATATGTCAACCTTATGTTTTATTTGAAGAAAAATAATTTTATTTATACTATTTTATGAAATTGATAGTTTTGGATGAATTTAATGTTGATTTAACAAAATAAATCTAATAAACTTTATTATAACTTAATAACATTCAATTTAGAATTGTCTTTATTACATTCAATTTTAAATTTGCCACCTTCTTTAATAGTAGATTTTACAATTTCTTCGGCTATCAAATCCTCAACATAGTTTTGAATTGCTCGCTTTAATGGACGTGCTCCATATTTTTTGTCAAATCCTTTATCACATAAAAATGTAATTGCTTTGGGCGATATTTTAATTTCATATCCAAGCTCTTTTAATCTGTTTTTTAATTTTTCAAGTTCAATATTTAAAATCTTCTTTAAATCATCTTTTTCTAGACTATTAAAAATCACAATCTCGTCAACTCTATTTAGGAATTCAGGTGAAAATGCTTTCTTTAGAGATTTCTCTATAGTATTTTTAATATTTTTTGATTCTTGAGATATCATAGATTCTGTACCAAATCCAACTCCATTTCCAAAATCTTTTACTTGTCTTGCACCAAGATTCGAGGTCATTATAATTACAGTATTTTTAAAATCTACTTTCCTTCCTAAGCTATCTGTTAAAGATCCCTCGTCAAGTACTTGTAAAAGCATATTAAATATATCAGGATGAGCTTTTTCAACTTCATCAAGTAAAATAACACTGTATGGTTTTCTTCTTACTTTTTCTGTAAGTTGCCCTCCTTCTTCATATCCAACGTAGCCAGGAGGTGCTCCAATTAATCTAGAAACTGCGAACTTTTCCATATACTCACTCATATCAATTCTAATTAAAGAATCTGAACCGCTAAACAGCTCAGATGATAGAATTTTTGCAAGTTGTGTTTTTCCAACGCCAGTTTGTCCTAAAAATATAAATGAACCAATAGGTTTGTTAGGATCTTTAATTCCAGCCCTATTTCTTTGGATAGCCTTAACAACTTTGCTGACAGCGTCTTTTTGTCCAATAACCTTATTTGAAATAATTTTATTTAGATTATTAAGTTCTTTAAGTTCAGCTTTAGCTATCTTATTAACAGGAATTCCAGTAATCATTGAAACTACCTCAGAAATATCATTTTCATCAACAGTTTCACGATGCATTTTTAATTCTTCTTGCCATTTTTCTTGGGCTTGAATTAATTCTTTTTCAATCCTTTTTTCATCATCTCTCAATTTTGCAGCTTCCTCATATTTTTGTTTTTTAACTACTGCATTTTTTTTATCTCTTACTTCTTCAAGATTTACCTCCAAAGTCACTATGTTTTTTGGCACATCCATATTTGTTATATGAACTCTTGATCCAGCTTCATCCATTGCATCTATAGCTTTATCAGGGAAAAATCTATCAGATATATATCTGTCTGTTAATTTTACGCAAGCCTCCAAAGCTTTATCGGTAAAATTGACATTGTGATGAGATTCGTATTGATCTTTTATATTTCTTAATATCTCAAGTGTTTCTTCAATTGTAGTTGGTTCTACTATAATTTTTTGAAATCTTCTTTCTAAAGCACCATCTTTTTCAATATACTGCCTGTATTCATCAAGTGTTGTAGCTCCTATACATTGTATTTCTCCTCTAGCTAATGCAGGTTTAAACATGTTTGAAGCGTCTAGACTTCCAGTTGCTCCTCCTGCACCAACAATTGTGTGAATTTCATCAATAAATAGTATTATATCATCATTTTTTTCAATTTCATTCATCACAGCTTTCATTCTTTCCTCAAATTGTCCTCTATATTTAGTGCCTGCTACTATACTAGCCAAATCTAGAGTTACAACTCTTTTATTGTAAAGAATTCTAGAAACCTTTTTTTGTATAATTCTTAAAGCTAATCCTTCAGCAATTGCAGATTTACCAACTCCTGGCTCTCCGATTAATAAAGGATTGTTTTTCTTTCTTCTACTTAATATTTGAGAAACTCTTTCAATTTCTTTTTCTCTTCCAATTACTGGATCAAGTTTACCAGAATAAGCTAAAGAGGTTAAATCTCTTCCAAAATTATCTAAAACAGGTGTTTTAGATTTAACTTTAGATTTAGAATCTGATTTAATTGTAAAAGGATTTTCTTCAATTGGATCCTCATTGTCTTTGGATTCATCAGGAAATGTTTCAGATGAAGGTGAACTAGAAAAATCGTCATTAAGTTCAGTTAACATATATTTAAATTGTTCTTTAACAGATTCATAATCAAGTTGAAGTTTGATTAACAATTTAGTTGTTGGATCATTCTCATTTCTTAAAATACACAAAAGAAGATGAGCAGTGTTTATTGATTTTCCTTGAAAAAGTTTAGCTTCCAAAAAGGTGGTTTTTAAAGCTCTTTCAGCTTGTCTAGTAAGATGTAAGTTTTTTTTATGATTTTGATTAAAATCATTGATTGGATTAGGCGGGCTTAATATCTCAACTTTTTTTCTTAAATAATCTAAGTCAATTTCAAGTGAGTTTAAAATATTAATTGCTTTTCCACCTCCATCGCGAAGCATTCCCAAAAGAAGATGCTCAGTTCCAATAAAGTCATGCCCTAACCTTAAGGCCTCTTCTTTACTATAAGTTATTACATCCTTTACTCTCGAAGAAAAATTATCATCCATGCTTATTCTTTTATCTTATAAGTAAATAGACAAAAAAAATTTTTTAATTCCAAGTTTTTTGATCTACTATTTAACTAGTTTTCTTTAAAAATTTGTTAATAAAATATATAAAAAACTGTATTTAAATTCAATTTAAAATATGAGGTATTGTTATATTTGTTAGGTTATAATAAACGTAAAAAAAATTTTTATGAGTGAAGGTGAAAAATTGATACCTATTAACATTGAAGAGGCAATGAAATCTGCTTATATAGATTATTCAATGTCTGTAATTGTTTCAAGAGCACTTCCTGATGTAAGAGACGGTTTAAAACCAGTACACAGACGTGTTTTATATGGAATGCATCAATTGGGTTTGAGAGGTTCTAGTAAATTTAAAAAATCAGCTTTTATCGTTGGAGAAGTACTTGGTAAATATCATCCGCATGGAGATTCTTCTGTATACGATACAATGGTTAGAATGGCTCAGGAGTGGAGTTTACGATATTTGCTTGTCGATGGACAAGGAAATTATGGTTCTGTTGATGGAGACAGTCCAGCTGCAATGAGATATACAGAAGCTAGAATGCAAAAAATTTCTGAAGAAATGGTTGCAGATTTAGATAAAGATACTGTAGATCATCAATTAAATTATGATGATTCTATAATGGAGCCAACTGTGCTTCCTACCAAAATACCTGGATTATTAATAAACGGTGCTAGCGGAATTGCTGTTGGTATGGCGACAAACATGCCTCCTCATAATATTACAGAAGTTATAGATGGAACGATAGCTTATATTGAAAATAATGACATTACTACAGATGAATTAATTCAATTTGTTAAAGCACCTGATTTTCCAACAGGAGGAATAATATATGGATATGAAGGTGTTAAACAAGCTTTTGAAACAGGCAGAGGACGTATAGTTATGCGAGCTAAGGCTGAGATTGAAGAGGTAAACGGTAGAGAGTGTATCATTGTTACAGAAATACCTTATCAGGTTAATAAAGCAGAAATGATTAGAAAAACTGCTGAATTGGTTAATGATAAAAAAATTGATGGTATATCCACAATTAGGGATGAGTCTGACAGACAAGGAATGCGTATTGTTTATGTTTTAAAAAGAGATGCTGTTCCTAATGTTGTTTTAAATACTCTTTTTAAACATACTCAGCTTCAATCATCTTTTAGTGTTAATAATATAGCTTTAGTTAAAGGTCGTCCACAAATGTTGAATCTTAAACAGATGATTGGATATTTTGTAGAACATAGACATGATGTTGTTGTTAGAAGAACAAAATTTGAATTAAAAAAAGCTGAGGAGAGAGCCCATATTTTAAAAGGGTTAATTATAGCTTCTGATAATATTGATAAAGTTATTTCCCTAATTAGATCTTCGTCTAATGCTGATGAAGCAAAATCTAAATTAATTAAAGAATTTAAATTATCAGAGGTTCAATCAAAAGCTATTGTTGAAATGCGTTTAAGACAATTAACAGGACTTGAACAGGACAAGTTGCGAGGAGAATTTGATGACTTGATGATTACTATTAAAGATTTAAAAGGTATTCTTGAAAGTGAGGACAGAAGAATGACGATAATAAAAAATGAACTTGTTGATATTAGAGAAAAGTACGGAGATGAAAGAAGATCTCAAATTGAATATGCTGGTGGTGATTTAAGTATGGAAGATATGATTCCAAATGAAAAAGTAGTCATTACAATTTCTAATGCAGGCTACATTAAAAGAACTCCTTTGGTTGAATATAAAACACAAAATAGAGGAGGGGTTGGTCAAAGAGGTTCTACCACTAGAAATGAAGATTTTTTAGAGCATTTATTTGTTGGTACTAATCATCAATATATGTTGTTTTTCACACAAAAAGGAAAATGTTTTTGGATGAGAGTTTTTGAGATTCCAGAGGGTAGTAAAACTTCCAAAGGAAGAGCAATGCAAAATCTTATAAACATTGAACAAGACGACGAAGTCAAAGCTTTTATTTGCACACAAGATTTAAAAGATGAAGACTATATAAATAGTCACTATGTAATTATGGCAACTAAAAAGGGTCAAGTGAAAAAAACATCTTTAGAACAATACTCTAGACCTAGATCAAATGGAATTAATGCCATTACTATAAAAGATGATGATGAACTTTTAGAAGCTAAATTAACAACCGGTAATTCACAAGTTTTAATAGCTGTTAAATCTGGAAAATGTATTCGTTTTGAAGAAAGTAAAAC
>ENA-UZXD01025544-UZXD01025544.1-metagenome-genome-assembly--contig:-Day-3-50m-contig-25544_pt1 | contig 11809 bp, 10 predicted proteins | sample MGYA00260344_ERZ794904 | MGnify/ENA metagenome assembly ERZ794904 | reverse complement strand
ACTGGTAGCTATTCCTGCAACAATTGCCGCTGTTCTTCGATCAAGTGGAGTTTAATGAATTCAACTGCGGCGTCCGTGTCACGCGCAGCAATTGCATTAAAAAGGCTGTTGTAGCGTTTTTGGTACTCTTCAATACGCAACGGGGTTAAGTGCCGCCGAAGATGCGCCGAACGAAAGGTTTGGCGGCACGTATCGAGCACGATTTCATAACACGCAATGATCAGCGGATTTGCGGTTCCGGCGGCCAGTTTCCGGTAAAATTCTTCTTCTACACTGACAAATGCATTTGTGTCGGTTCGGATCGTCTCAAGTGTACTAAGCGTTTCGCCAAGGCTTTCAATGTCTCTGGGTGACATGTTGACCACAGCAAGGCGTATCATATCTGGTTCCAGAATTCCGCGCATAACCTGAAGATCTAGCGGACTTGAGGTATCAGAAACTTCGCTGTTCGAAATGCTAGTTTGAGCTTTGTTTGGTGGGTTTACAAAACTGCCACTACCCGCGCGCCGCCGAATGATGCCATGGTCTTCAAGAACCTCGAGCGCCTCGCGAACGGTGTTTCGTGCCACACTCAGGTCTGCTGCCAACGTCCGCTCAGACGGCAAGCGTTCATCAACCGCATATTCACCAGTTTGGATCTTGTCGTAGACTGCTTCAACAACGCCCTGAATCGTTGCACTGAGCTGCGCGTCAAAATTGAATTTGGATGGTGCGGGCGTAAGTGTCATTGGGTGCCTATTCTTAAAGTGTTCCCCAATGCTACACGGGAAATGGGAGGCTTTACCAGAGCAACAAAAAACGCCCCGACCGAAATCGAGGCGTTTTTGAAAGACTTCATTTGCCTTAGATATCCAAAGTGTTTGCTTTTTCCCAAGCAGAGAAGTGTGAGACGAAAGCGTTCCATTCTTGCATTTTCATTTTGAGGTAAGCGGCGGAGAATTCTTCTCCCATGACGGCTTTGAGTGTTTTGTCTTTGTCGTATTCGCGCATGGCGTCGAGCATGTTGAGGGGGAGTTTTGGGGCGCCGCGGACTTTGTGGCCGTCGGCGTACATGTCGATGTCGTGGCGTTTGCCTGGGTCTGCTTTTGAGCGGATGCCCGAGAGGCCTGCGGCGATGATGATCGCTTGCAGGAGGTAAGGGTTCACAGCACCATCTGGAAGGCGCAACTCAAAGCGGCCGGGGCCGGGGACGCGAACCATATGTGTGCGGTTGTTGCCGGTCCATGTGACCGAGTTTGGCGCCCATGTTGCCCCTGAGATCGAGCGTGGCGCGTTGATGCGCTTATAGCTGTTGACCGTTGGGTTGGTGATGGCTGCCAAGGCAGAGGCGTGCTTCATGATGCCGCCCAAGAAGTGTTTGCCGCGCTCGGATAGGCCAACTTCGCCGGTTGGTCCATCGCCAGACCCTGCAAAGACGTTGACCTTTGAGGCCGCACCAGGGGCATCCCAAACCGAGATATGTGCGTGACATCCGTTGCCGGTCAGTCCTTCGATCGGCTTTGGCATGAAGGTCGCGCGGTAGCCGTGCTTTTCTGCGACGGTTTTGGTCATGAACTTAAAGAAGCTGTGCTTGTCGGCCGTGGCCAAAGCATCGTCGTAATCCCAGTTCATTTCCCACTGGCCATTGGCGTCTTCGTGATCGTTCTGATACGCGCCCCAGCCAAGTTCCAGCATGTAGTCGCTGATCTCGCGGATAACGTCGAGACGACGCATAAAGGCCTGCTGGTCGTAGCATGGCTTTTCGGCTGTATCGAATGGATCCGAGATTTGATCGCCCGCAGGTGTCAGCAAAAAGAACTCGGCCTCGATACCGGTTTTGACATGCATGCCTTCTTCGGCGGCTTCCGCAATCAGGCGGCGCAGAACATTACGCGGGGCTTGCTCAACAGGCTTGCCCTCCATAACGCAATTGCCCGGAACCCAAGCGATTTCCTTGTTCCAAGGTAGAATAATAGCCGCCTCAGGATCAGGCACAGCCAACATATCAGGATGCGCAGGGGTGAGATCCAACCATGTCGCAAAGCCCGCAAATCCAGCGCCGTCTTCCTGCATATCTGCAATCGCTCTTGCTGGAACCAGTTTCGCACGCTGACCGCCAAAGAGGTCAGTGAATGATATCATGAAGTACTTTACGCCGTTGTCCTCAGCGAATTTTGCTAGATCTGTCGCCATTTTGTTCCCTGTCGTTTTATGTGTTAAAAAGGCGTGGCCGTTCGCGGGCCACGCCTTGTTTTATTAGTAACCTGATCCAGGCTTGCCCGGGTACCAGTCTGTGCCCGCCAATGGAACTTTGGCCATGGCCGCCGCTTCCATCGTCAGGGCCACCAGATCTTCAGGCTCAAGATTGTGCAGGTGGTTCTTGCCGCAAGCCCGCGCAATGGTTTGCGCCTCAAGCGTCATCACCTTGAGATAATTGCGCAGACGACGTCCGCCCTCAATCGGATCAAAGCGTTTCATCAACTCAGGGTCCTGGGTCGAGATGCCAGCAGGATCTTTGCCCTCGTGCCAGTCATCATATGCCCCGGTGGTCGAGCCGAGCTTGTTATACTCTTTCTCCCATTTCGGGTCATTGTCACCCAAAGCGATCATTGCTGCAGTCCCGATCGACACAGCATCAGCGCCAAGCGCCATGGCCTTTGCAACATCAGCGCCCGAACGGATACCACCTGACAAAATGAGCTGCACTTTGCGGTGCATGCCGAGATCCTGAAGGGCCTGAACTGCAGGTCTGATAATGGCAAGCGTAGGCTGGCCAACATGCTCGATGAACACATCCTGCGTCGCCGCGGTGCCACCTTGCATACCGTCAAGAACAATGGCGTCTGCGCCAGCTTTTACAGCCAAGGTCGTGTCATAATAAGGTCGCGCACCCGCAACTTTGATATAGATTGGCACCTTCCAGCCAGTTATTTCACGAAGCTCAAGGATCTTGATCTCAAGATCATCCGGACCCGTCCAGTCCGGATGACGACACGCCGAGCGCTGGTCAATGCCCATCGGAAGATTGCGCATCTCGGCAACACGGTCGCTGATCTTCTGACCAAGCAACATACCGCCGCCGCCCGGCTTGGCGCCCTGACCAACCACGACCTCAATCGCGTCCGCTTTGCGCAGATCATCCGGGTTCATACCGTAACGCGACGGCAGATATTGATACACGAGTTTCGTCGAATGCCCGCGCTCCTCGGGGGTCATACCTCCGTCGCCCGTGGTGGTTGAAGTTCCCGCCGCTGATGCGCCACGGCCCAAAGCTTCTTTTGCCGGACCCGACAACGCGCCGAACGACATGCCCGCAATGGTGATCGGAATATCCAGCTCAATCGGGTTCTTGGCAAAGCGCGTGCCAATTGTGACGCTGGTTTCGCATTTCTCACGATAGCCTTCGAGCGGATAACGCGAGATTGAAGCCCCCATGAACAATAGGTCATCAAACGAAGGAACTTTGCGCTTCGCACCGCCCCCGCGAATGTCGTAAATACCTGTCGCAGCTGCGCGGCGAATGTCAGAGTTAATGTCATTCGTGAATGTCGCGGATTGTCGTGGCGTCGTGTGAGGGATGCCGTTTTCGTCTACAGTGTTCATAATCGTTGATCCCTTAATACGCAGCCGCGTTGTCTATATCGAAGTTATAGAGTTGACGGGCAGAGCCGTAGCGCGTGAACTCTTCAGGCTTGGCATCACAACCGGCGTCCGCCAAGAGATGCGTCAGAATCTCAATATGCTCAGGGCGCATCTCTTTCTCAATGCAATCCGCACCAAGGCTTTTCACTTTACCACGTACAAAAAAGCGGGCCTCATAGCAGCTGTCGCCCAAAGCGTCGCCCGCATCACCGCACACAACAAGATTGCCCGACTGCGCCATAAACGCCGACATATGGCCAATGTTGCCGTGCACAACGATGTTGATACCCTTCATCGAGATGCCACAACGCGAAGATGCATTGCCCTTGATGACCAACAGCCCGCCATGACCCGTTGCACCGGCATATTGACTGGCGTCACCCTCGATGACGACCTTGCCGCTCATCATGTTCTCAGCAACACCCGGACCCGCCGAGCCTTTGATATTCACGGTCGCCTGCTTGTTCATGCCCGCGCTGTAATAGCCCGTCGATCCCATCACAGTGACTTCGATCGGCGCATCCAGCCCACACGCAATCGCATGCGCGCCTTTGGGATTATCAATCTCCCACGCCGTTTGGTTCGTGTCGTTGGACTGCTCATGCAGCATCGCGTTCAAATCGCGCAAGCCAACTTCTTGTAAATCTACGTTTTGCATTATCAGGCGGCCTTTTCCGAAGTGGTTTCGTCTGAGTTGTGGTTCCAGAAGTAAACGGTCGCGGGCTCAGGCTCCCAAACGCGCGCATCCTCAATCCCAGGCAAGTTCACCAAGGCGCGGTACTCAGAGCCAAACGCAACATATTGGTCCGTTTCCGCCATAACCGCCGGCTTGCAAGCGATCGGATCGCGCACAACGCCAAACCCGTCCTTCGTGCCAACCACAAAGGTGAAGAACCCATCAAGATCCTCAAGCGAACTTTGAAGTGCCTCACCCAAAGTCGCGCCATTCTGCATCTGCCATGTCAGATACGCGGCCCCAACTTCCGTGTCGTTCTCAGTTTCAATATGAATGCCCTCGCGCCGCAGCTTGCGGCGCAGCGAGTTGTGGTTGGACAGCGATCCATTGTGCACCAAACACTGGTCATCACCGGTGTTAAACGGGTGCGCACCCATCGTCGTAACCGCAGATTCGGTCGCCATCCGCGTGTGACCGATTCCATGGCTGCCAGACATCTTTTCTACTTTAAAGCGCGCTGCCACATCCTTGGGCAAGCCAACCTCTTTATAAATCTCAAGGCTGTCACCACGACTCATCAAGCGAACTTCCGGCGCAATTCCAGCCAAAACAGCCCGACACCGAGCCGTCGCACCCTGCGGTATTTCCAACACCGCATGCGTGCTTTCAATCTCAATAGAAACACCCCCGCCAAGCGCCTTAGACAAGGCCCCCTGAAGACCGTCATACGACGTCTCGGGCGTGTCAGACTGAACCGTCAGCTTCGTCTTACCACTTGTTTCTTCACTATAAATCGCAATGCCAGCACTGTCAGGACCACGATCCGTCATCGTGATCAACATGTCCGTCAGCATATCCCCCAAACGAGGCTCTAGCGACTTGTCTTTGAGGAACAACCCTACAATTCCACACATAGTAAATTCCCTGAATTACACGCCCAACAATCGAGCCAAAATCGAATCAAAGGCTAACACCAATCAATTCCCCCAACAACTCCTAGGAAACTTTTTTTCATAAGAGGTAAATAAGCGCTAGGTAATATGTTGGTCAGAAATCAGTTTTTCTGGGGATAGCTGATGATTGAGAGGTATCTTGCTGGGAGTTGTTTTAGGACTTCTGGACCGTGCGGGGAATCTGCGTCGAAGAACAGGGTGTCGCCTGGTTCTAGGGTGTAGATTTCGTTGCCGTGGCGGTAGTCGACGATGCCTTCGAGCATATAGATGGTCTCAATTCCAGCGTGCTGGAAGGTTGGGAAGGTGTCGGATTCTTCGGACAGGGTGATCAAATAGGGTTCGACGATCACCTGGCTTGAGTTTGCGCCGATGTGTCCCAGAAGGTTGTATTGATGGTTGGCGCGGGTGCCTTCGCGATCAAGCTGAACGCCTTCACCCGATTTGGTGTGCACCGCGATGCGGTCTTCCTCAAAGCCCCGAAAAAACGACGTCATCGAAACATTAAGAGCATCCGCGAGGGTCTGCAGGGTGGTCAAAGAGGGCGATGTGTTGCCGTTTTCGATCTTGGAAAGCATGCCGATCGACAGGCCCGTTTTGTCCGACAATTCAGAGACGGTGATGTTTTGACGCTTGCGAAACGCGCGGATCTCGCGGCCAATTGCGACCTCAAGAACTTTTTCGCGGCTTTCACGTAGTCTATGTGGGTTTTGCTGAAGAAGGCTTACGGACATGGAACACTTTCATCTTTTTACGTACATTTTACCATATTTCCCACAAGAGCAACTAAGTTTGCGCATCCCGTCCATTGCGCATAGGATTCAAGAAACTTTCCTGAAGTGAAACATATGCGCAGCAACGATAAGATAATTCGGCTCGGTTTTCTGGTTTTCCCAGGCTTCCCGATGTCCTGCCTGACGTCGATGATCGAGCCCTTAAGGGCGGCCAATGAGATTGCCGAAGAGACCGCGTTTAGCTGGGAGATTGTGTCCGAGACCGGGGAGCGTGTGCAATCAAGTGCGGGTGTGTATTTTGATCCCGACCTGCGTTTGGAAAATGTTGAAGCCATTGATCAGTTGTTTCTGCTCAGCGCCCCGACCAGCAGGTTTGCCAATCCCACGGTCTCAAACGGTGTGATCCGCAAGCTGGCGCGCCATGGGGTCGCGCTTGGTGCTGTCAGTGCGGGCGTCTTTCCTTTGGCCCGTGCGGGATTGCTGGACGGGCAAAAGGCGTCGATCCACTGGTGCTACAAGGCGGCGTTTGAGGTCGAGTTCCCAGACACCCATTCCACCGATGCGGTGCTGGCGCAGGACGGGCGACGCACGACCGTTTCCGGCGCGTCGGCGGCGTTTGATCTATCGTTGCACATGATCGAGGACAGGCTAGGGCCCGAAATCTCAACCGAGGTTGCGTGTTGGTTCCAGCATCCCCTGGTGCGCGGCAAGGATACCACGCAGCGTGTGCCCACCGTCATGTCCGAAAGCACGAACGACATGTTGCCAACTGCCGTCAGAAAGTCTGTCGACATCTTCGCAAGTCATATTGAAGATCCGGTTAAAGTGGTTGATGTGGCTGACATCGTCGGGGCATCTCCGCGTCATCTGGAACGGATGTTCAAAAAGTCCACCGGCCAAAGCCCGCATCAATACTATCGATCCATGCGCATGAAAGCGGCGCGACAAATGGCGCTCTATACCAACGCCAACATGACCGAGATTGCCATCGCCGTGGGCTATTCAACCGCCCCACCGATGATCCAAAACTACATCAGTGAGTTCGGATTACACCCCAACGAAGACCGCAAAAAGATCAATCTATTCCGCGTCAGAGACAACGTCGTCGTACCAGCTTCCTAAACAATCGACTTCGCAGCGATCATAAGAGCGTGATTGGGAATGTGACCAAATTGATTTTTATTTTTGGGCTAAGACTCTAATATGTAAGAAATATTCATGTTACATAGGGCGCAATTCCCCCGCGATTTGGGCGCGCAATTTCCTGAATTTACATTCCACAGAAGAAAATTACTTGATTGAGAGGAAAAAAGTGCGACACTATGGGTGTAACTAGCGACTCTTCGTGATGGAGAATCGCTAGTGCAATAAGCGGCGACTGGCCGCACGTGCGAAGTTTTGGGCTCTGTATCCGAAACCAAGGGAGTAAATTATGAAGAAGTTAACAACTGCACTGACGGCTGGCGTTCTCGCAGCCATGCCACTTTCGGTTCTTGCTGATAGTGACGATCCAATTGTTATTCCTATCCACAACTGGTCAAGCCAGATTGTGATGTCCAACGTCGTTGGCCAGATCTTTGAAGAGATGGGTAACAACGTTGAGTACGTAACAACAGACAGCCAAGCTGTTTATGAATCAGTTCGTCTTGGCGACGTAACGCTTGAGCTTGAAGTTTGGGAAGGCGCTTTTGGCGCATCATTCCGCGCTGCTCTTGAAAAAGGCGGTCTACATGACGCTGGTGACCACAACGCGGTAACACGCGAAGACTGGTGGTACCCAATGTGGACGAAAGATGCATGCCCAGGACTACCTTCATGGGAAGCACTGAACGACTGTGCGGCATTGTTCGCAACTGCTGAGACTGGCGACAAAGGTCGTTACCTTGACGGACCAGTTGACTGGTTGAAGCACGGCCAAGAGCGCGTTGCTGCACTTGGAATGAACTTCCAGGTTGTGAACGCGGGTTCTGCTGCGGCACTTTGGGCTGAAATCGGCGCTGCTGAAGCAGATAAAACACCGGTTGTAGTCTTTAACTGGACACCAAACTTTGCTGAAGCCGTATGGCCTGGCGAATTTGTTGAATTCCCAGCTTGGGAAGATGGCTGTGACAAAGATCCAGCAGTCGGACCAAACCCAGATGCACTATATGATTGTGGTAACCCAGCAACTGGCTACCTCAAGAAAGCTGCATGGGATGGAATGGGTGACAAGTGGCCTGACGCATACGCAGCTCTTCAGAAAATCTCGTTCACAAACCCACAGATTGCTGAAATGGCCAAGCTCGTCGACATCGACGAAATGGAGCCAGAAGAAGCAGCTGAAGCATGGATGGACGCAAATGCTGACGTTTGGGGTGCTTGGGTTAACTAATCCAACAGTCTGAAACAGCCAAATAGTAGCCCCGTCCAACCAATTGGTTGGGCGGGGACTTTTCTCAAACATCCTGAAATAGGTTTGATATGTCGACTGAAGCTCCCGTAATTTCGTGTAAAAATGTATGGAAAATATTTGGGGCCGACCCAGAAGGGTTTTTGAATAATAAAGACCCCGATATGAGTTTCGACGAAATTCGGGCCGCTGGCTATATTGCCGGCGTTAAAGACGTCTCGATTGATGTCCACCGCGGTGAAATGTTGGTGATCATGGGGCTTTCTGGTTCAGGAAAGTCGACCTTGGTCAGATGTTTCTCGCGTCTACATGACATTACCGGCGGAACGATTTCCGTCGAAGGGCAGGACATTATGCAACTGCCAGAAAAAGAACTGATTGAACTGCGCCGCTCAAAAATGGGCATGGTGTTTCAATCGTTTGGATTGTTGCCGCACCGTACGGTTCTCGACAACGTCGCGTTCCCGTTGGAAATGCGTGGGCAGGATCGCCACACGCGCCGTGAACGCGCCTTAGAAGTTGTTAAGTTGGTTGGTCTTGAAGGGCGCGAAGAGTATTTCCCGCGTGAATTGTCTGGCGGCCAACAGCAGCGTGTCGGTATCGCGCGCAGTTTGGCGATTGAGCCTGATATTTGGTTCCTCGACGAGCCGTTTTCGGCGCTCGACCCGCTTATCCGTCGCGAAATGCAGGACGAGTTCCTCCGTCTGCAAGAGTTACTGGGCAAAACCATTGTGTTTATTACCCACGACTTTGACGAGGCGCTTCGTCTCGCGGACAGAATCGCGATCATGAAGGATGGCGCTGTTGAACAGTGCGATACGCCGGATCAAATCGTTATGCATCCAGCTACGGAATACGTGCGTAAGTTCACACAAGAAGTCGATAAATCGCGTGTTGTAACAGCCCGTGTGTTGGCGAATGAAAATGCGACGGGAACAGGCGATCCTGTATCGGCGAATGCGTCGGTCAGGGATTTGGCGTCACTCCTAATCAACGATTCCCGTGATGTTTTCCCTGTGGAAGATGAAGGTAAAATCATTGGGGGCATGACGCGTCAAGAAGGGCTAGACGTGTTGCTAGAGGCGAACTGATGTCAGATATGCAGTTAAAATCCAAAGGTCGTCGCTGGGTGCCAAGCAACAAAGTCGTTCTTGGTCTGTTAGTTTTCGCCCTTGTTATTACCCTTGCCAGATACGCTGGGCTTTTGCCTGATGCATTGCACAGGCTTCCTGAGCAACTTGTACCGCCACTTGCTGGCGTTCTCGATGTGATTTTTAATTTTGTGAAGGATGACCTTCATCTAATTGATTTGACACGTTTTTTTACAGGCATCCTGCAATGGATGATCGATGCCAGTTCTAACATCTTCTACGGTAAGCGCCGCTGGCCAAATCTTGAACCTATCCCGTGGACATCTTTGGCCGCAGTCGCCGGTGTTGTTGGGTATTATCTAGGTGGTTGGCGTTTAGCGGCACTTGGTGCTGGTACGTTCGTTTGGACCGCGCTGATTGGTCAGTGGAAGATTGCAATGGAAACCCTTTCGGTGCTTGCTGTAGCGGCGCCATTGGCGTTCATCATTGGCCTTTTACTCGGAATATGCAGCTGGAAAAGCAAGCGTGTCGAAATGGCATTGATGCCGATCCTATCGCTTTTGCAGACTATCCCGTTTTTCACATACCTATTGCCTGCGGTTATCTTCTTTAAGGTTGGCCCGACTGCGGGTGCGGTTGCGACGACGATTTACGCAATTCCGCCAATGATCTTGATGACAACGCTTGGTTTGAAAAAAGTAAGCCCTGAAGTTGTTGAAGCTGGCAAGATGTCCGGCTGTTCGCGTTGGCAAATGCTGCGCTACGTCTATCTGCCTTCGGCGCGAACCGAGATTTTGGTTGGTGTGAACCAAGTTATAATGCTCAGCCTTGCGATGGTGGTTCTGACGGCGTTCATCGGAATGCCTGGACTTGGTGCCAAGCTACTGGCGATGATGGGCAGCTTTAAACTTGGTCGAAGTGTTGAGATCGGGATTACGATCGTTTTGGTCGCCGTGATGCTTGATCGCTTGTCAAAGGCGTGGGTCGTCAAACAGCCTGTTCACTTTGAAAAGGGCACCAGCTGGGTGGTTCGCCACAAATACCTCGTGTTGTCGTTCGTTGCGTTTTTCGGATGTATGATCATCGCTCAATTCTGGGAGATCGCTGCCGAGATTGGACGCAAGCAAGATTTCAGCCAAGGTAAGGCGCTTGATGCTTACGTCAAATATGACTTGCTTCAGAACCCAGTGCTAAAGGCCGTCACCTATGGATTGCGCGTGTTCATGAACAACTATGTTCTGATCCCGTTTAGAAACTTCCTCCTTTCCATACCAATGCCAGCTTTCATCGCGATTGTAGTTGCGATTGCGTGGCAAATGGCTGGTCGAAAACAAGCGTTGATAGCGCTGGCCTTCTTTTCATGGGTTGCATTGTCGGGATGGTGGGACCGTTCGGTTATCACAATCTACTACGTGCTAACGTCTACCGCCGTGGCAGCAATCATCGCAATTCCTCTTGCGGTTTGGGGTGCAAGCCCACCAGCACAACGCATCGATTTTTCCCGAGGGATAAACGTTGATTTGGTTGTTGGTTTGATCAGCCTGGCCTTCCGTCGCCTTATCATATTCGTAGCTTCAATGATCGTTGCTGGCGTTCTTCGCTACATCCTTTGGTCACTGGGAGTATTCGGTGACGCAGAAGTACTTGGAACGTCCTATACTCTGACGTTTTGGGCGATCTTCGCGGTTAGCTTTTACGTGATGTGGCGTTTCCTTGGGCAAATGATGCGAGATACTTTCTTGCTGTTGGCTGCAGACACCGCGCAGACATTTCCTAGCTTTGTGTACCTTCTTCCAGCGATTATGCTGTTTTCGATCACACCAATCGCTGTGTTGTTCGCGATCATGATTTTCGCAATGGTGCCGCTGATCCGCTACACGATTGAAGGTCTGCGCAATGTGCCGCCTGAAATGCTGGAATCGGCAGACATGTCTGGCTCGAACAGAATGCAGAAGCTTTGGTTCGTCCAGTTTCCACTTGCATTGCCGACCATGGCAGTTGGGTTCAATCAGGCGCTTATGTTTGCATTCTTCATGACAATGATTGCGGCTTACATCGGAACCGTGGATCTGGGGCAAGAGTTGCAACGAACCCTTGCGGGTACGGATCTTGGCAAGAACTTTGTGCTTGGTCTCAATGTTGCGTTCATGGCGCTCAGCTTTGATCTGGTGATCAACAAATGGGCGGCAGACAAGAAAAAGATCCTCGGTCTGGATTAAAGAGCTAGGTAGCCGACGCCCGCGAAGGCTACCAAGCATCCCCCCCATTGTGAGAGGGTCAATTTTTCTTTGAGGAATGCCCAAGCAAATACGATGGTAAGAAGTCCAAACATTGACGATGAAACGGAC
>ENA-UZXD01001155-UZXD01001155.1-metagenome-genome-assembly--contig:-Day-3-50m-contig-1155_pt1 | contig 11929 bp, 14 predicted proteins | sample MGYA00260344_ERZ794904 | MGnify/ENA metagenome assembly ERZ794904 | reverse complement strand
GCAATTCTCACTGAAATTAAATCTGCAAAATTAGTTGAGAATAAAAGAGTAAAACTAACACCTATTGCAAATCCAATATAAACAATTTTTCTTGCTACCAACTTTCCATATGATCTATTTGCTAAATCTGTAATTAAAAATGCAACTGGATAACTAAAAGCACCATAAGTAAGTATCTCTTCGAGACCATAATATTTAATCGGAAACTGAACTAAATAATTTGAAGACAAAACAACAACTCCCATTAAAAATGAGAGAAGCAAAAACAATTTATTCATTATGCAGATTTTGCTACTGGCTTTTTCTTAAACGGAGATTTAATTAAAATCCCTTTTTTTAATTTTTTAAGTCTTGGTGACAAGTTTTTGTTTTTTACAACTTTTAAATATTCGTCAAAACTACCTTTTTTATCAACTGATCTTACTCCCGCATTACTTACAGTAAGTTTCAAACTTCTTTTCATCAGTTCACTTGTGAACTTAACTTTTTTAAGATTAGGTAAAAATCTTCTTTTAGTCTTATTGTTAGCATGACTAACATTATGACCTTTCATAGGGATTTTACCGGTTAATTCACATTTTTTTGACATAATAACAGTGCCTATATAAGGCGAGATGATGAATGCGTCAAGTTTAATAGATTTAAGATAGGGTTTTATTTCCTACAATTTCATTAAAATTCTTCACTCCATCTCTTAATAGTAAATCTTTTAGATCCTTTTTTATAATCCCTGCAATATTTGGGCCTTTAAAAACCATTCCGGTATAAAGTTGAATAAAATCTGCACCCGCTAAAAACTTAGCATATGCCGCATGACCAGAGTCAACACCCCCTACTCCTATTATTTTAATTTTACCTTTTAATAACTTATAGAATTTATTAATTAAAATATTTGATTTTGTCTCTATAGGTTTTCCAGACAACCCTCCTTTTTGATGTCTCTGAATATCACTAAGCGAATTTCTTGAAGACTCAGATGTATTAGAAATAATTATCGCTTTTATCTCATTTTCCAAAAGGATTTCAGAAATCAAATTAATTTGATTTTCGTCTATATCTGGTGAGATTTTTACTGCAATGGGAACATTTGATTTTAAATCATTTTTTTCTTTTAAAATAGATGCAAGCAATTCTTGTAATTTACTTTCTTCGTGAAAATTTCTTAAATTTTCAGTATTTGGAGATGAAATATTTATTGTTATATAATCTGCAACTTCATGAAAAGCTCTTAATCCAATTAAGTAATCATTCAGCCTATTATCAGAATCTTTATTTGGTCCTACATTAATTCCAAGTAATCCTAGCTTCTTATTTGATTTAATTCGATCCAAAACAGTTTTAGCTCCATGATTATTAAATCCCAATCTGTTAATTAAAGCTTCATCCTCAACAAGTCTAAAAACTCTTGGTTTAGAATTTCCATATTGTTTTAAAGGAGTAATGGTTCCAACTTCAACAAATCCAAAGCCTAGTCTAAATAAAGCATTATATACTTCTGCATTCTTATCAAAACCAGCTGCCATCCCTATTGGATTATCTATCTCCTTATCAAAAATTTTAGTTTTAAAAATTGGATCATCTTTATTTTTATCAAATATATTTGAAACTAAATTCAATTTTAAAGATTTAATTGCTAAAGTGTGAGCTCTTTCAGGATCTATTTTAAATATTAAAGATCTTAGCTTTGAAAACATTATTTTAGTTTATTTATTAACAGCTCTTTAGTTTCGTTGACACCAAAAAAACTTATAAAAAATCCCATACGAGGCCCATTTTCATCTCCAAAAACTACCTCATAAATCAATTTAAACCAATCTCTTAAATTTTCTGTATAACCATTTTCTTTTCCAGTTGAATAAATCAATGTTTGTATGTCTTCTGGTGACATTTCATCATTACACTTTTCTAAAGTTTTTACTAAAGCTTGTAATGCTAATTTTTCATTTTCATTAGGATTTTTATATTTTTTTTGAGCCTTGATTACATCATTAAAATACTTAATTGCATAACCTATCAATCCATCAAAAATTGAAAAATTTTCTTCAGAAATATCTGATTTATATTTTTTAACAAATTTCCATAATAATTCTTTACTGTCAGCATTGCTAGTCTCAACCAAATTTAGCAACATTGAAAATGTCATAATCATATCCTCATTAGGAATATTGCCATTATGTACATGCCAAACAGGATTCATTAATAGTTGTAATTCATTCTGTTTTTTTGATTTTTCAATACAATCTAAATAATCATCGACAGCTTTAGGTACTATTTCTTTATAAAGTTTTTTAGCTCTTTTTGGGTTTTGATACATATACAAAGATAAACTTTCTGGAGAAGCATATTTTAACCATTGATCAATGGTAATACCATTCCCTTTTGACTTAGAAATTTTCTCACCTTTTTCGTCTAAAAATAACTCGTAAGCAAATCCTGATGGATTTTTTTTTCCTATTAAATTAATTATTTTTGTTGATAAAATTGCACTCTCAATTAAATCCTTACCATACATTTCAAAGTCAACATCAAGAGCATACCATCTCATCGCCCAATCAACTTTCCATTGTAATTTACAATGTCCGTCTAAAATACTTGCCTCAAATTTTTTTCCTTTATTATCAAAAATAATCCTAGATTTTTCTTTATCAATTTCTAAAACGGGTATTTCCAAAACATGTCCAGAGTCAGGACAAATTGGCAAAAATGGACTATAAGATTGTTGGCGTTCCTTACCTAATGTTGGAATTATGATGTTCATAATTCCCTCATAATTATCTAAAATAATTTTCAGCGTAGGATTAAAAAAACCGCTCTTATATAGAGATGTGGAACTTTGAAAATTATATTTAAATTTGAAACTATCTAAAAAATTTTTTAACATTTCATTATTGTGCTCACCAAAACTATTAAATTTTTCAAACGGATCTGGAACTTGAGTTAATGGTTTATGAAGATTGTCATTTAATAATTTTTGATTAGGTACGTTATCTGGAACTTTTCTTAATCCATCCATATCATCCGAAAATGTTATTATCTCAGTAGGTAAATCTGATAATTGATTTAATGCATTTACTAGCATTGATGTTCTTGCAACTTCGCCAAATGTTCCAATATGCGGAAGACCACTTGGACCATAACCTGTCTGTAGAGTAATTTTACCTTTTTTTTCAATGAACGATTTTCTCTCACGAAGCATTTTTTTTGCCTCTACAAAAGGCCATGCGCTTGTTTTATCTAAATTTTCTTTTTTAATCATGAATTATTCTTCTAAAAAATCTTAAATTAGCGAATTTATTAATTCTTATAGAGTTGAAATTTATTTACCATAAAATAATGTTCTTTCAAAATGTCTAATTACAAAACTGTTTTTTTTACCCTTGGAATTTTACAAATAATTCTAGGTGTATCAATGTTCATACCTATAATTGCACAATTTGTTTATTCGGAAATAGACTCATCTTTCTTTGGTGCCTCAATTATAACAATTGTATTTGGAATTTTATTTTTTTTATCTAATTTAGATCACAATAAAAAATTGAACTTACAACAAGCTTTTTTGTTAACAGCTCTATCTTGGTTGAGTATTGCAATTTTTGGCTCTCTACCATTTATATTTTCAACTATTGAATTAACAATTACTGATGCTTTTTTTGAAAGTATGTCGGGTATAACAACCACTGGTTCTACTATAATTTCTAATTTAGAAGAAACACCTAAAGGAATATTATTATGGAGAGCTATNNAAGATATCTAGTAACGACTCTTCTGAAAAGATACTTCCAAAATCAAAAGAGATAGCCCTGAGATTAATTTATATTTATTTGGGCTTAACTGCTCTATGTGCAATTACTTATTGGGTATTTGGAATGGGAAAATTTGATAGTTTAACTCACTCTATGACCACAATTGCCACAGGTGGTTTCTCAAATTATAACCAGTCGATTGGTTATTTCGATAGTGTTCCTATAGAAATCTCATCAATAGTTTTTATTATTTTGGGTAGTTTACCATTTATTGTGTATATAAAATTTATAAATGGAAATAGAAAAATTTTTTTAACAGATATTCAAATAAAAACTTTTTTAAAAATTATCATTGCAACTGTTATTATACTATCAGTATATTTATTAATAAATAATAATGATAATTTTAGTTTGAGGTCAGTTTTTTTTAATACAGTTTCAATATTAACTGGAACTGGATATGTAAGTGCAGAATTTGATGGTTGGGGTAGTTTTCCATTGACACTATTTCTGGCTTTAATGTTTATAGGAGGCTGTGCGGGCTCAACAACTTGTGGAATTAAAATTTTCAGAATTCAAATATTATACTTATTTATAACAAATCAACTTAAGAAAATTATTTATCCAAAAGGAGTATTTGTAATTAAATATGATCAAAGCCCAGTAGATGATAAATTTATTGCTTCAATAATTTCTTTTATTTATTTTTACTTTGTAATATTTTTTGCATTGACTGCCTTATTGTCATTAACGGGGCTTGATTTTATTACTTCTATATCGGGTGCAGCAACTTCAATTTCTAATGTTGGTCCTGGATTGGGCCCTATAATTGGTTCAAATGGGGATTTTTCTTCACTACCAGATATTTCTAAATGGATTTTAACTATAGGAATGATTTTAGGTAGACTTGAGTTATTTGCAATATTAGTATTATTTTTACCTTCATTTTGGAGAAATTAAAAATGTTAGAAATAAAAAAACAATCTTTATCAGAAACTTTTTCAGTTTATCTAGATAGAAGAATGTTTAGAATATTATTACTTGGAGCTATCTCTGGCTTTCCGTGGGTTTTAATAGGAAGTAGTTTAAGTTTATGGCTAAAAGAAGAAGGTTTAAGCAGATCAACAATTGGGTGGGCAGGATTAATATTTGGTGTTTATGCTTTTAATTATTTGTGGGCACCTCTTATTGATAGACTTCAAATTCCATATCTGACTAAAAAACTTGGTCACAGAAGAGGTTGGATAGTATTAATGCAAGTTGCAATTTTAGTTTGTTTAATTGTTTGGAGTTTTATAAATCCAACTGAAAATTTAGCACTTTTAATTACAGTTGGATTAATTATTGCTATAGCTTCAGCAACTCAAGATATAACTGTAGACGCTTTAAGAATTGAACAAATTGGTGAGAATGAGGGTAAATCTATGGCTGCTGGTGCTGCTATGGCAGTTGTTGGTTGGTGGAGTGGATATAAATTGGGAGGCGTAATAGCTTTATTTACTGCAGAATACTTTCAAAATATCGGGATCATAAATTATTGGCAATCAACATTTTTAATTTTGGGAATTGTAGTAATTCTAATGAACATTGGCCTGATGTTTGTTCATGAACAAGCTTCAGATACTAGAAAATTTAATCAGGAAGAAAATGATAAATTAATCCAAAATAAGCTAGGCTCGCAGAATATAATAACAAAAATTATAGCTTGGATAAGCGGAACTCTGGGTGGGCCTATACTTAGCTTTTTCAAAAAAAATGGTTTCTCTATTGCATTAGGTATTTTAGGTTTTGTGTTTTTATTCAAAATAGGTGAAGCATTTTTGGGTCGTATGTCGATTGTCTTTTATAAAGAAATAGGTTTTTCAAAGGGAGATATTGCAATTTACTCAAAAACTTTAGGGTGGATAACTACAGTCATCTTTACATTATTAGGTGGGCTTTTTGTGATCAGATCTGGAGTTCTAAAAGCAATGTTTCTTGCAGGAATATTAATGGCTGCAACCAATTTGTTGTTTACTGCCTTAGCATGGAGCGGAAAATCAGAATTATTATTTGCAGTTGCTGTAATTTTTGATGATATAGCCGCAGCATTTGCAACTGTAGCATTTGTAGCTTTTATATCATTATTAGTAGATAGAACATATACCGCAACACAATATGCACTACTTGCTTCAATCGGAACTGCTGGAAGAACTACATTGGCTTCATCATCTGGTGCTTTAGTTGATTGGCTAAATGGAGATTGGGGTACATTTTTTATTTTAACTGCAATTATGGTTATTCCTTCTTTAATCTGCTTATGGTTTATTAAAGATAAATTAAAACTTCGTGAAAAATAATTTTTTTTATAAAAAAGAATTTTCAAATATTTATAAAAAATCTTCTAGATTCTCAGAAGTTACTTCTCAAATTCTATATGGAGAAAAATTTAAAATTTTATCAAAAAAAAAGGATTGGATAAAAATAAAAACTTCATTTGATAATTATGTTGGTTATATCAAAAATGAAAAATATATAAAAATCTATAAACCAACTCACAAAGTTTACAGCTTAAAGTCTACCATTTTTAGTAGACCAAATTATAAAACTAAAAAATTTTTGCCCTTTGCATCTAAATTATCAATAATTGATAAAAATAAAAATTTTGTAAAATTTGATAAAAATAAATGGCTTAAAAAGAAAGATGTCAAAAAAATTGACCATAAAGAAAGAAAAATTCTTAAAATATTAAGATTATTTTTAAAAACAAAATATGTGTGGGGTGGTAAAACTTATAAAGGAATAGATTGTTCGGCTTTGCTACAATTGTTTTATTATTATAATAATTTATATTATCCAAGAGATACAAAAGACCAAATAGAGTATTCAAAAATAAAATTAAAAAGAAAAATATTTAAAAAAGGTGATATAATTTTTTGGAAAGGTCATGTTGCTGTATGCATAAATTCTAAAAAATTAATTCATGCTTATGGTCCAGAAAAAAAAGTATTAATCATGCCAATAATAAAAACAATAGAGAGAATTAAGAGAACAGCCAATCTTTATATAAAAAAAATATCCCCAATAAAATATTAGCCTCTTCCAAAATCTGGTTTATCTATATCTTGTTTTAATTTAATGATTTTTGTTCTTACTTTTTTAGTTTGAATTAATTTTCTTAAAATTGATTTATCATTTTGAGAATTAATATCCTTTTTAAATGAATTTAGGTTTTTGATAAATAAATCAATAGCTTTTGAAATATTTTTCTTATTATTAAAAAATATATCTCTCCACATAATTTCATTTGAAGCTGCTATTCTTGAAAAATCTCTTAAACCACCTGCACTATATTTAATTAAATCATAATTTTGTATTTTTTCAAAATCTTGTGCTGACTTGACTAGATTGTATGCAATTAAGTGTGGGAGATGACTGGTTATAGAAAAAATTTTATCATGTTTTTCAGGGCTCATAACAACCACTTTTGAACCAATTTTTTTCCAAAACTTATTTAATACATTTAAATGAATTTTTTTAGTATTTTTCTCTTTTATTAAAACACACCATTTATTCTCAAATATATCTTGTTTACCATGCTCTGGTCCACTTACTTCAGATCCTGCAATAGGATGGCTTTGTATCCAAAAAATATCTTTTCTTAGAAATTTTTTAATAATTTTTGAAGACTCTATTTTTGACGAACCTATGTCTGTCATAATAGTCCTAGGTGATAAAAATTTATTCATTTTAAGAATAAGATTCTTGTATTCACTCATTGGTGTACATAGGATTATTAAATCTGATTTTATAACACCATCCTCTAATTTTTTTAAAATAATTCCAGGAAGTTTAAGTTTTTTTATTTTAGCAATATTAGATTTTGATTTTTCATAAATATAAATCTTATTAGCCATCTTCTTTTTTTGAATTCTTCTCAATAAAGATGATCCCAATAAACCACATCCAATAATTAAAATATTTTTCATATTAATCTAATATTTTTTTTGCAGCATTCATGAATGCCAAATTTTCACTTTTAGATCCAATAGTTAACCTTAATTTATTCTTAATGTGATAACCTTCTTCTGTGGATCTTACAATAATTCTTTTTTTTTTTAATCTCTCATAAAAATACTTAGCTGTATATTTGCATTTTTCAAAATCTAAAAATAGAAAATTTGCAGAAATTGAATTAGAAAAAATATTGTATTGCTCAAGATAAGATTTTATCTTTTTAGCATAATACAAATTGTGTTTTATTGAGCGTTCTATAAATTTTTTATCTCTAAGCGACTCTGTTGCTGCTAATTGTCCAAGGTAACTTACATTAAATGGTGGTTTTATAACATTTAGTGCAGTTATTATTTTTTTAGATCCATATCCCCATCCAACTCTTAAAGAAGCTAATCCAAATATTTTAGAAAATGTTCTTAGCACAAAAACGTTATCTTTATTTCTAAATAAATCTAATCCTGATTTATAGTCATTATTTTTCATGTATTCTGCATAAGCATCATCCACTACTAATAAAATATTTTTATTTAATTTTTTTCTAAGATCTAATATCTCATTTTTTGTCAAATAAGTTCCGGTAGGATTATTAGGATTAGCAATAAAAACAATTTTTGTATTTTTGGTTATTTTTTTAAGAATTTCATTGTTTGAAATTTTAAAATTAACTTCTTTTGCAAACACAACTTTAGCACCAACAATATTTGCATAAATTCTGTACATCAAAAAACTATATTGTGGAACTACAACTTCATCTTTAGGCTTTAAGAATAATTGACATATCATTTGAATAACCTCATCCGAACCTGCTCCACATATGATTTTATCAGGATTACAATCGAATTTTTTTGATATTTCTGCTCTTAAATTTTGAGATTTGCCATCAGGATATCTCTCTAAGTTTAATTTTTTATTAGATATTTTCTTGGTTGCTTTTGGACTCACCCCTAAAGCTGATTCATTAGCTGATAATTTAATAATTTTTTTTAATTTTTTAATCTTAGATTTACCAGGTTTATAAGCCTCAATATTAAATTTTTTAAATTTTGGTGTAGTCATATTTTTAATTTATGAGTTCTTTATAGATAAAATTAAAAATTTTTACATAGAATAAGACAATTTTTAAAATAATTGACATAATAAATAACTTCTTGTACAAAATTTATGCGCTGATTTAACTGAATTGCGAGCGCTTAAAAAAAACCGCTAAAATTGTTTTTTTCTCTCAATTCAAATAATAGCATTTATTATGAATACAGAGATAAATTTAAAAACTCTAATAGTTAAAAAACCACTAAAGCTAGATTGTGGAAAAATAATTAATAATTTTCCAATTGCCTATGAAACTTATGGATCGTTAAATGAAAAAAAAGATAATGCTATTTTAGTCTTTCATGCACTAACAGGTGATCAATTTGTAACTGGTTTAAATCCAATTACAAATAAAGATGGTTGGTGGTCTTATGCGGTAGGTCCAGATAAAGCAATTGACACTAATAAGTATTTTGTAATTTGTTCAAATGTAATTGGTGGATGTATGGGTTCATTTGGACCAAGTCACAAAGATCCTGATACACAAAAAATTTTAGGTACTAATTTTCCAGTAATCACTATCAATGATATGGTCAATGCACAGAATAATTTACTTGATCACTTTGGAATAGAAAAACTTTTTTCTGTTGTTGGTGGATCCATGGGGGGCATGCAAGTTCTTCAATTTATTAGTAATTTTCCAGGTAAAGCTAAAACTGTAATTCCTATTGCATGTACCTCTAGTCATTCAGCTCAAAATATTGCATTCAATGAACTTGGTAGACAAGCAATTACTGCTGACAACAATTGGAACAAAGGAGACTACAATACTAAAGATAGTGTTCCAAATAAAGGTTTGGCTGTTGCAAGAATGGCTGCCCATATAACATATCTTTCAAAAAAAAGTCTTCAAGAAAAATTTGGAAGAAAATTACAAGAGAGAGAAGATATTAAATTTAGTTTTGATGCAGATTTTCAAATCGAAAGTTATCTTAGGTATCAAGGATCAGTTTTTGTAGATAGATTTGATGCAAACAGCTACCTTTATATTACTAGAGCTATGGATTACTTTGATTTAGGAAAACAATTTAAAGGAAATTTATCTGATGCTTTTAAAGAAACTGAAGCCAAATTTTTTATAATATCTTTCACTTCAGACTGGCTTTACCCAACTCAAGAAAATAAAGATATCGTAATCGCTTTAAACGGTATTGGTGCTGATGTAGGTTTTGTTGAAATTGCGTCAGACAAAGGACATGACTCATTCTTACTTGATGTTCCAGANNTTTTTAGATAAATCTTATACAGAAAATTAACTATGAAAAATGAATTTAAAGTAATTGCTGATTTAATTGAAAAAGATAAAAGAGTTTTAGATGTTGGGTGTGCAGATGGCACCTTAATGAAATTTTTAAAAGATAACAAAAATATTAATATTAGAGGTTTAGAAATTTCAAAAGACAAAGTTCAAAAATGTATCGCAAAAGGTCTAACAGTAATTGAGGGAAATGCTGAAAAAGACTTAAGTCAATTTCCTGACAAATCTTTTGATTATGTTGTTTTGAGTCAAACACTTCAGGCATTTTTAAATCCTGAACTGGTAATTAATGAATTATTAAGAGTTGGAAATAAAGCAATAGTTACAATTCCTAATTTTGGTTACTGGAAAATTAGACTTCATTTATTAACTAAAGGTACAATGCCTATAACCAAAACGTTACCAGACGAATGGTATAACACTCCTAATCTACACATGTGTACGATTAAAGATTTTGTCCATTTTGTAAAATCTAGAAATTTTAGAATATTTAAATCACTTGCACTAAATAATGAAGATGTTTCACTAATTAATAATTCTAATTTAGGAATTAAAAACTTATTTGCTGATCTGGGGATTTTTTTAATTGAAAAATAATATGAGAATCGAAATAATTCCATGCTTACAAGATAATTACAGTTATTTGATAATTGATGAAATTAATAATAACGCATGTGTTGTTGATCCTAGTGAAGCAGAACCGGTTATAAATTTTATAGAAAAAAATAATATTAATTTAAAATATATTCTAAATACACATCACCATTTTGATCATATTGGAGGCAATATAGATTTAAAGAAAAAATATAATTCTATTGTAGTTGGCTATAAGGATGATGCTAATAGAATTCCTGAGATTGATATTTTGATAGAAGACAATCAACTATGGAAAGCTGAGAATTTTGAAGCAAAAATTTTGCATATTCCTGGACATACTACTGGCCATATTAGTTTTTATTTTTTTAAGGAGAAATTAATCTTTACTGGAGACACATTGTTCTCACTTGGTTGTGGTAAAATTTTTGAAGGCACTTATGAAGAAATGTTTACTTCTTTAAATAAAATAAAAAGTCTACCAGAAGATACTAAGATTTATTGTGGACACGAATATACACTTCAAAATTCTAAATTTTGTATCAAACATGATCCAGCAAATTTAAATCTACAAAAGAAGATAATAGATATTAAAAAAAAACTTGAAAATAATACCCCTTCAATTCCATCTACTCTAAAAGATGAAATAGAATGCAATATATTTTTAAGAGCAAATAACATCGAATCTTTTTCAAAATTGAGAGATTTAAAGGATAATTTCTAATTAATTCGACTTGACTAAAACCTTGCTACAACTATATTGCGGTAACTTAAATTTAAATTCATACAATGTCATACGCAGTAATAAAAACAGGTGGAAAACAGTACAAAGTTAAAGCTGGAGAAATCTTAAAAATTGAAAAACTACCAGATTCAAAACCTGAATCTAAAATAGAATTTAATGAAATTCTTGCATATGGTGATGATAAATCTATTGAAATAGGTACCCCACATGTTGTGGGTGCTAAAGTAGAGGCAGATTTAATTGAAAATGGTAAAGATAGAACTATTTTAATCTTCAAAAAAAGAAGAAGACAAAATTCAAGAAGAAAAAATGGTCATAGACAACAACACACAATGATTAGAATTAATAAAATTTTTTCTAAAGATGGTAAAGTTTTATCTGAAGCAGAAAAAATGGTTAAACCAACTAAAAAAATTGACGGTGAAGTTAAGACAAAAGCTGAAGTAACAAGTAAATAAGCAAGGTAGATTATGGCAACAAAAAAAGCAGGTGGATCATCGAGAA
>ENA-UZXD01001194-UZXD01001194.1-metagenome-genome-assembly--contig:-Day-3-50m-contig-1194_pt1 | contig 11973 bp, 10 predicted proteins | sample MGYA00260344_ERZ794904 | MGnify/ENA metagenome assembly ERZ794904 | reverse complement strand
TCTTCTCCATTACCATTACACTGAGGACAAGTTTGTTGAACAGTAAAAAACCCTTGATTGGATCTTATTTTTCCATTTCCCCCACAATATGTACATCTGTCAGGTGAGTGACCAGGTTTAGAACCGTTTCCTTTACAGGCATTACATTTTTCAGTTGTAGAAAATTTTATATCTTGTTTTTTTCCTTGGTAAGCTTCTTCAAGAGTAATTGATAAATCATACCTTAAATCAGAACCTCTATTATTGGAGCTTCTATTGCTTCTTGATCTTCCTCCGCTTCCAAAATCTCCAAAAAAATCCTCAAAAATATCTGAAAAGTCTGCTCCACCAAAACCTCCAAAACCTCCACTCTGTCTTCCGCCACCTCCTTCAAAAGCAGCGTGCCCAAAATTATCATAATTTTGTTTTTTTTCTTTATCTGAAAGTATGCCATAAGCTTCGCTGGCCTCTTTGAATTTATCCTCAGCAGCCTTATCGCCTGGATTTTTATCTGGATGATGTTTTACTGCAAGTTTTCTGTACGCTGATTTTAGTTCATCTGGGCTTGCATTTTTGTTAACACCCAAGACGTCATAAAAATCTCTTTTAGCCATAAAGTTACTTTAAGATGATAGTTGTTGTTAGTCTTAAGCGCTTTTTTCTTTATCTTCTTCTTTATNNTTCTTCTTTATTTTCTTCTTTTACTTCCTCAAAATCAGCATCAACAACATTATCGTCTTTTTTTCCTTCATCATTTTTATCGGTATCATTTGATGCATCTGGTTTTTTCTCTTGAGATTTATATATAGCCTCTCCTAGTTTCATCGAAGCTTGAACTAAAGTTTCTGTTTTTTTCTTGATATCTTCATTATCAGTCCCCTTTAAAGACTCTTTTAAGCTAGATGATGCGTCTTCAATTGCTTTTTTTTCAGCATCAGTAATTTTAGACCCATGTTCTTTAAGATTTTTCTCAGTAGAGTGAATTAAAGTATCTGCTTGATTTCTAACATCTACAGACTCTCTTTTCTTTTTATCTTCTTCTTTATTAGCCTCAGCATCTTTCACCATTTTTTCAATTTCTTCCTCATTTAATCCACCAGAAGCTTGAATTTGGATTTTCTGTTCTTTTCCAGTTCCTTTGTCTTTTGCTGAAACGCTAACTATTCCATTAGCATCAATATCAAAAGTAACTTCGATTTGTGGCACTCCTCTTGGAGCAGGCGCAATACCAACTAGCTCAAAATTACCTAACATTTTATTATCAGTTGCCATTTCCCTTTCACCCTGAAGCACTCTAATAGATACAGCAGGCTGATTATCTTCAGCAGTTGAAAACACTTGGCTTTTTTTGGTTGGGATTGTTGTATTTTTTTCAATTAGTTTAGTTGATACACCACCCAAAGTTTCAATTCCTAAAGAAAGTGGGGTAACATCTAATAACAGTACATCTTTAACGTCTCCTTGAAGTACCCCTGCCTGGATAGCTGCACCCATTGCAACAACTTCATCAGGGTTAACACTCTTATTTGGGTCTTTTCCAAAAAAGTTTTTAACCTCACTTAATACTTTCGGCATTCTTGTCATTCCACCCACCATTATAATTTCGTCTATTTCATTAGCTGTAATTCCAGCATCTTTTAAGGCTGTCTTGCAAGGGGGTAAGGTTCTAGCAATTAAGTCTTCAACTAGTGCTTCTAGCTTTGCTCTAGTCATTTTTAAATTAATGTGTTTAGGACCAGTTTTATCTGCGGTAATAAAAGGTAGATTAATATCAGTCTGTTCTGCCGAAGAAAGTTCGATTTTTGCTTTTTCTGAAGCTTCTTTTAATCTTTGAAGTGCAAGTTTATCTGATGTTAGATCAATTCCATTATCTTTTTTAAATTCTGCAATAAGATAATCAACTATAGAATTATCAAAGTCTTCGCCACCTAAAAAAGTATCTCCATTAGTTGACTTCACCTCAAATACACCATCACCCAATTCAAGAATAGAAACATCAAATGTTCCACCTCCTAAATCGTATACAGCAATTTTTTTATTTTGTTTTTTATCTAAACCGTATGCTAAAGATGCTGCAGTCGGTTCATTAATTATTCTTAAAACTTCTAATCCAGCAATTTTACCAGCATCTTTTGTTGCTTGTCTTTGAGCATCGTTAAAGTATGCGGGAACAGTAATTACAGCTTTAGTAACTTCTTGTCCTAAATACTTTTCAGCTGTTTCTTTCATTTTTTGAAGAATAAATGCTGATATTTGAGAAGGTGAATATTTTTTATCTTTAGCTTCAATCCATGCATCACCTTTTTCAGAATTTACAATTTTAAATGGAGCTGCTGTTATATCTTTTTTTACAGTGGGGTCTTCAAAATTTCTTCCAATTAATCTTTTTACAGCAAAAATTGTATTTTCTGGATTTGTTACGGCTTGTCTTTTAGCTGGTTGACCAACTAACTTTTCACCATCATCTGTAAAAGCTACAACTGAAGGAGTTGTTCTTGCTCCTTCTGCATTCTCTAAAACTTTAGGTTGGCTACCCTCCATGATTGATACACAAGAGTTTGTAGTTCCAAGATCTATTCCAATAATTTTGCTCATAATTTAAATTCTCTCTTTCATATATGTGTTAATTTTAATTCTACAAGTTGAACAAATATTATTATTTGTCTAAATTTTCCTTATTTTCCCTATTTTCCTCATCTTTTTGATCTTTTTTTTTTGAGACACCTACCAATGAAGGTCTAAGTAGCCTCTCCTTAATCATGAAACCTTTTTGAACCTCTTGAACTATTGTTCCTGGTTCTTTTTCATCATCCTCTATCTCCATCATCGCTTGATGTAAATTTGGATCTAATTTTTTGTTAAGACAATTAATTGGTTTGATATCATTTTTGGTAAAGATGGAAATCAAGTCTTTGTTAATTATTTCTAAGTGTTCTAGGGTTTTTTTTAGAGCCTCAGTTCCTTTGAGAACCTCATCACTTTCTAAAATTAATTTTGATCTTTCTAAATTATCAATTAAATTTAGAGCTTCTTTGGCAAAAGTAAAACCACCATAATCAAATGCATCATCTTTTTCTTTTTCAAACCTTCGTCTCTGATTTTCCATTTCAGCAAAAGTTCTTGCAAGCTTATCTTCTAATTCTTTTACTTTTTCTTCAGGAGTAGTCTCTGCTCTCGTTTCTTCTTTGTTAATATTAGTTTGATTCTCTTTTGATAGCTTTTCAGTGTTGCTATTGTCCTCAGTAGACTGTTTTGTATTATCGTCTTGATTAAGGTTTTCCTCTTTTTCCATGTCAGCATATATGGTAAGAAATTTAAAAATTGCTAGGTATTAATGACAAAAATCTTAAAATTACTAATAGGGACCAATAATAAGGGTAAATTAAAGGAAATAAGAGATTTATTGCCCAAATATATAAAAATTTACTCAACTGCTGATTATAATCTTAAAAGTCCAAGAGAAGATGGTCTGACTTTTGAGGAAAACTCTGTCATTAAATCAAAATACTTTTCGAAAAAAACGAAATTAATATGTTTGGCTGATGACTCTGGGCTAGAAATAGATATCTTAAACAAGGATCCGGGAATTTACTCTGCAAGGTGGGGTGGAAAAAATGGAGATTTCAAAAAAGCTATAAAGAGAGTTTATAAAGAACTTTCTAAAAAAGACAAAAACTGGCAAAAGAAAAAAATTAAAGCAAGATTTGTTTGTGCTTTATCAATTTGTTTTTTAGATAAAAAAATTGTTTCTGTTCAAGGAAAAGTAGAAGGCTTCATTTCAAATGAACCAAGAGGTAAAAATGGTTTTGGCTATGATCCTATTTTTATACCAAAAAATAAAAAAAAAACTTTTGGGGAAATGCGTTTGTTACAGAAGTATAAAATAGATCATCGATCTGTTGCGTTTAAGAAAATTAAAAGATTTCTATAAGTTTTTTATTTTCTATTTTATAAAAATTTAACCGATGATTAATTTTGTTGTTTTTAATATCAAAAATACCAATTTTACCTTTGAATGAATTTTTCTTTTTGAAAAGTTTGTTTAAATTAGTAAGATTTGTTTTTAAAGATAAGTAGTAGACAAGACCAACAAGATCATAGCTTAATAGAGATAAATGAGATGGATATTCGTTAAATTCTTTAAAAAATTTTTCTTTATAATTATCAAAGTTATTTTTATTTATTGATGGAAAATATATGGGCTGAATATTAGTCTCATTTAGTAGGCTTGAGTCAAACCATTGATTTAATGTTATAAAATACTTATTTTTAGGTGATACATCTGTGTAAAGAAGAGAAGTGCTTACACTTTTTAAACTTTCGTCAAAATCTGCAATTATTACTGCATCAAAATTTAATCCACCTAGTGAGTATCTTTTTTCTAATCTTTTGATTTTTTTTTCTTTATTTATGTCATTAGAGTTTTTAATTCTATATATTTCATCTTCTAAATTTTGTTTTCTAATTTTATAATTAGTAATTTTTTCAATTTGACTAGTTAATTTTGTTGGCTCTGTATTATAAACATAATCTTTAAAAATTTTAATTTTAGAATTTTTAATTCCTTTTTTTACTTCGAATTCATAGTCTTGCATTGGGGTTAGAAAAATAGTTCTTTCAATATTATTCATTTCTAAAAATTTTTTTATTGTATTAAGTTGTGAGGTGGAGTTAATACCTGCTGAAATTACATTTTTTGGAAGATCTAGAGTCTTATTGGTAAAAGATAAAAATGTAAGATCCTTCATTTCATCTAAATATGTTAGGCTTTCATAAAATATTGGACCTATGACAACCTTTACCCCCATTTCTTTTAGTTCAAATGCAGATTTAAGGGTTTGATTTGGTCTTGTAGCCGTGTCTTTTGGAATAATCTCTATTAAATCACTATCAATATCTTTTATAGCCAATGAAACAGCTTTAATAATTGATTGACCTAAATCTTTATTGTTACCAGTCATGGGTACCAAGAGACCAATTTTAATTTTTTCTGCAGCCACAACAGTATTAAAAAATGTCAAAATTAAATTTAGAAAGATAAAGAAAATAATTTTAGTAAGTTTACTCATTTTAATGATAGTATAATGCTTTTTAAGCTTAATTATGATCATAAAATCACAATCTCACATAAAAGATAATGAAAATGGTCTTTATATAGTATCAACCCCAATTGGAAATTTAAAGGATATTACTTTTAGAGCTATCGAAACATTAAAAAAATCTTCTTATATTCTTTGTGAAGATACAAGAGTTTCAAAAAATTTATTGGACAAATATGAAATAAAATCAAAATTAATTTCAAATCACAAATTTAATGAAACAAAAAACTTAAATAAAATTGTTGATCTTTTAAAATCAGGAGAAATAATTTCTTTAATTTCAGATGCTGGAACACCAAGTATTTCTGATCCTGGATCAATTTTAGTGAACGAATGTGTTAAAAATAATATTAAAATTATTCCTATTCCTGGAGCGTCAGCAGTTGCAACGGCACTATCAATAAGTGGTTTTTCAGAAAAATTTTTCTTTTATGGATTTTTACCTGATAAAAAACAAGCATTAATAAATGATTTAAAAAAATTTTCTAAGTTAGATGGATCATTTGTTTTTTTTATCTCCCCTAAAAAAATTAATAGAGTAATACCTGAATTAAAAAATAATTTTAGTGGTAGAAAAATAGTTTTTTGTAGAGAAATTTCAAAAATATACGAAGAATACATAAGAAAGGATATTGATGACTTGGAACTATTTAAAAAAGTGCCAAAAGGCGAGCTTACAGTAGTAATTTCTGAGAAAAAAAATGTTAAAAATTCTTCACAAGAGTTAAGTGAATCAGATAAGATTCTTATAAATAAAATGATTAAAAAATTAAGTGTAAAAGAAATAACAGATTTAATTAGTCAAAATAAAATTATTTCCAAAAAAAAAATTTATAATTATTGTTTAAAATTAAAAAATGAAATCTAAATTTATATTAGTTGTTTTGGTAGGGATTATTTTATCTGGTTGTATAGGTGTTTCCTCAACAGGTATTTTTGGAACAGGAGTTTCAGTTGCTCTTGATCCACGAACAGTGGGTACTCAAATAGATGATTCAATAATGCAAAAAAATTTAACGGCAAAAATGATAATTAGAGATAAGAAACATCTTATATCTGTAAAAACTAAAGTGTTAGATGGTAGAATTTTTTTAACTGGTAAAGTTGATAATCCTGAAGAAAAATTACAATTAACAAAATTATCATGGGAAATAAAAGGTGTGCGATCAGTTCGTAATGATATTAAAATTAAGGAAGAATTTAATTTTAAAAGATCAGCAAAAGATATTTTAATAACATCACAACTTAGAACAGCCTTAATTTTTAACAAAAATATTAAGGCAACCAATTATCAAATTGATACTTATAAGAAAAAAATCTATGTTTATGGAATTGCTCTTACATCTGAAGAAAAAGATTTAGTTATAAGTGAGGCTACAGAAATACTTGATGTTGAAAATGTAATAGCAAGTATTTTGCTAGTTGAAGATTTAAGAATTCAAAAAGAGTAACTATTTTTTGTAATCAATAATATCTGCAGAATAAGCAGCTATGGAAGCTAGATTAATTAGCTCTGATGTAGAAGATCTCAATGGAGCAATTTCTACAGGCAAACCTAGGCCAATTAGCAAAGGTCCTATTACTTTTGTATCTCCTAATGTTTTCATCATTTTATAGGATATCGCGGCGCTATGTTGTCCAGGCATTATTAAAATATTTGCTTTACCGACAATATTTGAGAAAGGATAAAGTTCTTCATACTCAGAATTTAGAGCTACGTCTGGCTGCATATCACCATCGAATTCAAAGTCTACTTTTTGTTCTTTTAAAATATCAACTGCTTTTCTTATATGTTTGGTTCGACTTGTAAGGGGTTGACCAAATGTAGAGTGAGATACAAATGCTACTTTAGGTTCAAAACCAAATAATCTAACTACCCTTGCGGTAGATATTGCTATTTCAGCCATTTGTTCTGAAGTTGGATATTCATGAACACTTGTATCACCAACAAAAATAGTTTTACCTTTATGAACCACCATATTTAATCCAAACATGATTTCACCATCTCTTACATCAACTACTTGTTTGATTTTTTCTAAAGAAGCTCCAAAACGTCTTGTGTTCCCAGTTACTGCACCATCAGCATCACCACAAGCAACCATACTAGTTGCCCAGACAACCCTATCATTTCTTATAAGTCTATCACAATCTCTTTCTAATAAACCTTGTTCTCTTTGTAGTTTTTGAAATAAATGTTTTACATATTTGTTTCTTTTTTTTTCATCTTTGGAATTTACAATCTCAATATCAAAATCTTCACTGTAGCCAATATTTTTAATTTGTTCTTTTATTTTATCCACTTTGCCAATTAGAATAGGAATTCCTAATTTTGAATTTTTAAATGCAATTGCAGCTTTGAGAGTATTTTCATCCTCACCATCTGCAAACACGATTCTTTTTTGGTTTTTTTTAATATATGAGTTAATCCCTTGCATAATTGTAACAGTGGGGTCTAGTCTTTGTTTTAATTGATCTTTATATAAATCAAAGTTATCAATATTTTTTCTTGCAACACCAGTATCCATTGCAGCTTTTGCAACAGCAGCAGGAATAACACTTATTAATCTTGGGTCAAATGTAGATGGTATTATATATTCTTTACCATAATGAGGTCTTTCTCCGCCCATTGCAGCAACAACTTCATCTGGAACATCTTCTCTTGCAAGTTTAGCAATAGCTTTTGCTGCAGCAACTTTCATTTCTTCATTGATTGTCTTTGATCGCACATCTAAAGCTCCTCTAAAAATATAGGGAAAGCCTATTAAATTATTTACTTGATTAGGATAATCAGATCTTCCCGTTGCAACTATTGCATCATCTCTTACTTCATTAATTTCTTCGGGAGTGATTTCTGGGTCTGGATTAGCACAAGCAAAAATTATAGGATTTTTTGCCATTGTTTTAACTAATTCTTTTTTTAAAGCTCCTTTTGCAGATAAACCTAAGAAAACATCTGCACCATTAATAGCTTCTTCTAGAGTTCGAAGCTTTGTTTCGTTTGCATGTTTAGATTTCCATTGATCCATTCCTTCGGCTCTACCCTTGTAGATTACTCCTTTTCTATCAACCATAATTAAATTTTCGTTTGGAACACCTGAATTTTTAAATAGATCAGCACATGCCTGAGCAGATGCGCCAGCTCCATTAACCACTATTTTTATCTCTTTAATTGATTTACCGCTAATATCTAGTGCGTTTATTAGTGCAGCAGTTGTAATTATTGCTGTTCCATGTTGATCATCATGAAAAACTGGAATATCTAAAATTTCTTTTAATTTTTGTTCAATTATAAAGCAGTCTGGTGCTGCTATATCTTCTAAATTTATTCCACCAAAAGAAGGTGCAAAATTTTTAATTGAGTTAATTATTTCATCTGAGTCTGAACAATCTATTTCTAGATCGATCGAGTCTATATCTGCAAATCTTTTAAATAAAACTGCTTTACCTTCCATTACAGGTTTAGATGCAAGTGCCCCTAAATTACCCATACCAAGAATTGCAGTTCCATTACTTATTACAGCTACCAAATTACCTTTACTAGTATAATCGTAAGCTGCCTCTGGGTTTTCACTAATCATTCTTACTGGAGCCGCAACACCTGGAGAATATGCTAAAGCAAGGTCTCTTTTAGTTGTCATATTTTTTGATGATATAATCTCAATTTTTCCAGGCTTTTTATTTCTGTGAAAATCTAAAGCTTCTTTATCAGTGTAATGATCAATTTTTGTTTTTTTCATTTTTGATAATTAGTTATACAAATGAGGTAAAATTAAGACTAATATGATTTATGAACTTACTTAAGTCAACTGGTACATTTGGATTTTTTACCTTATTAAGCAGAATACTTGGGTACCTAAGAGACATTCTGATTGCTATTTTTCTTGGCACAGGTGTTTTGGCTGATGCTTTTTTTATTGCCTTCAGAATTCCAAATACATTTAGAAGATTATTTTCAGAAGGAACTTTTAACGCAGCTTTTGTACCAAGTTATGCATCCGAAATAGTTAAAGGAAAAAAACAATCAAATAAATTTGCTAATAACATTTTTAATCTTTTGTTTTTAGGTTTGTTATTTTTAGTACTTATTGTGCAAATCTTTATGCCTGCATTTGTATCAATTATTGCCCCTGGATTTGTTGAAAATGTTGAAAAAATGGAGTTAGCAATAAGTTTAACCAGAATAACATTTCCATTTTTATTTTTTGTTTGTTTAGCCTCATTTTTTTCTGCAATTTTAAACTCGCATAATAAGTTTGCAGCTGCATCAGCAGCTCCAATAATTTTAAATATAATTTTAATTGGAGTTTTATTATTCTCAAAGTTGTTAGGTGATAATCTTGTTTTTTATTTGTCTTATGGAGTTTCATTCGCAGGTTTTTTACAATTAGTTTTTTTATATAAATTTGTAAGAAAATTTTATTCTTTAAAATTAGATTTTAAAATTAAGACTAATAGCAAAATAAAAGTATTCTTTAAAAAACTATTACCAAGTATTTTTGCATCAGGTGTTACTCAAATTAATATTTTGGTTGGGACCATAATAGCATCTTTTCAAGCTAGTGCAGTTTCATATTTATATTATGCTGATAGAATATACCAAATAAACTTAGCAATAGCAGGAATAGCAATTGGTGTTGTGGTCTTGCCCCAGCTTTCAAAGCACATTCAAACTAAAAAGAAAAGTAAGATACATTTGATTCAAAATAAGGCTTTAGAATTAAGTTTATTTTTAACTCTTCCTGCATCTGCTGCATTACTAATTGCTTCTGAAGAAATTATTTCAGCTTTATTTGGTTATGGTTCGTTTGATCAAGTGTCTGTACTAAATTCTGGCAAGGCTCTTTATTACTTTGCCTTAGGTCTTCCTGCTTTTTCTTTAATTAAAGTTTTTTCCAGTTTCTTTTTCGCCAATCATGACACTAAAATACCATTTTATATTTCCTTATTTTCTGTATTAATAAATATTGTAATTAGTATTTCTTATTTTAATGAAATTGGATTTATCATAATTCCAATAGCAACAACAATTTCATCGTGGTTTAATGCTATATTGCTCTTTGCTTTTTTAAAAAATAGAGATCTTTTTTCTTTTAATAAAATATTTTTAGTTAGATTTGTAAAAATTATAGTAGCTTCTTTATTAATGGCAATATTCTTCAATTTTTTAATAACATATTTTAAATACGAATTAGCATTCAATCAAAACATAAAATCATTTTATTTAATCTTAAGTGTTATATTAAGTTTATTATTTTATTTATTTGTTTCATATTGGATCAAAGCTTTTAAAACGAGTGATATTAAATTAAAGTATTAGATATTATGAGTAAAAAAATTTTTTCAGGTGTTCAGCCCACAGGTAATCTTCATTTGGGAAATTACTTAGGAGCTATTAAAAATTTTGTAACGTTAAATAATGATAATGAAAATAAATGTATTTTTTGTGTTGTTGATTTGCATGCAATTACAATTAAGCAAAATCCTAAAGAATTAAGAAATAACATCAGAGAAACAGTTGCAACTTTTATTGCTAGTGGAATTGATCCAAAAAAAAGTATTATTTTTAATCAATCAAGTGTAGCAGCTCATGCTGAAGCAGCCTGGATTTTAAGCTGTGTTGCCCGTATGGGTTGGCTAAATAGAATGACGCAATTTAAAGAAAAAGCTGGAAAAGACAAAGAAAAAGCAAGTGTTGGTTTATATTCTTATCCGGTTCTAATGGCAGCTGATATTTTGCTTTATGACGCAACCCACGTACCTGTAGGGGATGACCAGAAACAACATTTAGAATTGTGTAGAGATATCGCCCAAAAATTTAATAATGATTTTGAAGTAAATAATTTTCTACAAGTTCCAGAACCTTTAATTCAAAAAGAGTTTTCTAGAATAATGAGTCTTAAAGATGGATCAAAAAAAATGAGTAAATCAGAATTATCTGATTTAAGCAGAATCAATTTAACTGACAATAAAGATCAAATAATTAATAAAATAAAGAAGGCCAAAACGGATCCATTGCCAATGCCAAAAAGTTTAAAAGAGATTGATGAAAGAGTTGAAGCTAAAAATTTAATAGGTATTTATGCAAGCCTTACAAATTCTACTTTAGAAAAATCTATAGAAAATTTTGCAGGTAAAAATTTCTCAGAATTTAAAGAAAAATTATCACAAGTTTTAGTTGATAAAATTGAACCAATATCAGCAGAGATAAAAAAATTATTAGCAGATCAGAAATATTTAGACCAAATTCTTCTAGAAGGAGTTGAAAAAGCTAATTTAATAGCTTCAAAAAAAATTGATAGAATTAAGGAAATAGTGGGTTTTTAGTAAAAATTTATTATCAAGTTTTAATTCTTTAAATATTAACTATATATATCCACATGTTTGTTCAAACCGAAGTAACTCCAAATCCGAATTCTTTGAAATTTTTGCCTGGCAAAAAAGTTTCAAATAATGGGCCTTATGAAATTACAAAAAAAGATGGTATCCAAAATGACTTAGTAAGAAATATACTATCAGTTAATGGTGTTGAGGGAATTTTTTTAGGTGAAGATTTTATTTCAGTAAATAAGGCTGACCCAATTAAATGGAATGACATAAAACATATTGTAATTTCATTAATTAATGACTTTTATTCTGATGGAAAAGAATTCGTTATAGATGAAAATACAAAAGAACTAAAAGTTGATTTCGATGAAATTGAACAAAAAATTATAAAGATTTTAGATCAGAAAATAAGGCCAGCAGTAGCTAGAGATGGTGGAGATATTAAATTTAAAGAATTTAAAGATGGGGTGGTAAAAGTTCAGCTGCAAGGAAGCTGTTCGGGGTGCCCAAGCTCTACAATGACTTTAAAACAAGGTGTTCAAAATCTTTTGTGCCATTATTTGCCAGAAGT
>ENA-UZXD01002628-UZXD01002628.1-metagenome-genome-assembly--contig:-Day-3-50m-contig-2628_pt2 | contig 12120 bp, 9 predicted proteins | sample MGYA00260344_ERZ794904 | MGnify/ENA metagenome assembly ERZ794904 | reverse complement strand
TTGAATTTCAGATAAGAATTCTACAACTGCTGCACCATCGCGAATATGAGCCTGAACACTACCTTCTAATTCAGTTTTATTTTTACAAGCTCTTAGTTTCAATATTGGATCACTATCATATGTAAAAGAAACTTTTGCGATTTCTAAGATATGCTTTATAGCTATTGGGGCTCTATTTGAATCTATGCGCACTAAACCAGATAATGTTTTTAAAAATAAACTAAAAGATTTTATATCATGCAATACTACATTCGGGCCTAAGTGCTTGTGTAATTCATCATCAACTTTTTTTGGGTCAATAAAAAGATTAGCACTCCCCGATGCATTAATAGTTGCAAAGCATAGAGCAACAGGCGTTTGAATAAGATCTGTACCACGTGTATTTAACGCCCATGCTATAGTATCAGGTTGAGTAAGTATCACATTAGACTGGCCAACATTAGATAATATATTGCCAATAATCTCAAGTTTTTCAGTATGCACTTGCCCAGAATATTTTAATAAATGTGGAACCATCAGCTCAACAGAAGCAATAGGCTGATCAATCCAAATTGTATCAATGAAGTTATCTACTTCAATAAGTTCAATATTTTTTTTCTTATTTGAATGAATTTCTAATATTTGTTCGATAGTATGGAGCCAAGGATCGTAGGCTATCAGCGCTTTCTCTTCAAAGCTTTCGTTTATACAATCGATTAATGAGTTTTTTGGAATATTACGAATTTCAAAAATATTTTCATCACATTGATTTTCCGCTTGAATTGTATAGCGGCCGTCTACGAATAAAAATGCTTTGTCTTTAAATACGATACAATATCCTGCACTCCCACTAAAGCTTGTTAGCCATTCCAAACGTTTGTCTCTATCAGAAACATATTCTCCCATATGAGCATCATTACGTGGGATTAAAAATGCATCGATATTTTTCTTACGCATTTCTTCTCGAAGTAAGTATATGCGATTTTTTGATGTCTCTGATACTGTTTTTTCATCAAATGTTTGGAACATTATCTTCCTTGCCGTTTAATCAAACGAGGGTCGTTATCAAACAAGCCTGCTAATTGTTCAGTTATAGCCCCAGCTAATTGTTCAGCATCTGTAATAGTAACAGCTCGTTCATAATATCTTGTTACGTCATGACCAATGCCAATTGCTGTAAGCTCAACGGCACGTCTTTTTTCAATCATTGCAATTACATCCCTTAAATGTTTTTCCAGATATGCAGCTGAATTTACAGATAATGTGCTGTCATCCACTGGAGCTCCATCAGATATTACCATTAATATTCTTCTTGCTTCTGGACGTGCAATCATCCTTTTGTGCGCCCATTCTAGAGCTTCGCCATCAATATTTTCTTTTAGTAAACCTTCTTTCATCATTAAGCCAAGATTAGGCCTTGATCTTCGCCAAGGAGCATCTGCATCTTTATATATGATATGCCTAAGATCGTTCAATCGACCAGGGCCTTCAGGGCGCCCATTTTGCAACCATTCTTCGCGGCTTTGGCCACCTTTCCATGTTCGTGTGGTGAAGCCTAGAATCTCACATTTTACCTGGCAGCGTTCTAGAGTTCTTGCTAGTACATCTGCACAAATTGCAGCAATAGATATTGGCCTACCCCTCATAGAGCCAGAATTATCTAATAATATTGTGACTACAGTATCTCTAAAATCAGTATCTTTTTCTACTTTAAACGATAATGGAGTTGTAGGATTTGATATAATACGAGCTAATCGACCTGCATCCAATAACCCTTCTTCCATATCAAAAGACCAAGACCTATTTTGTTGAGCTTGTAATCTCCTTTGAAGTTTGTTTGCTAAACGTGAAACTGCACCTTTTAATGGTTCGAGTTGTTGATCCAGATAAGCTCGTAAACGTTCTAATTCATTTGATGACGCTAAATCTTCAGCCATAACTTCTTCATCAAATTTATTTACAAAAACTTTATAATTTGGATCAGCCGCGGATACGGGTGGTGTATGAGGTTGGAGTGGGGGTTCATTCTCTGGGGACTCAGCCTCTTGAGATTCGGAATTTTCTTCGTTCTCATCCATTGATAATTCTGATTGTTGTTTATCAGTGGATTGTTGTGTGTCGTCATTATCTTCTTGAGTATCTTCTGGCTCTTCCGATGTATCTCCAGTATCATCATCAGGTTCGGATGTATCTTCAGCGTCATTTTCGGCATCGTTTTGGTCATCTTCAGGGTCTGGTTGATCCGGGTCATCCCCAAGTTGATCTCCATATCCCAGATCATCAATAAGCTGACGGGCAAAACGAGAAAATTCGATCTGGTCTACAATTTTGTCACCGATGTTTTCAAATGTTGCTCCAGAGCGTTCTTCAATCGTAGTTTCCCATTGATCCAATGCGTTTTTAACACTTTTGGGCATTTCTCTGCCAGTAGCTATTTGACGTAGGTAATATGATAGTGCAGTTGGCATGGGTACATCTTTGAATGATGACGCTTTATCGTACCCAAGTGCTAGAGCTTCTGCTTCTAATTTAGCTTCGATGTTACCTGCAGTTCCCGGCATTGCTCGAGCACCTACAGCTTCACATCTAGCTGTTGCCATCACTTCATATATTTCCTTTGCTTCATTGCCTGTTGGCATATAGCGATTATGGATTTTTTCATCATGAAAACGAGTACGTAATGCATATGCATCTGCAGTACCACGAGCAAGTAATACTTCTTGCCGTGTCATTCTACGACTTATTTGAGGTAAACGTGCTGTATCGTTAGATAAACCTGGTGGATCTATGGAGTAAGAAACTGAAAGTTCACTATCTGCAGCCATTGCTCTGGTAGCTTCAGCAAGAGCTTTCTTAAATGGATCTGCAGGGTTATTATTCGAATTACTCATTAACCTAAGCTAACAGATGCAGCGCTTTCAGGTAACTCTTCATCAAATAAACGTTGATAAAATTCCGCTACTGTTTCTCTTTCTAATTCATCACATTTGTTCAGGAAGGTGAGCCTAAATGCAAAGCCTACATCTTTGAATATATTTGTGTTTTGGGCCCATGCAATTACAGTCCGTGGTGACATTACAGTGGAGATATCACCATTCATAAATGCATTTCGAGTTAATTCCGCAACTGTAACCATTTTACTTATAACGTCTGGGTCAGTTCCAGGGTTTTTAGCCGTTACAATTGCTGTTTCATCTTCATGTGGTAAATAATTTAATGTACTTACAATTGACCAACGATCCATCTGGCCTTGGTTTATTTGTTGTGTTCCGTGATATAGTCCAGTTGTATCTCCCAATCCTACTGTATTGGCAGTTGCAAATAAGCGAAAAGATGGATGAGGTGAAATGACCTTATTCTGGTCTAACAAGGTAAGCTTTCCATCGACTTCAAGTACTCTTTGTATAACAAACATGACATCTGCTCTACCTGCATCATATTCGTCAAAAACAATAGCAACAGGATTTCGTAAAGCCCAAGGTAATATACCTTCTTGGAATTCGGTTACTTGTTTTCCATCTACTAATTTGATTGCGTCCTTACCAATCAGATCTATTCTTGAAATGTGGCTATCTAGGTTTACTCGCACTGTGGGCCAATTTAATTTGGCGCCAACTTGTTCTATATGGGTTGATTTACCTGTACCATGATAGCCTTGTATCATTACTCTTCTGTTGTAAGTATATCCAGCTAAAATTGCTAATGTAGTATCGTGATCAAATTTGTATGTACTATCAATTTCTGGAACTCTATCTGATTTATCTGGAAACCCCATAATTTCCATATCGCTTTCGATCCCAAAAAGATCTCTTACTTTGTATTTAACTGTAGGCTGCCCAATGTCTAAATTGCCATCTGCCATGTTAATAATCCTTTAATACTGTCTGAAATTAATCCAGTTTTTTTATATAATTAGAACGAAATATGCTATTGGAAAGTATTTAACCGACATATTTGTCGCGTATGTACTTAGTCTTTAAAATTTGAGCTATTTTTCACTTGATCCCAGGCCCATACAACTTTTTGAAGGAACTCTTCTTGTGATCTATCACCACCATTTAAGTCCGGATGAAGCTCTTTAATTAACGATTTGTATTTTTTACGTAATTCAGTTTTTGTCCAGTTATCTTTTGCTTCTAATGTGTCGATTGCTTTTCGCTCATCTGAGGGAAGGCGCTTTGATCCACCTAAAGCATCACCTTTACCTGGGTTTTTTGTTGCATTTTCACCCAGTACTTGATGTGGATCTTCAATTCCTAATCTAGCCCATGCTCTCTGTTCTGCGGTTTGCTTTCCTAGAGGTTCAGTTTTTCGTTCCCAAACGCGATCAGCAGCAAATTGTTCTTGCAGCTCTTCTTCTGAATGGGTTTCAAAAAAATTCCATTTTTGGTTAAATTGTCGGATGTGTGCTAAGCAAAACCATCTAAACTCATCAAGATTATCTGGGTTTAGAGGCGCACGATATTTACCAGGTTCTTGGCATTCATGATGTTGGCAGGTCATTTTGGAAGTTTCTGAAGCACCAGACATTCCACGTCTGGTTCGCGCACGCTTCTTTTTATCCGCAGATACAGAAATATCAAAATCAAAATTCATAGGAGGCCGTTCTGCCATTTTAAATCCTTTATTCACTTGCCCGAGTCAGGAAAGAAATATTACTATATTCTTGGCTGATGCCAAGGGCTAATTAAAAGGAAGTGACATGGAATCAAGAATAATTGCAGCATTAACACTTGCATTTGCTCCAAGTGAGTTAATTGTTGAAGACGATAGCGAGTCTCATAGAGGGCATGGTGGTTATAAAGAAGGTGGTGAAACTCACTTTAATGTAAAGATACGTTCAAAGGCTTTCTCGGGGATGTCACAAATTTCTGCTCACAGAGCTGTTATGTCAAAATTGAAATCAGAATTTAATGATGGCTTACACGCACTTTCGTTAGATATTGGTGAATGCTAAAATTTATCTATAGGTGGCGTTTCATATTCATCTTCCAAAGGTTGATCAATAATTTTTGAATCTTCAATTGACGAAAGTGTAGGTTCTTTTTTATTTGAAAAGCTTTTAAAAGGATTAAAACCTTGAGGTTTTTCAATACTTTCGGTGTTTATTTCAGTAGATGTTTCGCGTTTAAAAATTAATACATTTTGGTTCATTTCGCGGCGTTTTCTTGTTAAGCCTTGCCTCTCAATGGAAGGAAGGCTCTCAGCTTGCATATATTCCCATCCTTCATCTGCCATTAGATTTATTGCTTCAGTTAACGCATTTGCAAAACGCCCATCTGCTCCTTTTACTCCTTTTGCTTTTTTCCCAAAAGTAGGAGCTGGTATAACCTTGTACTCAAAAAACGGCATATTCATGTTCCAAACATTTTTTTTACATGTGCTCAATTCAGTAAATCCTAAATTCAGCATATATTAATATAATTTTATCTACAACTGACTGATAGATTGGTGTTTTATAATCACTTTCTCAATTCAGCAGTTTTTTTGCAATAATCTCATTTACAGCTTTTGGATTGGCTTTTCCACCTGTAGCTTTCATTACTTGACCAACAAACCAACCGGCTAGTTTTGGATTTTCTTTTGCTTTCGTTACTTGATCAGGATTTTCAATCATAATCTTATCAATAGCCGCTTCAATTTTCGTGGTATCAGTTACTTGTTTCATTCCACGCTTATCAACAATATCTGAAGGATTTCCACCTTCAGTCCATACAATTTCAAAAAGATCTTTTGCAATTTTACCTGAGATGTCACCTTTACTTATTAAATCTAAAATATCACCTAATTGAGTTGTGGAAATTGGACTCTCTTTTATTGTTAAATCTGCTTTGTTCAAGCGACCAAATAACTCATTTATTACCCAATTAGCAGCTTGTTTTCCGTCACGGCCATTAGCAATTTTTTCAAAATATTCAGCATCAGAAAGATCAGCTGTAAGAACACTTGCATCATATTCAGTGACTTTAAATTCCTTTATGAAGCGAATTTTTTTTTCGTCCGGAAGTTCGGGAAGATTTTCTGCAATTCCATCGACCCATTTTTGATCTATTTCAAGTGGCAAAAGGTCTGGGTCTGGAAAATACCTATAATCATGGGCTTCTTCTTTTGAACGCATCGACCTTGTTTCATTTTTCTCAGCGTCATAAAGACGTGTTTCTTGATCAATTGTTCCACCATCTTCAAGAATAGAAATTTGTCTTCTTGCTTCAAAATCTATTGCAAGTTGTATAAACCGCATTGAATTCATATTTTTAAGTTCGCATCTTGTCCCAAGATGGCTAAAATCACCTGACGCGCGAAATTTTTCATATTGGCCTGAGGGGCAAACGGAAACATTAACATCAGCACGCATGTTGCCGTTTTGCATGTTACCGTCACATGTCCCTAAATATCGTAAAATTTGCCTTAATTTTGTCACATATGCAGCAGCTTCTTCAGGGCTTCGAATGTCAGGCATCGACACGATTTCCATTAAAGCGACACCGGTTCTGTTCAAGTCAACAAATGACATATTTGGATCCATATCATGTACAGACTTGCCTGCATCTTGCTCCAAATGAATTCGTTCAACTCTAACGTTTCTTGCTATTCCTGCATCTAAATTAACCAATATTTCGCCTTCGCCAACTATTGGGTGATATAACTGACTAATCTGATAACCTTGTGGTAAATCAGGATAAAAATAATTTTTTCTATCAAATGCGGAATACAAATTAATTTTTGCTTTTAATCCTAAACCAGTTCTTACTGCCTGCTCTACGCAAAATTCATTTATAACTGGAAGCATTCCAGGCATTGCAGCGTCAACCATTGATACATTTGAATTGGGCTCATTGCCAAATTTAGTCGATGCTCCTGAAAATAATTTTGATTTTGAAGCTACCTGCGCATGAACTTCCATACCAATTACTAATTCCCAATCTCCTTTAGTGCCAGAGTATACTTTTGGTTTGGGTTCTTCATAAATGAGATCTAGCATAATTTATTTTCCTGAAATAACTGTGGTGTGTTTTAAGGTGACAAGATCAGATGAGCAAGTGTGAAAGGTCTTTCAAACTCTCAGACTATTAATAATTATTTACTCTCAATTTAGAAATATCCACATCTTTATTTAAACTAGAATTTTATTAACTATTTCTAGTGTATCCTTGGATAATTTGGGTGAAACTTGAATTTTACGAAGTTGAGTGGTGATTAATGTTTGGCGCTTTTTATCATAGCGTTTCCAAGTCTCAAATACTCCGCACATCCTGGCAGCAGTTTGAGGGTTTATCTGGTCTAATTTAATTATCCAATCTGAAACAAATTCATATCCGGAGCCATCTTTCATGTGAAATGCGGGTGGTGACATTGCAAACGAGCCAATGACGCTGCGAAAACGATTAGGGTTTCTCCAATTAAAATCAGCATGTGAAGATAACTCTTTTACAATATTTAGTGCATTTGATGGATTTGCTGATAAAATTTGAATTGCAAACCATTTATCAATAACAAGAGCGTCTGAATGCCATTGGGTATAAAAATCCTTAGCGCAGCTATTCTTAATATTCCCTGAAATGATAAGCCCAAGAGAAGAAAGCTGTTCAGTCATATTATCTGCAGTCTTGAATTGCTGAAATGCGGTCTTTCCACCGTCAATTCTTGTTATATATTTTAGTACAGTATTACGTAGTGATCTTTGACCCGCAGATTTTGCGTCTGGCCTATACTCGGTATGAATTGTCAAATCTTCATATAAATTTGTTAATTGATTTATTAAATTTTTAGCTATGCGTCGCTCCATGTCTTCTAGTGCTAAAAATATTTCGTCTGGATCAGGAACATTTCCGCTATCAAAAATTGTTTGAGCAATTGTTTCTTGTGATGGTAATGTCAATAAAAGAGACAGATAAGCTGGGTCTAAACTTTTATCTACTATTAACTTCGATAGAATTTCTAAAAAAGGTTTAGAATTAATAGGATTTTTGTTAATATTTGATATCAATAGTTCAATCGAAATATTACGACCAGCTTCCCATTTATTAAATGTGTCACTATCATTTTCAAACAAAAATGTTTGAGTTTCTATATTTATTTTTCTGTCTAATATTACAGGGGCAGAAAACCCACGCAATAGTGAAACAACTGGTCTTTGATTTATCTTGAACTGAAACGTTTGTTTTTTATTATGTAAATTTAATACAATCTCAGGTAATATTTCTTTTCCGTCCAAACCTATGAATCCAGTTTTAATAGGTATTACTTGAGGTAGTTTATCCTTACGGTTTGTTGATGGATTTTGATCTTGTATGAGAGTTAATTCAAATATGCCATCATTGAAGTCTTCTTTTACAGTAACTTTTGGTGTGCCACTTTGACTATACCAAAGTTTAAATTGTGTTAAGTCAATTTCACAACTATCTTCAAATACTTTGATCCAATCTTCAATTGTACAAGCTTCGCCGTCGTGTCTATTAAAGTAGAGATCTAACGCTTTATAGTAACGTATATCTCCAACTAATAATTTTAGCATTCCAATTATTTCAGAACCCTTTTCGTATACTGTTGATGTATAAAAATTATTAATTTCGACGTATTTTTCTGGCCTGCATGGATGTGCTAGAGGGCCAGAATCTTCTCGAAATTGTCTAGCGCGCAATTGAATAACATCTTCGATCCTTTTAACAGCATGCGAACGTTGATCGCTACTAAACTGTTGGTCGCGAAATACAGTTAATCCTTCTTTCAAGCATAATTGAAACCAGTTTTTACAAGTAATTCGGTTGCCGGTCCAATTATGAAAGTATTCGTGAGCTATGATTCCCTCAATTAGTTCAAAATCTCGATCAGTAGCTGTTTCTGGACTGGCTAATACATATTTTGAGTTAAATATATTCAGTCCCTTATTTTCCATTGCACCCATATTAAAATCATCAACTGCGACAATCATAAATAAATCCAAATCATATTCGCGCTTGTAAACTTCTTCATCCCATTTCATCGACCTTTTTAATGCATCCATTGCGTATTCACACTTAGATTGATCGCCGTCTCTAACATAAATTTGCAGGTCAATTTTACGACCGCTCATCGTTGTAAAAGTATCATCGAAAGACACTAAGTCGCCGGCAACAAGTGCAAATAAATATGCAGGCTTTACCCATGGATCTTGCCATTTACCGTGGCATATTTTGTTCCCATTAGAAAGTAGAGTGGGATGTTTGCTATCAATGGTAACGTTAAATAGAGCCATAACATCTGGTCTATCTGGGTAGTAAGTGATTTTTCTAAATCCTTGTGCTTCACATTGGGTGCAGTACATTCCGTTCGAAATATACAATCCTTCTAATGCTGTGTTGCCTTTGGGATTGATTTCAACTTCACAAGTCCATGTAAAGTTATCCTGTGGGATGTATTCTGCTGAAACAATTAATCCCTCAGAGTGTAGTGTCATCTGATCCAAGCTTAATTTTTTACCATTGATTTCAGCAGATATTAATTTAAGCATTCGTCCATCAAGCTCAAGTGCATGTGGAGCATCGGATCTTTTGGGATTATTTATAAACTTAATCTTAGATTTAACCCTAGTATTTGTTGGAGATAACTTAAAATCTAAATCGACACTTTCAACCCAGAAAGCAGGTTCTTTGTAATCAGAAAGTAATATTTTCTTTGCTTTGTTTGAGTTCATTTTGTTATCTCCAAGACTAATATGTTTACCAGTGAAGAAATATCACTAGACTGCAAGAGAAATTTTTGTATACCGTTGTATACATGAAGGATTGGGTGACTTAAAGATTTGACTTGCCTTTTGTAATTGGTAATATTAATTGACCAATAGCTGTGTTTTAATCTGATATTAGATTTTTGTAAATTAATCTTAATATTTCGATAATGATCTGGTTGTTGAATGCCTTTAAAATTGGAGATTAGGATAATGCGAACTGAAAAATATGGATTAAAAGTAGATGATAAATTAGTTGAATTTGTCGAAGCCAATGCATTGCCAGGTATTGATATCTCTTCAGATAATTTTTGGAAAGGTTTAGCTAGTATTGTAAACAATTTAGGTCCTAAGAATAGAGAATTACTTCAAAAGCGAAAAGAGCTCAAACAGAAAATAGATGGCTGGCATATTGAAAACCGAGGTAAACAGTTTGATGCTGCTAATTATAAAGAATTTTTAAAATCTATTGGTTATTTGGTTGATGAAGGTGCTGATTTTGAAATTGAAACGAGTAATGTTGACGATGAGATTGCAAATATAGCTGGCCCACAATTAGTTGTTCCGATTACTAATTCTCGCTTTGCTTTAAATGCAGCAAATGCTCGCTTTGGGTCATTATATGACTCAGTATATGGAACTGATGTATTGGGTAGTATATCTCAGTCTAAAAGTTATGATCCAGCACGAGGTGCAGAGGTTATTGCTTATGCTAAGAATTTTTTGGATGAGACTTTTCCCATTTCTGGTCTTTCTCACGCAGATGCAACAAATTATTTAGTCAAAGACGGTGTGCTCTTAGTAGATGGAAAAAAATTAAAGGATACTGAACAGTTTGCTGGCTTTCGAGGGCCAGAAAATTCTCCAGAAGGCATTCTGTTAAAAAATAACAATTTACACGTTGAATTATACTTTAATAAAGAATTACCAATTGGTCAGGCTGACAAAGCGGGTATTGCAGATGTTATTTTAGAAAGTGCACTATCAGCAATAATGGATTGTGAAGATAGTGTGGCAGCTGTTGATGCTGAAGATAAGATATTGGCTTATACAAACTGGCTTGGATTGATGAAGCGTGATTTGACCTGTAGTTTTACGAAAGCTGGAAAAACTCTTAGACGAAGATTATTACCTGATCGTAAGTATATTTCACCAAATGGAACACAATTTCAACTTAAAGGTAGAGCTTTAATGTTGGTTCGTAATGTTGGTCATCTTATGACAAATCCAGCTATTTTAGACTCTGATGGTAATGAAATTGGTGAAGGCTTCATGGATGCGATGTTTACAGTCGCAATAGCGATGCATGATCTAGATCGAAAATCAGGTAATTCTGTTACTGGATCAGTATACATAGTTAAACCAAAAATGCATGGGCCTGAAGAAGTTTCCTTTACCGATGAAATTTTTACTGAAGTTGAAAAAGCCCTAGGTCTACCACAATACACTGTTAAAATTGGTATTATGGATGAAGAAAGACGTACAACTGTAAACTTAAAAGAGTGTATTCGAGCAGCGAAACATCGCGTAGCATTTATTAATACTGGTTTCCTTGACCGAACAGGCGACGAAATTCATACTTCAATGGAAGCTGGGCCATTCTTACGGAAAGATGAAATTAAGAAACAACCTTGGATTGCAGCTTACGAAGATCAAAACGTTGACGTTGGATTAGCCTGTGGCTTGCGGGGAAAAGCTCAAATTGGGAAGGGAATGTGGGCAGTTCCTGATAACATGGCCGATATGATGGATCAAAAAATATCTCATCCTGATTCTGGAGCGAATTGCGCTTGGGTTCCGTCTCCAACCGCAGCAACTCTGCATGCCATACATTATCATAAAATTGATGTTTTCGCGCGCCAAAACGAAATACAAAAAGGTGGCAGACGTGCTTCTGTTGATACGATTTTACAATTTCCTGTTTCCCAGGGGCAAAATTGGTCAAATGATGAGATAACACGTGAAATAGAAAATAATGCACAAGGCATTTTAGGATATGTTGTTCGATGGGTTGACCAAGGTATTGGGTGTTCAAAAGTTCCAGATATAAATAATGTGGGTCTAATGGAAGACCGAGCAACTTGTCGCATATCAGCCCAACATATCGCTAATTGGCTTCATCATGGTATTGTTACACCTGAAGAGGTAATGCAAATTTTGCAAAGAATGGCAGGAGTTGTGGACTCTCAAAATGCAAATGACCCAGCTTATAACCCAATGTCACCAAACTTTACCTCTATTGCATTTCAAGCGGCATGTGATCTTGTGTTTAAAGGTGCAATACAACCATCTGGATATACTGAACCTGTATTACATGCGCGAAGATTAGAACTAAAAGGTTAAATTAAAATGACATCTATATCGTTGGCGAAAGCTAAAGAAATTATTGATAATATTCTTCAAGAAGGAATAAAAAAAAATATGCAACCTTTATC
>ENA-UZXD01001763-UZXD01001763.1-metagenome-genome-assembly--contig:-Day-3-50m-contig-1763_pt1 | contig 12186 bp, 14 predicted proteins | sample MGYA00260344_ERZ794904 | MGnify/ENA metagenome assembly ERZ794904 | reverse complement strand
TGGGGGTTAATGCAGCACGAAAGTATGGCTTGTGGTAGACCAGTGATTGCAGCTAGATACGCTGGCCTATCAGAATTTATGACAGAAGAAAATTCTTTTCCTGTCAATTATTCAGAAGTCCCAAGCGAAGGGTACTGGAAAAACCCCGGGGGGAAATGGTCAAAATATAATAAAGAGCATATGATTGAAACGATGAGGTATTGCTACAACAACCCTGACAAAGTAAAAGGTAAGGGTGTTTTAGCAAGTGAGGATGCTGTTAAAATGTCTAAATTACAATTTAAAAAAAATTTAGTTAACGTGTTGAATGAATATATTTGAACTTATAGAGTATTAAGTAAGTATCCTCATTTTTTCATGACCAACTATAACCTCTGGATCAATATAAATTTTAAAACCAGCTTCTTTAGCTAGGTGACAAAAAGCAACATCTTCAGAGCAGTAATCTTCTAGATCTCCGATTTGTTTTTTAAGCTGACAAAACCAAGGGTATTTTACTTTTTCAAATACTCCTTTTTTGATTAGCATGAAACCCATTCCGTTATAATCAACTTCCATCAAGCCATGTCGGTTTAATACATCCTTGCGTTCTAGAAAATAAAACGAGCCATTCTTTTTATAATAATTTTGATCCCAATCTTTTACACAGGCAAAGTTTTCGCCGTTCTCTGTTTTATATATTCCCGATACAATATCTTTATCATATGAAATTAATTTTTGTATTTGCTCAAAACTGAAAACAATATCTGAATCAATCCACATAATATAATCGTAATCTATTTTACCATCATAAGGAGCTTGATTCACACCTCTTCTTACATCAGCGCCGAGACATAGGCAGCGAGCATAACTGACCATTGAAGAATACTTATTGGAAAGCATTGGGTTGATTCCGTTTTTAATACATTTAAGTAATGTATCAGTCCAGCAGTTTAAGAAATTACCTGAGAATTCTCTACCCGGAATTGCAAAAAGAATGTTTTTCATTTCGTAAATATTCTATCGAAATTTTAGACATACGTCAAACAATAGTGTATTTTAATATTAGTAGTTGCAACTTGAGTTGTTTTAATCCAAAGTCGGCACTACCCACTAAACACTAGACTCACTGCGAGAAAGTGTCTTCTCACCCAGCCGATGGCGAAAAACAACAAAAAAAAACGCAAAGGGTGAGATATATACTAATGACATGTTAACACAGGAAGATATAAAATTTCTCGCGAGAAAAATCAAACTGAATCCAGACAGAGCTAAAATTCTATTTGAAGAGAAAAGTGATGCTGATCTTATGTTTGAGCAGATTAGTAACAGAAGAGTCACTAAAAAAGAAATGTGGGAATTATCATTCCCGGTTTTCATTAAAATCTTGGTAAACAGGGAAGCTAAAGACCTTGATCAAAAATATAAAAATTACATTTCTGATTTTGTAGGTGTTTTTTATCCTCAGATAGTCATGGCGTCCAGAATAAAAACAAAAATCCCCAGAAAACCAGTTGAAGAAAATGCTCAATACTTTTTTACATTATTGAGTTTTTTTGAGGAGGAGGTGGATACACAAATGAATATATCTCAAATTCGTCAAGTTTTAGAATATTCTATGGACACATTTACCAAAAAAAAGGGTAGGGATTATGCAGAAGCTATATCAGCTAGCTACGAATACTTTAGTAAGATAAGAAAAAAATGGATGCCTTGACCTAAAATGTGTAATATTATTTATATGCAATCACTTTCAGGTAAAAAAACATATTTTACTGCTTTTGCAGCAGTTATAACGGCTCTCGGCGGATACTTCGCTGGAGAAGTAGATCTTACAGTTACAATTCAAAGCGTTTTCGCTGCTCTAATGGTAGTATTTCTCAGAAAAGGGGTTTCTTCCGAAGCTTCGAAAAACACACAGGATAAAAGTTCTGATTAATGAATTATCTTTTTAATATTCAACTATAATTATTGTGGTAAAGTTACCTTGGGGAAGGTAATTTAATATAAATTTATTTATGAGGAAGCTCTGGGTCTAGAAGACCTAGGGCTTTCTTTTTCCATTTTAGTAAAAAAACGTGTAGAATATATAGAACAATGGACAAAATAAACAAACTTGATTTTGATATTTCGTTAAGCTCCAGACTTAATAAGTCAGAGTCTAAAATTGTTGACTTTTTCAATCCTAAACCTGACGCCGAAAAAATAGAAAATGAAGAAGAATACGTATCTTTTTCTGCTGAGTTAGTGAAGTGTTTTAAAAAGAAAATCAAAGAGAGTGGTAAGAGAGTTCGAGTAGATTCTGTTATTAAAGCTTATAAAAATGCTCAAGACACTTTTGTTTTAGACAGTGATACAACTCTTTCGGAGTGGTGCATGGCTTGTGTTAATAATTTTCTCAGCCTGTCGGAAGGAAAAAGTTTTAGTTTGGAGCCCGATGAAGCTCAAGTATGTAAAGCAAAAAAAGATCTGGTAGAACATAACCTAACAAAAGATTTCGAAAATGTTAATCAGTTATATTTAGAAACTAGAGAAGAGTCCATTCAGCATGCTATTAACGCACACTGTAGATATTTTTAAAAAAAATGAAAAAACATAAATATACAACCACATTTAGCTCAGTAGTAAAGCCAGTTGTATCTGAAGAAAAAGATAAATATTTAGCTCTAGCTTCGATGGTAGAATTAGAAAAGTTTTTACCTCAGGTGGATGTAGAGAAAAATGTTGATTTGCTACCTGTAGCTTTTAATGCATTTGTTGCTAACCGAGTTAACAAAAATGGTGACGTAGTAGATACTGATACAGCTATCGCTATGTATGAAAACTTTATTAATAAACCTATCAATATCGAACATAATAGAAAATCCGTGGTTGGGACTATTCTCACTGCGGGTTTTTCACGTTTTGGAAGCGATGAACCAGCCACTAAAGAAGAGTTGGAGGGAACTAAAGAGCCTTTTAACGTAACTCTAGGCGGAGTGATATGGAAAATTGTTGACCAAGGGTTGGCAGATAAAATTGAAAGTTCAAGTGATCCTACCAGTAATGAATACATGGGTATCAGCGCAAGCTGGGAATTAGGGTTTACTGATTATAATTTAGTTGTTCTAGAAGGAGAAGAAAAAAATATAGAAAATGGTCTAGAAATTTCTGATCCTAAAGAAGTTGAAGAATACGCTACCAAGCTAAAAGGTTTTGGTGGTAAAGGTAAGTTTGATGAAAACTCAAGTATTTACCGTAAAGTAATCAACGATGTAGTTCCTCTAGGTATAGGTCTAACAGAAAACCCTGCTGCTGATGTGCAGGGGGTTTTGACCGACAAAGGAACTGAAGAACACAAAGCTTTGGCGAAAGAAGGTTCTGAAAAAGAAACAATTTCCCAAAATCCAAATAAAACTGTAATAACAAAGAAAGTAGAAGCTATGAAAATAGAAAATCTAAAAGATATATCGGATGAGTCTCTTCAGACTCTAACTGCTTCTGCTATTCATGAGTTTATTCAGGAGAGCCTTAAGAAAGCGTCAGAAGAGTTTAGTACTCAGAATGCTGAAAAAGAGGAGTCCTTGAAAGATACCCGTGAACAGCACGAGACCCTCTCCAAGGAACATGATTCCTTGAAGACACAGTTAGAAGACGTACAGGCTCAGTTGGTGAAGTTGGAGGCTGAAAAAGCCGAAGCTTCGAAGTTGGAAATGTTTAATCAAAGAATGGCATCTTACGATGAGAGATTTGCTTTGACTGACGAAGACCGTAAGGTTATCGCAGTTCAAATCAAAGAACTTGATGAAGAAGCTTTCGCAGAATTTGATCAAACTATTTCTGTACTTCTTTCCGCTAAAACTCATTCTGCTGTTGAAGCCTCAGAGGTAGAAGCAACAGAAGTTGAAGAGCAGAAAGAAATTGAACAGGCGGAAGAAGTTACGGCTTCTGACGTGTCGGAAGTTATTGAACAGGCTGTAGATAATGCAAAGAGTGAAACGGTTAACATTCCTGCATCTGCTCCTGCTGAAGAACCCACAATCCTTGAGAAATATGGCAGAGCTTTTGCCATGGATCAATTTGATTTTAAACCTTAACTAAAAAAATAAAAACATATAGAAATTAAAACATTATGGCAAACGAAAGATTAAAGCCCTTTAGGGATTATAGTGAGCACGATGTTATCAATTTATTCGCCTTTGGTGACCCTGCTGTCACACTCGGTACTACCGATGTGATTTATGCTGGATCTGCTGTTAAAGTAAGATCTGGATGGCAGAATACTGATGAGCTATCATTTATTGGTAACGTTGGAGCTGGATACAGCAATACCGTTTCTCAACGGTATGGAGTAAGCGCAGAAGTTGAATATACTGACGGTGGAGCTGATGAAGCTGCACTTGGTATTACACTTTATGACGTTAGAGAATTCGACGAAAACGGTGAGAAGCTTGCCTTCAATCCACGTAAACAGGATGAACTACAATGTAGTTTGACTGGTCAAGCAGTACCCGTTGCTACTCGAGGAGTTTTCCTCATGGCTACTGGTGCTTGGGCTAGCTCCCCCGGTGTTGTCTTCAATCAAGACGTTTTCGCTACTGGTAATGGTCAAGTCACCACTCTTGGTGCTAAGGCTATTAATAATCGTATTGGTAGAACTTTGGGTAACCCTGACGCAGACGGTTCTGTGTTGGTTAAGTTCGACTTCACACAAGGTTAATAGAAAAGGAGATTATAGATAATGAAATTAAAACTTAAGAATACTCCAGAGCAAGTTGAACTTATCAAGGCAATGGGTTCCAAGAACCCCGAAGTCTCCCGTCCCGCAACAGAAGCTTTTGCAGCTTTTATTGGGCCGGTTGTTCAACAGGTTTTGATGCAAGCTAATACAGCTGCGTATCTTTACACTGACGTAGAATATGATGAAGATGATAACCCTAGTTATCCTCTTGATTTGTTTTATGAGCAGAACGGCAAGGACAACTACATTACCATCTGGTCACAACAGATGGCTGGTGGTCTTCCTTCTTCACAAATTAGCGGTAATGCTGAACTTAAGATTTCAACTTACAAGCTTGACAGCGCAGTTAGCTTCCTCAAAAAGTATGCTCGTAAGAGCCGCTTGGATGTTGTAAGTAAAGCTGTAGAGCGTATGTCTAACGAAATTGTTGTAAAACAAGATCGTAACGCTTGGGCAGTTGCTCTTAAAGGTTTGGCAGAAGCTAAAGGTAAATTTGGAACTGGTTCTGCTGGTGACAATGTTATTAATACCTCTGCTGGAGCTTTTGGTCTTGGCGATATCAATTCGATGATGACCAAGATGAAGAGAATTAACGCTTCTTACGCTGATGGTACTCCTACCACTGCATATTCTAAAGGTCTAACTGATATCTTCACTTCTGCTGAAGTGGTTGAAGACATCAGAGCGATTGCTTACAACCCATTTAATACTACTTCTGATCAGGTTGGCGATATCGTTAAAGACGAAATGTATAAAGCTGCTGGTACTAGCTCAATCTTCGGTATTAATATTATCGATTTGTATGAGCTTGGTGATGGCCAAAAATACAATACTCTTTATACAGCTATGGGTGGTACCTTGGCTGCTAATCAAGAGATTATTGTCGGCGTAGACAGATCTGTAGAAGCTTTTGTCCGTCCTGTCGCTCGTAACTCTGAAACTGGAAGTACTTTCACAGCTCTTCCAGACGATCAGTTTGTTACTCGTCAAGATAAGACTGGTTTTTACGGCGGTCTCGAAGAGGGACGTGTCCTCCTCGATGCTCGCGCGATTGTTGGTCTTCGTAAGGACGTATAATAGGAATAGTCGCATTCACGATACTAACCCCGGTCCCGAAAGGGCCGGGGTTTTTCTATTTTTTGGAAAAAAAGTGTATTTCTTACTAATATAAGGGATAAGGTTATGCCAGCAAAAAAAATTAGATCAAGAAAAAAATCTATTAAAGATATCTCACAAACTCACGCTAAAGAAGAGTTTCAACCTACAACTTTAGATCAGATCTGGGGAGATACGGGAAGTTCTGCTTATGGGACCATGGATGAAAAAGTATATGTAGATAAACTAGATAACATGAATCTCTCAGATTTGCAAGCTCACGCTTCTACAGTTGGAATTATTCCTATCGATAACAGGTCTATGTTACGTGAAAGACTTTTGAGAGAATTCCGTAAGCACGTTTCCTCTTATCGTAAACCTACTCAGGATGTAGGTGGGTCTAAAATGTTAGATGATCAAGCAATGAAAATTCTTTCAGAAGGAAGATAATATTTTCAGAAAAACCTCCATATAGTGTAATAAAATTATATGGCAACGGTTTATAATTTTAGCGCGACACAAGGCTCACAGCTAAGTGTACGCTTGAAGCTACAAGATGCAGCTGGAGATCCTATCAATTTAAGTGGGTCTTCTGTAAGTGGAGTTGTAAAATACAGATACTCTAGTACTTCACCACTGGTAAATTTAGATCCAGTTATCGTTTCTGGAACTAACGGATCTCTTTATTCTAGTGGGTATGTAGATGTATATCTTACTGCTTCTCAAACAACAGCGTTGCCTGTCGGTGAGTTTGTGTACGATATAGAAAAATATCCTACTACAAATTCAGAAGCTGTTGAAAAAATTCTAGCTGGAGATTTTTCAGTGTCACCTCAAGCCACTACTTAATATGAGTGATCAAACTATAGTCGACGTTGTCATTAACGACTCTACCGCAACAGTGGTAGATAATAGAGATTTATCTAATTTAACTATTGATTTAAACGCTACTGGCCAGCTTTTAACAAATAATTTAATATCATCAGGCAACCACCTTGATTCTGAAATAGCGACAGTTTCTGGTATAGCTCAGTCAGGTTCAAACGAGTCTCTAACTGGTCAAATTAACCAGCTTAGTGGAAATTTAATTACTACTGGTCAAACCTTACAAACACAGATTACTAGTAATGATTCAGATATAAATACATTAACCACTAATTTAGCGACAACTGGAGAAACATTAACTTCAGAAATTAATTCCATATCAGGAGTCGTCCCTACTGGTGGTGCAACTAATCAAGTATTAGCTAAAATAGACAGTACTAATTACAATACTCAATGGGTAGATCAAAGTGGAGGAGGAGGAGGAGGCTCAGGTACTGTTACATCTAGTACCGCTACAACAAATTACCTTACAAAATGGACAAATGGAGCAGGGGAAGTTATAGGTAATTCTATACTTTATGACAATGGCTCTAATATTGGTATAGGCACGGCAAGCCCATCTGCGCCATTACATATAGTCCAAAATTCAACTGACGATGCCTTGTTTATTGTAACGTCAGAGGATGGTTCAAGCGCTGGTCCAATTTTAGACTTGTGCAGAGAGTCCGCTTCTGCCGACGATGGAGATTACTTAGGGCAAATAAAATTCAAAGGTAATAATGATACCGGACAAATGGTGATTTATTCAAAAATTACCAGTAAAATATCCGACGCAACCGATACTACTGAAGATGGGCTATTAGAGATAATGGTAAAAAAAGATGGTACCAATACAATAGTCTCTAGACAGACATCTTCAGATCTTAAATTGATTAACGGAGTAGGTTTGCAGGTAGATGGTAATGTTGGTATAAGCACAACAAGCACACAACCGTATAGCGGTTTATTTCCGGGTAAACTTGTTATTGATGCAGGTACAGCAGCAGTTGATGGTATTTTTTCTACAACAAATAACAGTGATACAGCAGAGTTGGTGTTAACTAAGAAAAAGTCACTTAATAGGTTTGGGTCTTTAGTAATTCAACACGCTGGAACTTCTGGAGATGCTATTGCTATTAATTATGGTATAAATACTACTACTGGTTCTGGCGGAACAAATTCATTTAAAGTAACAACAGGGGGTGAAGGTTATTTTGCTGGTAATGTCGGTATAGGTACAACAGACCCAAGCTCAAAACTTCATGTATATGGTGGAGATGCTATTATTAATACTTTAACTATCGGGTTAGGGGCTGGATCAGTTAGCACCAACACTAGTATTGGTCTAGATTCTTTAAGTAGTAATACTACTGGCTCACAAAATGTAGCCGTTGGCTACCAAACTCTTTTAAATAATACGGAGGGCCTTAGAAACGTATCCATCGGTTACCAATCTCTTTACACGAACACTGTAGGTGATAGTAATATATCTATTGGTTATAAGTCCTTACACTTTAACGTAAGCGGTTTACAAAATATAAGTATTGGTGATTTAAGTCTTTTCAATAATACAGGGTCGTCCAATACCGCTATTGGTTTTTCTGCTCTTAAAAATAATACATCAGGTAATGGTAATTCTTCTATAGGGTTTAATTCTTTGCTTAATAATACCACAGGAACTCGAAACACGGCTCAAGGCTTTGAGGTTTTATATAGTAATACAACAGGCGGTAATAATGTTGCTAGCGGATATAAATCAATCTACAGTAATACATCAGGAACATTTAATGTAGCTAGTGGATATTTATCTCTTTATGCTAATACAACAGGCAGTAATAATGTTGCCGTTGGATATCAAGCAGGACGGTTCATAACTGATGGTTCCACTGCTAACACAACTGGAGATTATAATATTTTTCTAGGTACTGATACGAAAGCTCTTGCGGACAACGATCAAAACGAAATCGTCATTGGTTATAACGCTACAGGAGCAGGGTCAAACAGTGTTACTCTGGGTAATGATAGTATCACTAAGACTGTTTTAAAAGGGGCCGTTGAATTTAAAGTTTCTGGTTCAAATACGTTTGCTGTAGCTACTAACGGATCTATCAGTTCCTCTACCGGAGCTAGTTTAAGTTCAGGAGGTACGTGGACCGATGCTTCCACAAGAGAATTAAAACAGGATATAAAAGATTTAGACTATAGAGAATCTCTAAATATTATTAAACAACTAAACCCTGTCAAATTTGCTTATAAAAAAGACCCTAAAAATAAAAAAATAGGATTCATTGCTGAAGATGTCCCAGACTTAGTTGCTACAGAGGATAGAAAAGGTCTATCAGCTTTACAAATTGTCTCAGCTTTAACAAAGGTTGTGCAATCTCAGCAAAAAGAAATTCAGCAACTTAAGAGAATGGTAAAACGCTTAAATAAAATTAAGTAGAATTTTAAATAATTATGGCTCAAAGATTCGGTGGAAAAATAGCTAATGATGGACTGATATTTTTATTAGATCCATCTAACCCTAAATGTTTTGGGTCTGGCGAGACGACTGCTACAGATTTAGTAGGAGGTAAAACTTGTTCAGGAGCTAACGGGTCACCCGGCTCAGGAACACCTACCCCTGATACTGCTAGAATGCCAGCTTATAACTCAACTAATGGAGGAGCTTTTTATTTTGCTGGTTCTGATGGTATAAATGTTGAGGGGGATTTAGGAAGTCACTCAGCAGTTTCTTATTCTTTATGGTTTAAGGCTTTAGATGCTGTTGGTAGATATTTTTTCGATGCTAGAAATGACGGTGGCGTATGGTTTTTAAGAAACTATTCAAGTATTAATATTAACTGGAATAACAATTTAAAATATAATTTTGATGCGACTTTTAATGGTTCAACTAGTGCATTCGTTAATACTTGGATGTATATGGTAGCGACCTCTAACTCTTCTGGAACATTATTATATTTAAATGGTACAGAGATTACTCAAAGTACGGAGTTTAGAAATGCATACGTTAGCAGTAATTCTACAGATGAAGATCTAGGTGCAAATTTAAGAATAGGGTGCCGTTATACTACAAGTAGTTTTTGGTATGGTTATATGGCGCATGTAGGAATATATAATAAAGCTTTATCAGCGACTGAAGTGTCTCAAAATTACAACGCAATGAAACCAAGATTCGGATTATGATAAAAGGTGGGCCAAAAATAATCGATGATAGTTTAGTAGCATGTTTAGATGCACATGATGCTAAATCCTACGCTGGTGAACCTGCGAGCAACTTGAATTCAGATACAAATGATTATACCGGTACTTCTTATTCTTATTATGGGGAATGGACATCTAGTCCAACAAGATTATCTAAATCATATGATTCTACTATTAAAACTCCTATCGGTACTGGTGCTACCTTAATACAAGAATCAGGAACAAATGGATATCATCATTTATCTCGTATGGGGGGAGGTGAAACTGGTAATCATACAATATCTTTTTATTTTAAACCTGTAACAAGTGATATTAATAATCTTAAAATAGGGATGTTAGGGAGTAGTAGTCCTATTATTACGTTTGATTTTACTCAATCCCCTGTTACAGTAACTCAAACTGGATCAGCTATTTCTGGTAAATTAGCTTTATTAGCACCATTAAGTGATGGTTGGTATTTTTGTGCTGCGGATTTTAATGGTCGTAGTGGAGGTTGGGTTGGTTGTGTAGGATTTAATATCAATGCAGAATACACTGGGGTGTCAGGTAGCAAAAAGGCTTATATATGTGGTTTAAATTATAACAATAAAGCCTATGCAGTACCGTCTTTTGATCGTTCCGCTACTGATGGTTGGAAAGATTTAACCACAAATGCCCACGATGGTTCTTTGTTAAATGGAACTATCACGGGAGCAACTCATTACAGAGATGGTCAGGTAATAATGCCAGTTGCTAATAGTTATTTGGATTTTGATGGCAGCGACGATCATGTAAAGATAGATCATTCAACACAATTAAATAATGCAAAAACTTGGGAAATATGGATAAACATAGATTCTTTTCCTGCTATAACCACTTACGACTCTGTTTTTTCAAAAACTGTGAATTGGAATAATTATGGCGGTATATTATTAAGTATGATTTATGGTCATTTAAGATTTTCTTACGGAGGTTACTGGGCGGATGTATCTATAGAACAGCTCAGTAACATGAGTACAAATACATGGTACCAAGTCGTTGGGACAGGTCAATTTTTGGGGGCAGGATCAGGGGTATTAATGAAAGGGTACTTGAATGGTGTTTATAAAAACAGCGTAACACGTACCGAAGCTTTCGTTCCGACAAACACAAACGCTCTTTATCTTGGGGATGGGAGCGGTGGTACCATGAATGGCAAAATAGGCTTATTTAGAGTTTACGAAGATATATTGACGGATGCGGAAATATTAAGCAATTACAACGCAACAAAAAATAGATTTACATAATTATGAGTTTTAACAACAGAAGATGGATATTTTTAGACTCTGAAAATATATCAGGGGTTAATTTTAACCAAGTGGAAGAAACAAGCGCCGAAACAGTTCGTTATTCGGCGGATAGCGGAACGTTTTTCGTTAAGTATAACGTCGTCGAATATCCCGTTGATCCAACTGGCGCTAATGTAGACGCCAGCGGTAACACTTGGCAATTTTATTATAACACAGGAGTAGAACCCCCTGTTATTACAGGGTCAGGAGAACTTTATCCTTCAGGTTATGAAGCTGGCAGACCTGATTGTTATGACTTAGCAGAAGAAATTAGCGGTAAAATCGAATGGCACCATGAAGAAATGCTGGATTATTTATCAACACCAGAGTGGACACCAACAGGAATAATGTAATATGTCATATCATAATAATCCAAGAATAGTAACTGATGGCTTGAAATGGGCTATTGATGCCCTAGCTAAAAAATCACATCCGGGTAGTGGAACATCTTGGTATGATTTAGTCGGTAGTGAAGATGTGACACTAAATAATAGCTCAACTTGGGATTCGGCTGGGTATGTAGGTTTTAATGGTTCTAATATATTCGGTTACACTCCAACTAATTCTAATTTAGCTGTATCTGAGTTTACAGTAGAGAGTGCGTTTTATATGTTAGGTAACTCTAGCAATGGATACGCCCCGTTATTTCAACGCAACGGTGGCCATAGCGGAGCAGGAGTTTATGGCATAAGGGTTAACGACGCAGGTAGTAATATATACGCTCAGTACTCTGCAACAGCTAACAGTGGCAACGTCTACACCTTGCAAAGTTCTGGCATCACTACAGCTTTAAATACATGGTATTATATATCTAGTACATTTGATACTTCTTATAACTGGAAGTTGTATATTAATGGTGTGTTAAATAATTCCACAACACGTTCGGCTGCTCCGCTACAGGCTAGTAATGATATAACCGTGGGTAGAGGGGATGGTAGATATGCAAATGGAAGAATACCTTTTTGTAGATTATATGATAGAGCTTTAACTACTGACGAAATAGCTCAAAACTACAAC
>ENA-UZXD01001320-UZXD01001320.1-metagenome-genome-assembly--contig:-Day-3-50m-contig-1320_pt5 | contig 12338 bp, 7 predicted proteins | sample MGYA00260344_ERZ794904 | MGnify/ENA metagenome assembly ERZ794904 | reverse complement strand
TCTACTACCTCTTTTGGCATGTAGGTTTCGTCGTGTTTTGCAAGAATTTCAGTAGCGTTAAAAACGCCATTCTCATAACTTCCAGTTGCAACCATCCCTTGATTTTCTTCAAATAAGTCTGGTAACACTCCCGAATATGCCACCTTAATAGAGGCTCCACCATCGGTCACTGAAAACGTGATCGTTTCACTCAATCCACGCACAAGCGAACCTTCTTCAACCAAGCCTCCTATCCGAAAAACTTCGCTTGGTTCAGGAGGCGCCTCGGCCACTTGGCTGGGTGAGCGGAAGAAGTTGATACCGTCCCGCATGGCATATCCAATAAGAGCAGTGGACACTGCCAACGCAACAAATGCAATAATTATCACCTGTATCCGACGACGCTTCTTGAGGTTCTTCATCCTCTTTCCTCTTTTTCAAAAGTTATGGGAACACAGGCGCTAACATCAGACCCTCGGTTTCTTTTTCCCCAAGCATCAAATTTGCATTTTGCATTGCCTGCCCACTTGAGCCTTTGGTCAAATTGTCTAGGGCTGCTATCACAATCACGCGACCATCAATTCGGTCGGCAACCACACCAACATGGCAGAAGTTTGACGACCTTACATGTTTTGTGCTGGGTGTTTCGCCCAACGGCAGAACTTTTATGAAAGGCTCGGTTTTATATGCATCCACGAGAGTTTCGTGCACTACCTCCGCATTTCCCAATACGTATGCTGTTCCCAATATTCCACGGTTTGCAGGCACCAAATGCGGTGTAAACTGTATTTTCACCTCTCGCCCTGCAATTTTGCTGAACTCTTGATCGAATTCTCCAAGGTGCCGGTGAACACCGCCCACGGAATAGGCGTAATATCCTTCGCTCAATTCAGCGTGCAATAGGTTTTCCTTAAGTGATCGACCCGCTCCCGATACAGCACATTTTAAGTCGAGGATTATATGATCAAAATCAATTTTTCCAGCTTTTATCAATGGAGACAAAATATACTGACCTGTTGCGGCATTACAGCCTGTTCCAGCCACTAAGCGCGCATCTCGAATGTCATTTCGATAGAACTCAGTAAGACCATAGACAGCCTCGGCCTGACATTCCATCGCAACGTGCTCGACGCCATACCACTTGGCGTATTCTGCAGGATCCCGCAACCGAAAGTCTGCCGACAAATCGACAATCTTCAATGTTTTTGGCAAGGAGCGGATTACCCTCTGACTGGTAGCATGCGGCAGAGCACAAAAGCAAAGATCGATATTCTCAAATTCTATTTCACTTATTTTACATAGACTTGGAAGCTTAAGGTGACGTAAATGAGGAAATACTTCCGCCATTTCTAAACCAGATTTCCGATCTGCCGACATGGCAACCAGGTCCATGTTCGGATGCGTTGCAATCAACCGCACCAACTCAGCACCAGTATATCCGCTAGCCCCCAGTATCGCAATTTTGTGGGTCATCACTAGACCTCTTTCCTTCTTTGAACCGCGCTGTACTGCGCGCAGTCCCTCAACTGTGCGCGTGTGTAATCTAGAAAAGTTTCAAATGCGAGAGGTCGCGCGTTTTAGACAGACTGGAAGTCAATTCGTCGCCGCAAGAACTGTGTCGCCCGATCTGAAACTTTTCGAGTGTCACCCGTTGTCAGAAATAGGTTATCTGCCCCTTTTCCTTTCATGCTGGGGTGCCTTTCCAGATAGTCGGCAAGCGCGTCTGCCACCAAATTGGCCTGAGAGTAAACTTTCACGTCTACGCCAAGCGCTTCTTGGAATGTGCTGCGCATGATTGGATAATGTGTGCATCCAAGGATGACGGCCTCTGGGTTGGGCATCTTTCGCTTAAGTGCATCAACATGTGATCGCACTAGCGCCTCTGCAAGGATAACATCTCCTTCCTCGATGGCATCAACGACACCTCCACACGCTTGGGCCTCTACGTCGACCCCTATAGCGCGAAACGCTAATTCTCTCTGAAAAGCTCGGCTCGCAACAGTGGCAGGCGTAGCAAACAGCGCTACGTGTTTAACGGAAACTTCCCGTGGGGGAGAGTTATCGCCCCAACTTCGCTCCGTGAGCGCCTCTATCAATGGAACAAATACACCCAGTACTCGCTTGTCAGTCGGAACCCAGCTTTCTTGCATCCGCCGCAAAGCAGCCGCGCTGGCAGTATTGCAAGCAAGGATTACCAGATCACACCCAGCATCCCACATCCGTGCAACAGCCTTGGTGGTCAGGTCAAACACATCGTCTGCATCCCGCACTCCGTATGGCGCGTGAGCATTATCACCAAAATAAACAAAATATTGGTCTGGCAACCTTTTAGATACCGCGTCCAGAACTGTCAGCCCGCCAAGGCCACTATCAAAAATACCGACTGCCATACCTTCACTAAAAGAGCCTACTTCTTGTGCTTCTCATCAAATTCAAATTCATAGTCATTGGCTTGGACTAAACCTTATGACAGTTCATAGTTTTATCGCCCAAGGAAGTCTATAAAGCCTTTGACAACTGCACAAAAAGAAATTTGTTCAGTTTTCAACGCTTGATGGAGTACAGTTGATCTTTAAGTTGCTGCTGCATGGGCACGCCCATTGTTTTCACAGCGCCATAACTCACTAACGTTCTCAACTTTCTGAAAATCTGTGACCGGCTTGCGAGATCCATTGTGAGGTATCCCGAGAGCGTGTCGCAACCTGAGAAAGATTAATTCTGAACGGTTGATGTTCACCTATTCGGCCGCCAATGATACTTCATCTCCTTTGTTCAAAGTAGTCAACAAAACCTCGCGTTGTTTTGCAGCTCTTACATTGTTGCGCTGCTTTACTGAGCCAAACCCGCGAATTTGCGACGGCAATTCAGCAAGAGCTATTGCCGCATCGGGAATAGCGTCACCGTGATCTTTAAAGACCTTAACCATATCTCTCTCAAACTGCCGGATTAAAGCTCGTTCCATTTTACGCTCGTCTGTCCAACCAAAGATATCCAGAGGCGTTCCTCGCAAAAACTTCATTCTCGTTAACAGACGGAACCAACGCAGCATTCCAGAAGAAAACTCTTTCTTCATAGGCCTCCCGTTTGGACCAATTTTGGAGAGCAAGGGGGGGGCAAGATGGAATTTTATCTTAAAATTACCCTCGAAAACCTTTGCCGCCTTTGACCAGCTTTCCAGATGCAGACGTGCCACTTCGTATTCATCTTTATAAGTCAGCAGTTTGTGATAACTGATGGCAACGGCTTTTTTCAGGCGGTCATTCTTAATCGGATCGACTAATTTGCGGTAGCGTTTAGCCAAACGTCGTCCTTGGTATAAAAGGAGGTGATTGGCCCTGAAATCAATTTTTTCGTCGAGGGTCTTCGGTAAATTGACAACTTTTGGCTCCATCAGTGCGGCCACATCCTTGGGGAAAAGGGACGCCCACCTACCTATCTCAAATGCGCGCTCATTTAGCTCCACTGCGGCCCCATTGACACCGATGGCTGCAATTATGGCTTCGTGGGTCAACGGCACCAAGCCGTTCTGCCAGGCGGCACCAAAAACTATCATATTCGAATAGATCGTGTCCCCCATGGACACGCGCGCCAGCTCTGTCGCATTAAACATGAAAAGGCTTTCTCTTAATCGCGCTTGCAACGCGACCTCCAACCGATCCGAAGGGAGCGTAAATTCAGAATCTCGAGTAAAGTCGCCGGTAATAATCTCATGACTGTTTACGACAGCGCGAGTGCGCCCAGTTTTAGTCAGCCCAAGCGTCTTAGCGCCAGCACTCACCACCAAATCTCCACCAATCAATGCATCGGCTTCTCCAGTTGCCACGCGCACCGCGCTGATCGCATCACTCGTTTCGGCCAAACGGCAATGAATGTGGACAGCGCCACCCTTCTGTGCGAGCCCGGCCATCTCCATCATTGCGGCGGCTTTACCATCAATCTGTGCTGCTTGTGCCAAAATCGCGCCAATTGTTACCACGCCGGTGCCGCCAACACCTGTGATCACGACGTTATGTGTTCCATCAATCCGACCAATCACCGGGAATTGCATTTTAGGCAAGTTCAAAGCGGTCGTCGCACTTTTCTTGATTTGTCCACCCTCTACAGTGATGAAACTTGGGCAAAGTCCGTTCAGACAACTATAATCTTTATTACAACTCGACTGGTTGATACTGCGTTTTCGCCCGAACTCAGTCTCGACTGGTTCAATCGAAATACAGTTTGACTGCTTTCCACAATCTCCACAACCTTCACAGATATCCGTATTGATGAACACGCGGCGATCCGGATCTGGCAACACCCCACGCTTGCGCCTGCGCCGCTTCTCGGCAGCGCAGGTTTGAACATAAATTATTACCGACAGTCCACTGATTTTTATCAATTTTTTCTGTACTTCTAAAAGATACTTCCGTTCGTAGAATTCGATTCCTCCAGGAAATTCTGCTTGGTCAATATTTTCTTTTTCGTCATAGACGACTATAATTTTTTCTACGCCCATTGCCTGCACTTCCGTCGCAATTTTTTGAGGGGACAGCCCGCCATCGTTGGCTTGTCCACCCGTCATTGCGACAGCGTCGTTGAACAGAATTTTGTAAGTCATTGTGGTACCGGCCGCTAAAGCCGCACGAATTGCTTGAATACCAGAATGGTTATACGTTCCGTCTCCAATATTTTGAAAAACATGCGTTGTATTGGAAAACGGTGCCTCTCCAATCCAATTTGCACCCTCGCCACCCATGTGAGTGTACCCAGTCGTTTCTCGATCCATCCACTGCACCATGTAGTGGCATCCGATCCCCGCGTAAGCACGGCTACCCTCCGGCACTTTGGTCGATGAATTGTGCGGGCATCCAGAACAAAACCATGGTGTTCGTACTGCGATATCTTCTGCATTATCGGCGTGCTGAGCTTCCGCGAGTGCAGACAATCCCGCCTTCACCGCTTCGGTTCCGCGCCCCTCCTCAATCAGAATTTCTCCCAACTTTTGGGCTATCATTATCGGATCTAGTGCGCCTCGGGTCGGGAAAAGCTCTTTTCCATGCATCGAGCCAGCGCCACTACCTTTGTACCAGCCATAAACCCGTCGCCCCTGGCGGTCATCAAAGATTGCTTCTTTGACCTGCACTTCAATCAATTTTCGCTTTTCTTCAACTATAACGATCAGATCGAGCCCATCAGCCCATTCATGAAAGCCTCTCATATCCAATGGGAACGTCTGCCCAACTTTATAAGTGCTAATGCCGAGTCGATCAGCCTCTTCGGCATCAATGCCGAGCAAATTCAGCGCATGCACCAAGTCCAACCAGTTTTTGCCTGCCGCAACGAAGCCAATTTTAGCGCCAGGTCGACCCCAGACCCGCCTATCCATTTTATTAATGTGTGAAAATGACTCAGCTGCAAATCGTTTGTAGTCAATCATTCGCGCTTCCTGCGCATGTGGCGTGTCTATCAAACGAATGTTTAATCCACCGTCTGGCATTTCAAAGTCAGGTTCGACAAAACTCAATCGGTGCGGATCACCATTCACAACCGCTGTTGCTTCGATTGTGTCCTTCATCGTCTTTAGTCCAACCCAAAGACCGGAAAATCTGGATAAAGCAAATGCATAAAGTCCATAGTCCATTACTTCCTGAACACCAGCAGGAGACACGATGGGCATGTAAGCATCCACCAGCGCCCATTCTGATTGATGCAACACAGTTGAACTTTCACCAGTATGATCGTCGCCCATTGCCATCAGAACACCACCGCTGCGCGAGGTGCCCGCCATGTTAGCATGGCGCATCACATCACCAGAGCGGTCTACGCCCGGGCCTTTTCCGTACCAAAGGCCATATACTCCGTCAAATTTACCTTCGCCACGAAGTTCTGCCTGCTGACTGCCCCAAAGCGCGGTCGCAGCCAAATCCTCATTCAGCCCCGGTTGAAACATCACGTCATGCTTTTTTAACGCCGTTTCTGCGCGCATCATTTGACTGTCTACGGCCCCAAGCGGTGAACCACGATACCCGGTGACATAACCGGCGGTGTGTAGTCCTGCCTTGATATCGCGGGCCTTCTGCATCAACATCAAGCGTACAAGCGCTTGAGTGCCGTTCAGCAACACATTCTTTTTTTCCAGGTCCAACCTGTCGTTCAAAGAAACTTTCTGGATGGACATCGCGTAGTACCCTCACTCAAAGATTACTCTTTCAACTTAGCAGCGATACTAGGTCATAATATCTGACCTAAGTAAACATTTTTTCCTCACACCGTCACAATTATGAGATCGGCCGGTTTCGTTTTACAAGTGTTTCGCATAGTAAGTTTAAAACATTGCGAAAGATGGCAGGATGGATTGGGATAAGCTCAGAATCTTCCACGCAGTTGCTGACGTTGGCAGCCTAACACATGCTGGGGATGTTCTGCACCTTTCGCAATCAGCCGTTTCACGGCAGATCCGAACACTTGAAGAGTCACTGAACGCAACCCTTTTTCACAGGCATGCCCGCGGCTTAATCCTCACCGAGCAAGGCGAGTTGTTATTCGACGCCACCAAGTCAATGACGAAACGCTTGGACGCAGCTTCAGCACGCATTCGTGACAGTGATGAAGAAGTTTTCGGCGAACTTCGCGTGACCACAACAATAGGCTTTGGAACCCTGTGGCTGGCTCCACGCTTAACTAAACTTTATGAAAAGTACCCCGATCTCAACATTGATCTAATGCTTGAAGAACGTGTCCTTGATCTGCCCATGCGCGAAGCTGATGTCGCGATACGCATGAAAGAACCCAGCCAGGCCGATCTGATACGCAAACGCTTAATGAGTGTAAGGATGCGCCTCTACGCAACTCGCGAACATTTGGAAAGCCACGGTGAAATTAATGAGTTAAGTAACCTTCGAGAGCATCGACTGATCTGTCAAAATATCACCTCTGAGCAGGTTGGCGCTGGCGCCAGCTTTGTTCAAAGCCTACTCTCCGACGAAGTGTTATCGCTTCTTTACGTCAATAACTATTTTGGCGTCGCTCAAGCCGTTTTACACAATCTTGGTATTGGCGTGCTGCCTGACTACGTGGTTCAAGATTTTCCAGGTTTAGTGAGAGTTCTGCCGGACTTAGAATCCGCTGAAGTTCCTGTATTTCTTGCTTACCCGGAGGAATTGCGTTCTTCGAAACGCATTTCCGCCTTTCGAGACTTTGTGCAAGAAGAGATCATAACTCATCGTAGGTTATTGGCAAATAAAGGAAATCCTTGAGCCATACCAACAGCACATAGCGGCCATGCTGCATCTGCAGCATATTTTTCTTGCGTGTGAAAAATTAAGATAATACTCATGTCATATGAGGCGACGGCTACACTCCCTGTGGCCGCCTTCATACCTCCCTGTTGGACTTCGGCCGAGCTTATGCTCGGCCTTTTTTTTCTTAACGCTCATCATGCATTGAACCGTGCTGCCTGCGCGAAATGAAACGCTTAACCTTAAAATTTACATGCATTTTCGCAAAACCTTGGTAAGGTCTGAATGCTAACAACGAGCAGGGACATTACATGTTTAGATTATTTTGGGTTATTGCGGTTGCAGCGATAATTGCTGGGGCAACTCCGGGCTCCATTCAGGCACAGACGATGCTGCCTGGTATGGGTGCAAATTCAGCCGATGCAGAGGCCGCGCCGATACCCGAAGAAATGACACCCGACGCAATCAACGCGATGGTTGCCCGTATGTCGGATGACGAGGTGCGCGATTTTCTATTGCAACGTCTCGACTCTGTTGCAGTGGCTGAGGGAAAAAAAGCCGAAATGCTGTCCGGGCTGGATCGTATCGCAAATTTGTGGAACGCACTCATTACTCCAACAACAAATGCGTTTAAGAAACTTCCTGTTTTGCTCTCCACACAGGTCAAAGCGTACAACAATTTCTCTGAGGCATATGGCGGCAATAATGGTGTCGTCAAAATGCTTAGTCTGATCGCCCTCTTGCTGGCTGTCGCTTTCGCCGTGGAATATGCCGTTAAAAAGTGGCTTGTCCGGACTAAAAACCCTGAAAATACTGGATCATCCGAAGGCCTTCGGGAAGCTGTTGTATTCCTTCTAAAACGTTTCCTCAGGGAAATTTTTGGGCTGGTGGTGTTTTACATCGTGTTACGCGCAATAGGGCGTTTAGTCTTAAGTCCACAACAGATCATGTTCGCAGCTCCATTTGTAAGTTATCTCATCTGGATGCCACGTCTTGCCGGCGCATTCTCTCGTTTTCTAATGGCGCCCCATCGTGCGGATCTGCGACTAGTAAATGTAAGTGACCACTGGGCCCGATTTATTCATCGTCATCTCATTGGAATAGTACTGTTGGGGGGCGTCACTTTTTTCCTGGCCAACTTCAACTTCGCGAATGGAATTCTCCCGGGTGAAACTTTGATAGCCTTCTGGTTGGACTCTGGCGTTTACATTTATATCGCCTACGTCTTCTGGTTTGCTCGCGATGGCCTCTCTGAAATGATGCGTGGCACAGACACAGACAACACTAGATTCGATGAAATTGTGGCACGCGCTTACCCATACTTTGGGATCGCTGTCGCCGCCAGCACTTGGGCGTTGGTCTCGACGTTGGCAGGGCTGGGTCAATTAGAACAAATTTATAAGGGCGCGCACTACACCACGATGTTCTTGTTGCTAATTACACCTGTAATTGACAGCGGAATTCGCGGATTGGTCAAGCATCTGGTGCCCCCAATGCAGGGTGAAGGCCCAATAGCCGAACAGGCCTATTATGCAACTAAACGAAGCTACGTGCGTACCGGCCGTGTGATTGCCCTTGGGTTTATACTGTCTCTGATTGCAAGAGCTTGGGATTTTAGCCTACTCGGCCTTTTGCAAGATCGCGGTGGTATCGCCGACAACTTGTTTAGTTTCGCAATGACTGCAATCGTTGGCTATGTTGCGTATGAGGGTGTATCCTTGTGGATCAACCGTCGCCTAGCAGCAGAATTTACAGCGCTTGGCATGTCGAAAGAAGACGCTGACAATGAAATGGGCGGCGGCGGTGGATCCCGTCTATCCACCGTTTTGCCTTTAGCGCTGGTTTCGGCACAAACCACAATCATTGTGATCTTCGGCCTTCTGGCGATTGGTAATCTGGGAGTCGATATCACGCCGCTTTTGGCAGGTGCGGGAATCGCTGGTTTAGCCATTGGTTTCGGCGCACAAAAACTGGTGGGCGATGTGGTATCAGGCATTTTTTTCTTAGTAGATGATGCATTCCGAACTGGTGAATATGTCGAGATTGATGGCACGATGGGCGCTGTCGAAAAAATATCAATACGATCCATGCAATTGCGTCACCACCGCGGTCCAGTACACACGATCCCGTATGGAGAGATTCCAAAGTTGACAAACTACTCCCGCGACTGGGTCATAATGAAACTGAAATTTACCGTGCCTTTTGATACGGACCCAAACAAGGTGAAGAAGCTTTTCAAAAAAATCGGTCAAGAAATGCTTCAGGACGACCTGTTTAAAGAAGACTTCCTACAACCCTTCAAGTCTCAGGGAGTTTTTGACTTCGACGATGTCGGCATGATTGTGCGAGGTAAGTTTATGGCCAAGCCTGGAAAGCAATTCACGATCAGAAAAGAAATCTACAACAAAGTCAAAGCAGCCTTTGCGGAAAATGACATCGACTTTGCCCGTAGAGAGGTTCGCGTAGCTTTGCCTAAAACCGAAGCAGTAGGAGAAATGTCCGACGCTGAAAAGGCAGCGCTGACAGCTGGTGCCGCGGCGGCCGCGCTACAACAGCAAGAGCAGGGTCCGACTAAAGCGCCAAAAGGTCCCGATTAACAGACTTTCAGAAGATGGGCGCGCGCCTGCGCCCCCTTCCCCACCAACACCGTTTAGCTTATGGAATGCCCGTAGCGAGACTTTGGGGAATCGACTGTTATGCAGGAACCGACTATCACCTCCGAGATCATAGCCGCTCACGGGCTTACACCTGCTGAGTATGCTGAGATCGTTCGTATAATCAACCGAGACCCCAATTTTACTGAGCTTGGAATTTTTTCAGCAATGTGGAACGAACATTGTTCCTACAAATCTTCAAAAAAGTGGCTTCGCACTTTGCCCACCGAAGGACCCCAAGTGATCTGCGGTCCCGGGGAAAATGCTGGTATAGTTGATATTGGAGATGGCGATGCTGTCGTTTTCAAAATGGAAAGCCACAATCACCCATCTTATATTGAACCGTATCAAGGTGCGGCGACTGGAGTTGGTGGTATTCTTCGCGATGTATTCACAATGGGTGCGCGGCCCATTGCAGCGATGAACTCACTCAGCTTTGGCGAGCCCAGCCACCCAAAGACACGCCAGCTGGTGAATGGCGTAGTGGAGGGCATTGGAGGCTACGGCAATTGCTTCGGCGTGCCAACGGTTGGCGGTGAAGTGCGCTTTCACGCCGCGTATAATGGAAACTGCCTAGTAAATGCTTTTGCCGCAGGTCTAGCTAAGACCAACAATATTTTCTATTCTGCAGCGTCTGGGATCGGCATGCCCGTAGTTTATCTTGGGGCGAAGACCGGGCGCGACGGTGTGGGTGGCGCAACAATGGCATCAGCAGAATTTGACGAAAGCATCGAAGAAAAGCGCCCCACGGTTCAAGTTGGAGATCCTTTCACAGAAAAACGCCTCATGGAAGCGACACTCGAGTTGATGCAAACTGGTGCCGTGATTTCCATTCAGGACATGGGTGCAGCTGGCCTCACCTGCTCTGCGGTTGAAATGGGCGACAAAGGTGGGTTGGGTATCAAGCTCGAACTCAATGATGTGCCACAGCGCGAAGAAAACATGACTGCGTATGAAATGATGCTTTCCGAGTCTCAGGAACGCATGCTCATGGTTCTAAAGCCAGAAAAAGAGTCTGAAGCACGTGCTGTATTTGAGAAGTGGGATCTTGATTTCGCTATCGTAGGTGAAACAATTGCCGAAGACAAATTCCTTATCGTGCACAATGAGAAGGTAGTGGCTGACCTTCCACTTTCAAAACTCGCCTCCACCGCGCCCGAATATGATCGTCCGTGGGTGGAAACGCCAACTGCCGATAAATTGGCTGACGTCCCGCAGATCGACGCTATCGACGGGCTACGCGCACTGCTTGCGTCACCGAATTACGCAGGCAAACAATGGGTCTATGAACAGTATGACACGATGGTAATGGCAGATGGTGTTCGCCTTCCGGGCAATGGCGCTGGAATTTTGCGTGTGCATGGCACCGAAAAAAAGCTTGCATTTACCAGCGATGTAACGCCGCGTTACGTCAAGGCCAACCCTTCAGAGGGTGGTAAACAGGCGGTCGCCGAAGCATTTCGCAATCTGTCCGCTGTTGGTGCAAGGCCACTCGCAACTACCGACAACCTTAATTTTGGGAATCCTGAGAAGCCTGAGATAATGGGGCAATTGGTCGGTGCGATCAAGGGTATTGGCGCTGCTGTGACTGCTCTCGATATGCCTATCGTCTCTGGAAACGTTTCACTTTACAACGAAACTGATGGGAACGGTATCCTACCCACACCTACCATTGGAGCTATCGGATTGATTGCAGCAGATGAGGCGCCTATCAACGGAAGCGCACGGGACGGATTTCTGGCAGTGCTCATAGGGGAAACAGCGGGGCACCTTGGACAGTCTGCACTATTGGCCGAAGTCTTTAATCGAGAAGACGGCGACGCTCCCGCCGTTGATTTAGAAATAGAGCGGCGCAACGGTGAATTTATCCGCGATAATCGCGAATTAATTGAGGCATGTACCGATCTCGCAGATGGCGGATTGGCACTTGCAGCCTTTGAAATGGCGGAGGCTGCGAACTTGGGACTCCATCTCGACACCGAGGACACCCCAACCCTGTTCGGCGAAGACCAAGCGCGCTATCTAATAGCTTGTAGCTTTGATCAGGCGGAATCTCTTATGATAGCAGCCGTTAAAGCTAGTGTTCCCATCGCAACAATTGGAAAGTTTACTGGCAGCACTGTTCGGTTTGGTAACGTCGAAGCATCGTTGGAGGAGCTTCGAAATACTTTTCGAAACGCCTTTGCCGAAGCTGTGGCTTGAAGTTTCCAATGAACTACGCAAGAAACCTATCGCGCCGAGGATCCTCTGTTCGAAGCTGATCAAGAAACTGAATCTAGGACTCACGCATCCTGCAGTTAATAACCTCTTTTTCCAATCGCCCGTACTGCTTTATGGCTCATTTTTATGAGTTATCCAAACGACAGTCCTAAGACATACCCCACCTGTTTATCTGCCAAAATTGAGAACCACAGCCGTCCGGTTAATAGCAACCTACTCGTCATAGGAGACAAAAAAGCTTGGAGAGCAACCGGCGCAACAACATCAA
>ENA-UZXD01002035-UZXD01002035.1-metagenome-genome-assembly--contig:-Day-3-50m-contig-2035_pt1 | contig 12348 bp, 12 predicted proteins | sample MGYA00260344_ERZ794904 | MGnify/ENA metagenome assembly ERZ794904 | reverse complement strand
TTAATATTCATGTGCTCTGAATTGCCGACAGTTCCAACTGTTGCCATGCACTCAATTCTTACTTTTCTGATTTCACCAGAGCGAAGTTTGAGCTGTGCATAGCCGTCACCTTTTGCCATCAACTGGATCGCTGCACCTGCGCTGCGTCCCAACTGAGCGCCTTTTCCCGGTCGTAACTCAATGCAGTGAAGCAGAGTTCCTATAGGAATATTTTTCAAAGGCAGAGCATTTCCGGGTTTGATATCGGCATTTTCACCTGAGAGAATAACATCTCCTACTTTTAAACCTGCAGGAGTCAGGATATAACGTTTCTCACCATCGACATAATGCAGCAAACTTATTCTCGCACTACGATTCGGATCATACTCAACACTGGCAACTTTTGCCGGAACCTCTTGTTTGTTGCGTGAAAAGTCTATAATTCTATAGCGGCGTTTGTGTCCTCCACCATGGTGTCTGACTGTGATGCGCCCATTATTATTGCGACCGCCTTTTTTCTTTAAAGGCGCCAGCAGACTTTTCTCTGGTGTGGAAGTTGTGATTTCTTCAAAAACGAAACCACTCATTCCCCGTCGTCCTGGCGAGGTCGGTTTGTGGAACTTTATCCCCATAATTCTATACGTTTAGTTTAAGCACCTTCAAAAAATTCAATAGTCTCTCCGGCTTTAAGAGTAACTAAGGCTTTTTTCCAACTGGACTTGCGTCCCTCATGACGTCCGAGGCGCTTTTTCTTGCCTCGTACATTCATTGTTCTAACTTTCAGCACTGAAACTTTAAATGATTTTTCAATGCTTTCTTTAATCTGTATTTTATTTGCTCTAGGATCAACATCAAAAGCGAACTGGTTCGCTTCTTCTTTCAGAGACAATGTTTTTTCAGACATTCTAGGTGCCCTGAGCACATCATAAATGTTCATCAGCTCAACCTTTCCTTATATGCCTCAAGTGCGTCTTTGAGGAAAATCACTTTATTGTGTTTCATCATTTCATAAACACTCAGGCTGCGGTAGCTAAGTACATGCACATCCGGAATATTTCTCGAAGCAAGCCGCAGATTGTCAGGGATTTCATCTGTCACGATCAGTACTTTTTCAGGTAATTTTAGTTTACTCAGCAGTGCTTTCAGGTTCCTGGTTTTATTGTCGGCCAGGTCCAGACTATCAAGCACCAGCACTCCATCCTGCCGAACTTTTTCCGCAAAGACAGCACGTGTTGCCAGACGCCGGGTTTTTTTATTCAACCGAAATGCGTGACTGCGTGGCTGCGGTCCGAAAATTGTTCCGCCGTGACGACGAATAGGTGATTTTGCACTACCTGCTCTCGCACTGCCTGTTCCTTTTTGTCGGTACAATTTGTGTGTGCTGTATGATACTGCAGCTCGGTTTTTAGTTGCGTGTGTTCCTTGTTGATTTGCGGCTAAAAACTGACGAACCACTTCGGAAACAGCTTTCCGATGGTAAGGCGTTTCCAAAATTGAATCATCAATTTCGATTTTACCTGCAGCTTTATTGCCTGTATCAACTGTTTTTAATGTTGCCATGATTATAATTGCCTCTTAAAGGCTTTATCCTTCTTGCTTGATGGCGATATCAACTCCGGCAGAAATATCAAGGCGCATCAAAGCGTCCATTGTCTGCGGAGTTGTTTCCAGAATATAGAGTAGTCTTTTGTGAGTACGTATTTCGAATTGTTCTCGCGACTTTTTATCCACGTGCGGAGAACGCAAAACAGTAAAGCGGTTCTTCCTTGTAGGAAGTGGAATCGGTCCGACAATTTCAGCACCTGTCCTCTTAACTGTGTGAACAATTTCGCTGATTGTTTTGTCGAGTAATTTGTCGTCGTATCCTTTAAAACGAACTTTTATTTTTTGTTCCATTTAACCGCCAGACTCTTATTATTCAATAACTTCGGATACGACACCGGAACCAATGGTTCGGCCGCCTTCACGAATTGCAAAACGTACTTCTTTTTCCATTGCAATGGGGCTGATCAATTCAATTGTGACTTCCACATTGTCACCAGGCATCACCATTTCAACTCCGTCTGCTAATGTAACCACTCCGGTTACGTCAGTTGTACGGAAATAAAACTGCGGGCGATAATTGGTGAAAAACGGAGTGTGTCTTCCACCTTCATCTTTATCAAGGACGTAAACCTGTCCTTTGAACTTTGTGTGAGGAGTAATAGAGCCAGGCTTACAAATAACCTGTCCACGCTCAATATCTTCACGTTTGCTACCTCTCAACAGGATACCAACATTATCTCCGGCTTGACCCTGGTCAAGTGATTTACGGAACATTTCCACCCCGGTAACGGTAGTAGTTTGAGTATCACGGATTCCGGTAATCTCAATTTCCTCTCCAACTTTTACAATACCACGTTCAATTTGGCCGGTTGCGACTGTTCCACGTCCGGAAATTGTAAATACATCCTCAACTGACATCAGGAAGTCTTTGTCAAGATCACGTGTAGGCTCAGGAATGAAGCTGTCAACCGCATCCATTAACTCTTTAATTGGAGCATATGCCGCATCTTTAGGATCTGTTGAAGAACTTTCCATAACTGCCAGAGCAGAGCCCTTAATAATAGGAGTATCGTTTCCTGGGAAATCATAAGAATCGAGCAGTTCGCGAACTTCCATTTCAACCAGTTCGAGTAATTCTTCATCATCTACCTGATCTACTTTATTCAGGAATACAACCAGATGCGGAACGTTGACCTGACGTGCGAGCAAAATGTGCTCACGTGTCTGAGGCATTGGTCCGTCTGCTGCTGACACAACAAGTATCGCGCCGTCCATCTGGGCTGCTCCTGTGATCATGTTTTTTACATAATCTGCGTGACCCGGGCAATCAACGTGTGCGTAGTGACGATTATCTGTCTGATATTCAATGTGTGAGGTCGCGATAGTGATCCCGCGCTCTTTTTCTTCCGGAGCTCCGTCAATTTCGTCAAAGCCTTTTGCTTCAGCTAATCCGTCCATGCTCAGGACTTTTGTGATTGCTGCTGTCAAAGTTGTTTTTCCGTGGTCAACGTGGCCAATTGTGCCTACGTTCACATGTGGTTTTGAGCGCTCAAATTTTTCTCTTGCCATCTCGTCTCCTGTTTCTTTTCCTGTTTAGACTAATTAATAAATTACACTCTGCCTGAGCTAGCCGACTCTCCTGTGAGAGCCTTCCTTATTACTTCAGTCACGGAAGAGTAGTGACTGAAATGCATTGTGAATGATGCCCGCCCCTGTGTGAGCGAACGTAACCGGGTGGAGTAGCCGAACATTTCGGCCAGCGGAGCTTCCGCAGAAATAACCTGAATTCCACCCTGCTCCTCCATTCCGCGTATACGTCCATGGCGAGCGTTCAGGTCTCCAATTACTTCACCTGTGAATGACACAGGCGTGACAACTTCTATCTTCATCGAAGGCTCAAGCAGTTTCGGCTTCGCCTTCTGAATTCCTGCACGGAAAACATTGATTCCCGCAATCGAGAATGCGACCTCCGTCGAAAGTTCTTCCAAATAATCTGCTGCAACCAGAGTTGCTTTCAGGTCAATCATCGCAAATCCGGCGAGTACACCGTTGCTCATTGCGCCCTGAATTCCCTGTTCAACTGCTTCTGCAAAAATTCTGGGTAACTCATCTGCAGATAATTTGTTTTCAAACTCAAATCCGCCTCCTGCCTCTATGGGCTCGAGACTAATTCTGCAAAATGCAAACTGCTCTTTGCCGTCCAGCGGCTGCTCAAATTTTGTTTCTGAGACAGCAGCCTGTGTAATTGTTTCGCGGTAAGCAACCCGCGGTGTGCCTGCCTTGCAGTCCACTCTAAATTCACGCTGAAGCCGGTCTACCATTATTTCCAAATGGAGCTCGCCCATTCCGGAAATAATGTTCTGTCCAGTTTCTGTATCGACCCTACTCCGGAAAGAAGGATCTTCCTGCATCAACCGCTGCAGTGCATCTTCCAATTTGTCCTGGTCAGATTTCGTCTTTGGCTCAACAGCTTGATCAATTACCGGTTCCGGAAACTGTGTTCTTTCCAGGACGATTGGATGATCTTTGGGACAGAGCGTATCTCCGGTGATCAACTCCATTCCGACCACTGCTCCTATGTCTCCTGCGCTGATTGAGGTGACATCTTCACGCTTATTTGCGTGTAGTTTAACCAGGTTACCAATCCTCTGATATTTGCGCTTGCGCGGATTGTATGCTGACTTACCTGTTTCAAAAGTTCCTGCATAAACACGAACAAATGTCATCTGCCCTGCAAAAGGATCGCTTGCGACTTTGAATGCGAGTGCGCACAACGGCTCTGAAGCAGAAGCTTCTCTGCTGACCAATTTCTTTGTTACCGGATGATCACCTTCTACAGGAGGAATATCAAGCGGAGATGGGAGGTAATGCACTATTGCGTCAAGCAGTTGCTGTACTCCCTTATTCTTAAATGCGCTGCCGCACAGTACCGGGGTAATCTGACCGCTCAAAGTTGCTTTCCGTAAAACCCTGACGACCTCTTCCTGACTTACTTCCTCTTCTTCTACAATCTTTTCCAGTAAGCCATCATCGTAAAGTGACAGATGCTCCAGCAATTGCTGTCGCCATTCCTGAGCTTGTGCTTCCAGCTCATCCGTCAAAGAACTACTTTCGTATTCTGCACCGTATGCATCTTCTTTGAAACGGTGTTCCTGCATCGAAACCAGGTCGATCACACCTTCAAATTCATCTTCTGCGCCGATTGGAATTTGTATTGCAACCGGATTTGCTGAAAGTTGATCCTCAATCGAAATGAGTGCTTTCTCAAAATCTGCACCAACACGATCCATTTTATTGACAAACGCAATACATGGCACGTCGTAGCGTTTTGCCTGCATCCAGACAGTCTCGGACTGCGGCTGTACTCCTGCGACTGCGCAAAGCACCATCACTGCACCGTCAAGCACCCGCAGGGAGCGTTCTACCTCCGCGGTAAAATCCACATGTCCGGGAGTGTCTATAATGTTCAGCGAATATTTCTGCTGATCAGTATCCCAGTCGCAGGTCGTTGCCGCTGAAGTAATGGTAATTCCGCGTTCCTGCTCCTGTTCCATCCAGTCCATGGTGGCGGAGCCGTCATTGACCTCACCGATCTTATGTATGCGCCCCGTGTAATAAAGGATGCGCTCGGTGGTCGTGGTTTTTCCGGCATCAATGTGTGCCATGATGCCGATATTACGCCGCTGCTTAAGAGGGACTGTTTTGGCCACGTTGGTCTAATATCTGGAGCGCTGATTCGTTTCAGCAGGAACCTGTTTCTTTACCAACGGTAATGTGCAAAAGCTTTATTAGCCTCAGCCATCTTATGCGTATCTTCTTTCTTTTTAATCGCGCTGCCGCGGCTATTAGACGCATCCATAAATTCGTCCGCCAACTTAGCCCGCATCGACAAGCCACTGCGGGAATTTGCGTTTTCAATCAACCAGCGTATGGCTAGTGACTGACTCCTGCTGTGACGAACTTCCATCGGTACTTGATATGTGGAGCCACCTACACGTCGTGACTTTACTTCAACTGAAGGCATTACGTTTTCAATGGCGGCATTAAAAATTTCCAGGGCAGTCAATTCGGATTCGCGTTCAGTGATCGCATCCAGTGCGCCATAAAAAATATTCTCTGCAATACTTTTCTTGCCGTGCTTCATTAATGAATTAATGAACTTGCTGACCAAAAGGTCTTTATACTTAGGGTCGGGTAAAATAGATCTTTTTTGCGGGGCTCTTCGTCTGGGCATATCGTTTTCTTACAAATCCTTTTTGACGCCGTATTTGGAACGTGACTGCTTGCGTTCGGTCACTCCCACTGTATCAAGTGCGCCGCGTACTACATGGTAGCGTACACCAGGCAAATCCTTGATCCTTCCACCACGAATCAGCACCACCGAATGTTCTTGCAGGTTATGACCGATTCCCGGAATATAACTTGTGACCTCAATTCCATTGGTTAAACGCACCCGCGCAACTTTACGTAATGCGGAGTTCGGTTTCTTTGGCGTTGAGGTGTAAACTCTCACACATACACCACGGCGTTGTGGGCATGCCTGCAGTGCAGGGGTGTCCCTTTTGGTAATTTTGCTTTTGCGACCCTTGCGGACCAACTGACTTAATGTCGGCATAATTCTGGTACGTTCTTCTTTGTTTCTTGAAGCAAGATTTGAATAATCAATCCGCCAATTTAACATTGATTTATAATTTCGTCAACATCTAAATTCAAAATTTTAAAAAAAACTCACGCCCGCCTTTATCAGCTTTTTCATTCTACGACGAAAGCCAAGTCCTTTTAACTTAGTAGTGCAAAAAAACTTTGTATTGCATCATTTATAATATGTCCTAAAATAGCACTGAATTAGTACGAATTAAACATTTTCATGCAGACAATATGACAGTATATTCCTTCAGCAATAAGCTGATACACGAAAAGAGCCCTTACCTTCTCCAGCATGCCCATAACCCGGTAGACTGGCATCCCTGGGGCACAGCAGCTTTTGCAAAAGCAAAAGAAGAAGATAAGCTGCTGTTGGTGAGCATCGGCTATGCAACTTGTCACTGGTGTCATGTGATGGAACGTGAATCATTTGAAGATCCGGAATTAGCTGCATTTCTGAACGCTTATTTTGTACCGGTTAAAGTAGATCGTGAGGAGCGTCCGGATCTAGATAAAATCCACATGGACGCACTTCACGCTTTAGGTCAGCAGGGGGGGTGGCCGTTGAATATGTTTGTAACTCCGGAAGGCAAGCCGGTTACAGGTGGGACTTATTTTCCGCCACGGCCCATGTATGGACGAAAATCTTTCAGGGAACTGTTGGAAACCCTCGCCTTAATATGGAAGGATGAACGCGAAAAAATATTCACGACCGCAGATCAACTCACTGCCCATTTACAGCAAAAAGCAGTTCCCAATGCCGATGGACATCTGGAACTAAACTGGGAAGCGGAGGAACAAACAGTTGCGCAATTCCGGGAATCGTATGATTCCCAACACGGTGGTTTCAAACAACAGCAACAAAATAAGTTTCCACCGAGTATGGGGTTGATGCTTTTGCTGCGTCACTATAAAAGGACAGGCGAGGCACATTCTCTTGAAATGGTGGAAATGACTTTACAGAAAATTTTTGCGGGCGGAATTTATGATCAGCTTGGTGGGGGGCTAAGCCGTTATAGCACTGATTATGAATGGCTTGTTCCGCATTTCGAAAAAATGCTTTATGATAATTCGCTGTTTGTCTGGGCCTTGATCGAAACCTTTCAAATCACAAAAAATCCTCTCTATGAAAGCGCGGTTAGGGATGTACTGGCTTATGTGGCTAGTGACATGACTTCTCCGACCGGAGCTTTTTTCTCTGCGGAAGATGCTGACAGTGAAGGTGTAGAAGGCAAATTTTATGTCTGGTCTAAAGCGGAAGTACTAAAAATTTTAGGTGCGGAAAGCGGCGAAATGGCCTGCGCCTTCTGGGACATCAAGGAGAATGGGAATTTTGAAGGAAGCAGCATCCCCAATCGCCCGCGCTCAGATGAAGACGTGGCAGCACAGTTCCGAATTACTCCGGAAGAAATGCGCAAAACGCTCCGAACTGCACGTGAAAAACTAATGGCCGTTCGTTCCCAACGTGTAAGACCATTGCTAGATGACAAAGTTCTGACTTCGTGGAATGCCTTGATGATTTCCGCCTTTGCGCGGGCTTCCCGTGTTTTCAATGATCCAGAATTTGAAAAAATGGCAACGCGTGCGGCGGATTTTATTTTCAATAATTTGTTTGATGATTCCGGACGACTATTGCGGCGCTGGCGGGATGGAGAGGCTCGTTTTCCAGCTTACCTTTGTGATCATGCTCAACTGTCGGTGGCCTGTCTGGATCTCTACGAAACCACTTATGAGCCGGCATGGTTCCAGAAAGCAGTTGAATTATCAGACAAAATAAACCGGCTTTTCCGGAACGCTGAAGGACCTTATTATGACACTGGAACCGACGGCGAGGTTCTGCTCACACGGAATGCGGAGGGTTACGATGGAGTCGAACCTTCCGGAAATAGCAGTCTGGCCCATGCCTTTCTGAGACTTCGTGCTTATGGTCTTGCTCCACAGTATTATGAGGATACACAGCGTATTTTCCGGGGCTTTGCTCAGCACCTGGAGCAAGCCGGAGTCAGCTTTTCCGCAATGCTGGGCGGCTTGCATTTCAGCCTGAGCGTGGCAAAAGAAGTTGTGATTTCCGGAAGACGCGGTGAAGCTGAAACAGAGCTTTTACTGGACGAACTACGCCGTGAATATCATCCAAATATTGTAGTCTCCTTTGTGGAAAACGGGGAAAGCCCGGAAACGGAAAAAATTATCCCGCTGGCTTCCGGAAGAGCGATGGTGAATGATAGTGCGACTGCTTATGTCTGCCAAAATCAAACTTGCCAAATACCTGTTCACTCAGTTGACGAGTTACGTCAACTTCTGGGTTGAGTGATGTGGGAGCAGCAACGCTTCCAACTCTTTCCTGACGATCAGGTCCGGGGCCAGACTTGCGGAAATTCATCCGTGTCCAGCGGGTCGCCCACGTTGAGGCGTTTCTCCAAACCGGGGAACGGCGGTGAGATGTCTCCGGAGCGCTGGGCGTAGGTGGTGTCATCACCCAGCCAGCGGGCGGCAAAACCTCGGCGGCGCAACTTCTTGGACTTGTTCGGCGGGGCGCCATGCAAAGTGAGGTAGTGGAAGGCGATGGCATCACCAGGTTCAAGATCCCATGATCGGATGTCGTAATCCTCACGCTGGTTTTCGATGTCCGGAATCGGCTCCAGCCATTCCTCGGTGTAGTTGTAGTCAACTCCGCTGAACTTGCGGGGCAGGAACCATTTTCCCCACGTATGAGAACCGGAGATAAACTCCGGACAGGTGGTTTGAGGCACTGTGTCCAGCGGAATCCAGAAACTCAAGACCTGTTTGCCGTCCACGCAGTAGTAGGGCTGGTCATGGTGCCACGGAGTCGGATTCGAGGTCCCGGGTTCCTTGACCAAAACGTGTTCATGGAAGATGCGCACTGTCTCCGATTGCATCAGTTCCGCCGCCATTTCCCCGGCGGGGGAATCGAAGAAAAAGCTGCGATATTCCGGAATGCGAGCCCAATTACAGTAGTCCCCGAAGAAATTTCCGCCGTCGCCCTCTGCCGTATAGTTTTTACTGAACTCTCCCGGGTCGGCCATGTTATGGTCCACGCCTTTGCGCAGCGATTCAATCCATTCCGTGAACACTCCACGCAGGACTATCACCCCGTTTTGCTGAAATTCATGAATGTCGGCTGCTGATAATCTAGTCATCGTGTTTCTTCAAGATGTTGGTTCAATAAAAAATAATTCTAATTTATTTTGCCTGCCCATAAAAATCAACCCAATAAATCAATCACAGGGGTTAGGAAAAATTTGTAAAGAGGCGGTGCTCCCAACTTTGTTATCAAACCCGTTTATACTGTCACGTCTTGGTTGCTTGGAGAATTTAAATTATTTTGACTGAACTTCTGAAACACCCTGTGTTATGCTGAATTCTTCGTGAAAATAGAGACATATCAAATTATTTTTTCTGTTAACTATTTGGATATATTAATTTTTTTTTATACTTGTTAGTCACCTGATTGCAGGAATATGTTTAAAAGGTTTCCTGAGTTTCTGTCCATAATTTTAAACAACAGTAGCAAAATTATCAAATGCCTGAAACCCAAAAAACGGATTTAATCTTGCGTAACGCCCGTCTGATAGACGGCACGGGCGCTTCTTCTCAATACGGTGATCTTGCCATTCTGGATGATCGGCTACAGGCGGTGGGTGAGTTGGGAGATCTTCAGGCAGGTCGTGAACTCGATGTTGCTGGAAAAGCGGTTTGTCCAGGATTTGTTGATACACACACCCATGATGACCGAGTTTTTCTCTCTGTCCCAAAGATGAATTACAAAGTGAGTCAGGGCGTAACCACTGTGGTTACAGGAAACTGCGGAATCAGCCTAGCACCTTTGAGAATTGACCAAAGTCGACCTCCTCCACTCGAAATACTGGTTGAGCTAAAAGCTGGAAAATTTTTTTCGAAATGTTATAGTGTCCGCTACTCTAACCTTGAAAAAATTTCATGCCTGAGCAAGACGATCTCAACTATCCAGTTTTTCTAAAGCCTCCGGACATCTCCGCCTATCTTGATGGCAATATCGGAGTGGATTACGTCCATCAATTTGATTCCGGAAAACCGGGGCCGCACGTGATGCTCAGCGCAGTGGTTCATGGCAATGAACTATGCGGCGCCATCGCTCTCGATGATCTGCTGAAAAACAAGGTGCGCCCTCTTCAGGGTAAGCTGACTTTAGTCTTCATGAACGTTGCCGCTTTCCTGAGTTTTGATCCGGAAAATCCGACCTTTTCCCGTTTTATCGATGAAGATTTCAACCGGCTCTGGACTAAAGATGTGTTGGAAGGAAACAGAGACAGCGTCGAATTGAGACGTGCGCGGGAAGTGTATCCAATTGTGGACACTGTGGATTTTTTGCTGGACATCCATTCAATGCAGACCACCACTTTGCCCTTGATAGTGGCCGGTCCACTTGCAAAAGGTAGGGAGTTTGCCAGGCAGTTTGGAATTACGGAAATGGTGGTAAGCGATTCCGGGCACAAATCAGGGCAGCGGATGCGTGATTATGAAGGCTTTGCAAATCGCCAAAGTCAGAAAAATGCTTTGCTGATTGAGTGTGGACAACATTGGGAAGTTAGCAGCTCTGAGTTGGCGATCACCGCGGCATGGCGTTTTCTAAGTCTGCTGGAAGTGATTTCGGAAGAAACCGCCGCGCCGCATTTGCTTGTAAAGTCGGCAGTTAAGCAAAAGTTTGTTGAGGTTTCGGATCCTTACACCATCAAAACGGATTCTTTTCATTTCGTTGAGAAATACGTTGGTTTAGAAGTTATCCCCACTTCCGGAACTATTATCGGCTACGACGGAGACATTCCGGTAAAGACTCCCTATGATAACTGTGTCCTCATAATGCCTTCCCGCCGCCAACTTCCCGGCGACACGGCTATACGTTTTGGTAAGTTTTTAGCTAAATCCGGAAAATGAATATTCCATTCTTTTCAATGACACACACAATATACGCATATTTGCTTATTGTTGTGGACTCTTAATTCTTTAGAATTTTGAAAATGGAATTTTACATTGTTGGGCATTTTCTTCACAATATCAAAATAGATATGGGATGGCCGAACTGAATCAAGCCGCCGGGCAAGAGCGTACGGACGTGGAAATTGAAAAAACAATCGATACACTTGTTGTTGGTGCAGGCCAAGCTGGAGTGGCGATGAGTGAACATCTGAGCAAGCACGGGGTTCCGCACCTTGTTCTGGAACGCAAAAGGATCGCCGAAGCCTGGCGCACAGGTCGTTGGGATTCGCTGGTTGCCAACGGTCCGGCTTGGCATGACCGCTTTCCTGGTCTAGAGTTTGATCTCGATCCCGAAGTCTTTGTCACAAAAGAGCAGGTCGTGGCTTATTTTGAAGCCTATGCTGGGAAGATCAACGCCCCTATCCGTACTGGTGTTGAAGTGAAGAAGGTAGTGTGTAATACTGACACGTCGGGGTTCACGGTTGAAACATCTGCAGGTGTGATTCAGGCAGAGCGCGTGGTTGTCGCAACCGGACCTTTTCAGCGGCCTGTCGTTCCATCGATTGCTCCTCAAGAAGAGAAACTGATTCAGATTCACTCTGCCGAGTACCGCAATCCGGAGCAACTGCCCGAAGGTACTGTCCTGGTGGTGGGAGCTGGGTCGTCGGGAGTACAAATCGCAGATGAATTGGAGCGTGCGGGCAAGAAGGTCTACCTCTCGGTTGGGCCGCATGATCGTCCCCCACGCACCTATCGCAACCGTGACTATTGCTGGTGGCTCGGTGTTTTCGGGGAATGGGATGCAGAAGCCCCAAAGGCAGGTAAAGAACATGTGACCATCGCCGTTAGTGGGACCCGGGGCGGGCATACTGTCGATTTCAGGAACCTTGCCCATCAGGGGATCACACTTGTCGGGATGACGAAAAGATTCAATGAAGGCGTGGCGATTTTTCAGCCAGACCTTGCAGACAACGTGGCACGCGGTGATGAGGACTACCTGTCGCTGCTAGATGCCGCAGATGCCTATGTTACTCGAAACGGTCTCGATCTGCCGGAAGAGCCTGAAGCCCGTAAATTTCTCCCAGATCCGAAATGCTTGACCCATCCCCTGCTTGAACTCGATTTGGCTGAAGCCGGTGTCACCGCGATTATCTGGGCCACCGGATATACCGTCGATTTCAGCTGGCTGAAAGTTGATACCTTTGA
>ENA-UZXD01003318-UZXD01003318.1-metagenome-genome-assembly--contig:-Day-3-50m-contig-3318_pt1 | contig 12359 bp, 14 predicted proteins | sample MGYA00260344_ERZ794904 | MGnify/ENA metagenome assembly ERZ794904 | reverse complement strand
AGTGCAAAATAGTAGTTCTGCATTAGAACACATCTCTATTAATTTAAAGAACGAAAAAGATGTTGTTTTAGTAGCGCTTCAAAACGGAAATTCACTAGAGTATGCGTCTGATGATTTAAAGAATGATAAGGAGGTTGTTTTAGAAGCTTGTAAAGACAATGAGCGAAATCTTAGATACGCATCAGATGAACTTAAAAGTGATGCATCTTTAGCTATCTCTTTGATAAAATCGGCAAATGAAAGGAATAAAACAGATATGTTTCGTGGGGGTCTAAATGATGGAGGCATTGAACATTTTGATGCTAGTGTCTTAGGCAATGAAAAATTAATTAATGAGTTAGTTTCAGTTACATTAATCCCATTTTTATTTTCACTAGCTAATAATTATGGTTTAGAGAATGATGTATATCATGCACTGAAATTAAACAAAGAAAAATTAGAAGTTGCTATAAAAAAGGATTTTGAAGTACGATTAGGGAAAGCTAAAGAGATTATTAATAATGATAGTGATTTTGACAGTAAACTATCAATGTGTTTCAGTCATATATTTAGTGATTACCATACTAATGCAGTAGCCTGTTTTGATACAAATTATAATTTGGTTGAAAACTCTAATGATCAAGATTGGAATATGTTACTGTCGCAAAAGTTGTTTGAGGTTGTTACAGAGGTAATTATTGATGAGCTAGAAAATCAGGCTAACAACTTTGAAAAAATTAATGACCTTATAGGTTATGTGACCGTATCTAGTCATACGCATATATTTAGTGACCATCATTATAATGATCCAATTAGTGGCGGTAAAGCAGCTGAACTTTTTAATAAGTTGCCAAACTATACCTCTGAAGAAGATGTGTCAATAATAATTTATTGTTTGAGAATGGCAGCAGAATGGGATGTTTCTGAAGCCTGTACTGATGCCTTTGAATCTATTATGGAAATAATAGAAGAAAAAATGTCAGATAAATCAATTATTGACAAACTTAAAGTATTTGACGATATTGGACAAACACATCCGTACAGTTTCTTCTCAAGCGACTTTAAGAGCACAATGCTTGAAGAAATTAATGAAATGGATGAGGCTGAAAAAGAGGAAATATATAATCTAGATGAAATTATAGAATGTTTAGAAAATTAAAATAAATAAAAAATAAAAATTAAATAAAATGGCTAAACAAGTAATTGACAAGACTGAATACATTATAAAACAAATTTCAAAAACAAATAAAAAGAATTATGAAAACTATGTAGTTACAGGTATCATTCACTCTCTTAGATCTTTAAATATAGATTTAGAATTTAAAACTCAGCAATTTGTAGAAAAAGAAAATGGAGATTACTATTTAACTGACCTCTATTTTCCACAATTACAATTACATATAGAGGTTGATGAAGAACATCATATCACAAACGAAATAAATGATAAGCTTAGGTCAATTGATATAATAAATGTTACAGAATGTCAGATAGAGCGTATAGAATTTTACAAACGTGACAAGAATGGCAAGATAACAAAGAAAGAGGTTTACCTAAAAGAAGTTGATAAGCGAATTAATGAAGTTGTATCCATAATTAAGAAGAAGAGTATAGGTGTTTCAGAAAAAGATGATTGGTTCTATAGGTATAGTAATCCAAAAGAATATTATAAAGAAAAAGGAGCTTTGGACCGTAAAGACAACCCTACTTTTAGGATAGCTGCTCAAATAGCAAATTTATTAGGACAAAACTATGAAGATAATGCACAAAAAACATGGGTACCTAATCTTAAAAAATATGACGGATACTCTATGTGGTGTCCGAAAATACATAACCCTCATAAGGATTGGACAAATACCTTTTGTCAAAATGAAGGAGAAGATGTATTGATACAACATAATAATAAAGTAGGGGGAGATAAAAAGAAACAATTTGAAGAACAAATTAATGATAAATTCTCTAATTTCCCAAGAATTACCTTTCCGTATTTAAAAGATAATTTAGGTGTGTATGGATATAAATTTAGAGGTATTTATGAGTTAGATAAAAAAAAATCATCTGTTGAGAGGGGTGTTATTTATAGAAGAAAACATACAGAATTAAAATTAAAAAAATTAAAAAAACTAAAATAAATAAAAAATTATATATACATAAGTGCACGAATATGAGATACCTAACAAAATCACGCTTTAAACAAGCTTTAGAATGTACAAAGAAACTATATTACACAAAGAAAAGAAGTCAAGAAGAATCTTTGGAATGGGGTGAACCTCTATATGCTGATTTAAGCAATGAAGATTCATTCTTGCAATCCTTAGCAGAAGGTGGTTTTCAAGTAGGTGAACTTGCAAAATTCTATTTTCATAACAATCCTATTGATGATAAAATTACAATTGAAACAAGAGATTATCATGCTGCAATTGAACGAACAAAAACAATGTTGAAAAAAGCAGGAAGAGTTGTAATTGCTGAAGCTGCATTTAGTTTTAAAAATTTATTTGTTCGTGTAGATATCTTAGTTAAAGATGATGATAATATTTCGATTTATGAGGTAAAAGCAAAATCATGGGATGCAGAAAAGGATAGTTTTTTTGATAAAAAGAAAAGTAACATTTCTACAAAATGGCAACCTTATGTTTATGATATTGCTTTCCAGAAACATGTGGTAAGTAATGCATTGCAAAAAGGAGATGTAAAAGCATACCTTACTTTAGTTGATAAATCAAAACAAATAGATCTTGATGGTTTAAATCAGTTTTTTACTATTGATAAGGTTGATGAAAAAACAACTGTAAAAGTAAAAGATGGTTTAAGAAGAAGTGATTTAGGAGAAGTTAAGTTACTTATTAATAAAAATGTGGATGATGAGTGTTTTAAAATTATAAATGAATTTTCAGTTCCAACTGACATAGAAGAAGGAATTACGTTCTCTAATTTTATCCAAAGGTGTTCAGATTTTTATTTGCATGATGTGAGTTTAGATGCGCCGATTGGTAAAAAGTGTAAAAATTGTCAATTCAAGAATACTAAAAACCCTGAGCTCTATAGTGGATTTAATGAATGTTGGTCGTCAAAAACTAATCTATCAAAAACTCAATTAGAAACAGAACATCTTGTTACTGAAATCTGGGGAGGAGGTGCTGGTAGTCGTTCTTTGGTTGGTGAACTTATTGAAAAGAATATTTACCTGTTGAAAGATGTTGAAAAAGAAGATGTTTCTCCAAAATCAACTTCAAAAGAATATAAAGGACTTTCTCCATTGGAAAGAAGAATGGAACAGATAAATAGAGTAAGGGATGGTGTTTCTGAGAGTTATTTTGATGCAGAGGGTTTTAAAGAAAAAATGAACAAATGGGAGTACCCTTTACATATGATTGATTTTGAAACATCAGCAGTTGCCTTACCTTTTTTTAAAGGGATGAAACCTTATGAAACTCTTGCTTTTCAGTTTTCGCACCATACAATTGATAAAGACTGGAATATCAAGCATGAAAATCAATACATTTGTTTTGAGAAAAATACTTTTCCAAATTTTGAGTTTGTAAGAGAATTGAGAAAAGCTTTGAAAAAGGATAATGGAACAATTTTCAGATATCATAATCATGAAAATACTACTCTGAATAAAATAAGAGAACAATTGCTTTCTTCAGAAGAGAAAGATAAAATCGAATTAGTTGAATTTATTGAGCTAATTACACACAAGAAAGACAAAAAAACAAGTGAACTTATTAGGGAAGGAGATAGAGATATGGTTGATCTATTTAAGTTGGTAACAGCTTACTATTATTCTCCATTAGCAAAAGGCAGTAATTCTATTAAAGCTATTTTACCTGCAATTATTAAAGAGAGTTCTTTTTTACAAAAAAAATACGGTCAAAAGGGAGTTTACGGAAAAGAATTAGAAGTTTCTTCTTTAAATTTTGATGACCATCTCTGGATTACTGATGGGCAAACAAACCCATATAAAACACTACCACAAGTATTTCCTGAGTATGATAACGAGATGTTAGAAGCTGTTGAGCCAATTGAAAATTTAAAGGAATTAAGTGATGGAGGAGCTGCATTAACAGCTTATAATTACTTGCAATATTCTAATGTAAGTGATGAGCAAAGAAATTACTTACGAATAGCCTTATTTAAGTATTGTGAACTTGATACAATGGCTATGGTTATGATAATGGAAGCATGGAGGGATATGATAAAAGAATAATATTTTGTAATATTGGAGAATACAAATGCGGCAGCCGAAAAGCAAAAGAGTAGGCAAAATTTAAAATACATAATTATGAGTACGAATACAATTCAGGCAGAATCATTATTAGAATGCAAAGAGTGTAAAGAGAAAGAAAAAGTTTTTAGTTTTTCAAATAGTTATTGGGCTCATTGTGAAAGATGTGGTGCTATTTGTCCGAAATGCACGATTAAGAAAGGGTTTTTAAAAACTGATTGGTTTTGCCCTAAGTGTGATGATGAGATAAATACTAGGTATAACAGATGATACATCTATTCAAATCAGCAATTACTCGTTTTGGTCCTATATTAACACCACATAGGATCGTGTTAACAGATGATTTGTTTATTTATAAGAAAAGGAATAAATATCTTATAGGGGTAGATTCAACATCTATCCCTTATGAGAGAATTTCTTCAATAGAAATTGATAAAGATATTTGGGGAGCAGCTATAGTAATTACCACTTTTGGAGGTGAAGAGATTATTGCCAAAAAATTTAGTTGGAAAGATGCAAATGCAATCAAAGAAATAATAGAAACAAAAATTTAACTTTTATAAAAATGAATAGATTAGATGGTGTATCATTATTGATACAAGCAGGTGATGTAGATCCATATAAATCATTAAGACCAGTTTTCCCTGAGTACGGAAAAGAAGAGGTTGATAAGATTAAGGGTTTAGAAGAATTGAATGATGGAGGAGCGGCTTTAACTGCTTACAACTATTTACAATATTCTAATATTACAGATAAACAAAGGGGAAAATTAAGAGAAGCTTGTAATCAAAAATATAATAAATCAATAAATATATAAAATGGCAAATAATTTAAAAAGTCAAGTTTTAGTACTCGGTAATGATGAAGTAATAAAAATGGTTGACGATAGAATCGTAAAAGCTGAAGAGTTAGCTAAAGATAATACATTTGATAATGGTAATGGAGTTCATGCGTTTTCTGCAGCATTTTATGACAACGTAGAAACAAGTGAAGATGGTAAATCAGTAATGTTTGATTGGTCATATAAATACATGGGAGCTAAATGGAATTACCTATATGATGTGCGAGATTATGGAGAGTTCTCAATGGAATCAGCAACATACCCACCAATAGAATTTTTCATGCACTTATTTAAATTATGCCACAAAATAGATCCAAAAGTGGTTATAGAAGTGATTTATGAAGATGAAGGATATTCCCCTATTGGAGCAATAGTACTTAAAAGTTGGGGAGAGGAAAATGTTAATTATAGTATTATGCAAAAAGAGGAGGAAATGATAGATCCAACAGTTGAAATGGATTGGGAAGATGAGGGGTACGAATTAGCTGGGACGAATTTTCGAGAAAGTGTCTATGAGAAACAACAAGAATTTTTATCATACTGTCACGAATGGATTAGTGATGGAGATGATGTTTTCAGTTAAGTAATAAATAAAATATAAAAATTATGAGTTCAATTACAGATAAACCAATTTCCTTCCTATCGGAAGATTTATTAAAAGTAGAAAAATATAGTATAGCACTTTCAAACTTTATTGGTAGAAGTAAAACACCAATAACTATAGGTTTGCAGGGAGAGTGGGGTACAGGTAAAACCTCATTAATGTCCTTGTTATTAGAGGATTTTACAGAAAAAGAGATAGCTACTTCATGGGTAAATACATGGGAGTACTCTATGTTTAGAGGAGCACACGAAACTACACCAGGAGTGCTTAGAGGTATGCTGGAAAAGTTGAAAGACTCATGTAAGGAAAGAGGTATGTGGACTTTAGCTGATGAAACAGAGGATAAATTTAAGAAAGCAGCTAGTTTTTTGGGAGGAATAGCAAATCAAGTCATTTCAAATCAAACTGGTGTAGACTTTAAAGGCGCTGCTTCTGGTTCAAAATCAGAAAAAGCTATGGCAGAAATAGCTGAAATTAAAGCAATGATTGCATCTTTGATTGATGATTTAGTTACTGATGCTAAAAATCCAATTAAAAAGGTTGTATTTTTTGTAGATGATTTAGATAGAATTCCTCCTTCAGATGCAGTTGAGGTTTTAGAATCATTAAAAAATATTTTTGATATACCACATTGCGTATTTATTTTAGCAATTGATTATGAGATTGTTGTAAAAGGATTAGAAAGTAAATTTGGTAAAAAAACTGAGGAAAATGAGCGTGAATTCCGTTCATTCTTTGATAAAATAATACAAGTTCCTTTTTCAATGCCAACTGGAACTTATGATATCGAAAATTTCCTTGTTAAACAATTAGAGTCTATTGGTATTGTGATTGATGAGGATTTAAGTGAGGATTACGCTAAAGCAGTAAAGCTATCTATTGGTTATAACCCCAGAAGCCTTAAACGATACCTCAATTCTTTTAGTTTAATAAATGACCTTAAGGCAGTAGATGATGATAATGTTAGCGGTGATGATTTTATGTTATTCGCTTTGCTTGGAATTCAGATTTCATACCCAAAAATATTCCGATTATTAACTCAAGGAGCTGATTTTTCTAAATGGGATAAATCATTTGCAAATAAGTTTGGAATAGAATGGGAGGAAGTTCAAGAGAAATTAAAAAAATATGGTGAAAATAAGTTAGTTGATGAAGAATGGGAGCAAGTGGTCTGGGGTTCTTGCCAAAAAGATCCATATTTAAAGGCTAAAGCATTTTCAGTGTTGCAATTAATGAATTTATTAAAAGATAAATATGGTGAAAATTTAGAAGATGAAATTGATAAAGCAATGACTTTTGCTTCAATTACTTCAGTAGATGATGATATTGAATCAAAACAAGCAGTACAAAAAGTAGGCAATAAAACAATTTTTGCTGGAGTGGAATCTAAACTAATACAACTAAGAGAAGAGCAATTTGATGAACAAAGTGTAGTAGCTTGGGCTAATATTTGGAGTAGATTAGAGGAAAAATCTATGGAACAAGAAAGATATAGAGTTTCTTTAGCGAAAACAGGATGTTCATTTAATGATGGTAAAGCTAAACATGGTAATAAACAATTATTTTACTCTGGTAACCCAAGAAAGAGAGGTGGCTTTAGAATTTGGATTAAGTATAAAGCGAAATCAATTTTAGGTACAATTAAAGGAGAGTTTGACTTAACTGAAAGTGAGAACATTTCGAGAAAAATTGGAGGAGGTAGCTCTTATATTGCGATTGAAACAGGACTTTATAATGAAGTTGGGGCTGAGAAATTTAATAAAATAACTGCAAGAGTTATTGATTTAATTTTAGAATAAGTTATGATATGAGAGACAAGAAACTAACTATATTAAAAGGAAATCATCCTAATGTAAAAGAAATATTAGGATTAGAATAATAAACGAGGAAGCCGAAAATCGTAAACAGAGTAGGTAAATTAAAAATATATAATTATGTCAGAAAATATTGAAAAACAAAAAATTTCTTTACCATGTCCAAAAGGCTGTAGTAGAGCCATTGAAATCTCTTATTATGATATCTGTTCAAGAAGAGAAGCTAAATGTGGTAGATGTGGCTCTAAATATAAATTTGGTTCTTCAGAAGCTTCAAATTTAAGGTCTGCTATTCGTGATGTTCAAAGAAAAAAAGATGAAATCACAAAGAGAGGTGAACAAATTGAGAAACTTTCTAAAGAAATAGAAAGGTATAGTAAAGAATTAGAAAGAGAGGTTAAAGATTTTGAAAGAGCAAATGAGAGGCTTTTGAAATCTCCAGATATTGAGTTGAAAAACTAAATGAGAATACTAATAATATTGTTTTTCCTTCCAGGGATATTGTTTGCACAAGTGGTAAATGTAGAGGGAATGAGACAATCAGATGAAAAAGGGTGGAGTGGAACAACTTTGTTTTCATTCGATTATAACGATTCAGAACAGATTGATTGGGAATTTAACAACACTACCTATTTACAATGGGATAATGATAGCTGGAGTTTACTTTTATTAAATGAGATAAATTATGATAGAGCAGGAGGGGTTGATTTTGAAAATGATGGCTTCCAACATTTAAGAGTAAGTAAACATCTTAATGCAAATTATACTTCAGAAACTTATGTTCAAAATCAGTTTGATCCTGTTAGGAAAATAAAGAACCGAAAATTGTTTGGTACTGGAGTTAGAATGAAGCTATCAGAAAAGAATTTTATAGGAGTTTCTACTTTTTATGAGTTAGAAGCACTTACTAATGATGTAGTAAATAAAGATATCAGATTAAGTACATATTTGCAATTAGATTTTGATATATCAGAGAGGATACAATTTTTAACTACTACTTATATTCAACCCAATGTTAAACAGTTTGCTGATTTTAAACTTTCGACAGAATCGCAATTAAATTTTGAGATTACAAAAAACATATCATTCACAAATACTATAGAAGCAATTTATGACACTTACCCTGCTTCTGGAGTGAAAGAATTTTCTTATAGTTTACAAAACGGAATTAAGTTTAACTTTTAAATATAGAAACATGAATAAGAATGAATACGAGAGTAGAGGCTCCTTAAAAACAGAAAAGGAAATTGTTTACATTGATATGGATGGTGTCTTATGTGATTATTCATCTTTCATTGACAAGAAAGTGAGTGAGGGAATGAATAAATTTCAGGTTTATAAAATTCCTAAGGCTTTAGACTTTTATTAGGTTTATTATTTTAAAAAATAAAAAATCTCCATACAGTATGATATAAATTACTTTATTCTTTCAATAGTCCAATTATTACTTTTAGATATCTCTCCAACATCTAAACCACCCCCTCCCATTGAAGAACTGGTTCTTACTTCTCTTCCAATTTTTACTAAATGTTTTTTTAAAGAATGAGAATGAGGTGCACTAGTATATTGTATTATAGTAAACGATTCTCCACTTTTAACCGCTCCACCCCAGTCATCTCTATCTGTTGTATATTTCATTGTATATGGCATTTTATTTATTTTTTAATTCACCGACTCTATAAGGTTCTCGGCTTTCCCTTTTATATTTTGCAATATTACAAAATATTATTCTTTTATCATATCTCTCCAAAGATCATGGTTCTAAAACATGGTTTGAAAGCGGACAATTGAAAAACGAATTTAAAGGATTTGGAGATGGTGATATTACAGAAATGAGTTTTAAAACATGGTATGAAAATGGTAATCTACAGGCAGAGGGTAACATATCAAAGGAAGGGAAAAAGGGATCTGGCACAGGATGGTATGAGAATGGACAACTAAAAGAAAAAGTTATCTTTGAAGATGGAGTCGTGATTAAAATTGCATGTTGGGATTTTAATGGAGGTAGTATAGATTGCTCTCAAGAAGAATACGATTTGGAAGGTGAATCAGAAGCCGCTGATGATTATATTGAAGATGAATCTCCTGATAAATCTTTAGAATTTGAAGGACATTATAAAAAAGAGAAATTATCCAACTTGCTCTTTTTTATAATTCTTTTAAGTTTATTTTAGTAGATTGATTATCGGTGCAAAAAGCGGAGCAATTTTTAGTTTGAAAGCTTGCTGTAATCATGTAAATAGGTGTTAGGTTGTAATCATGATGCCCCAAATTTTTCTCTCTTTTATTTCCATAATTTTCTGTATTATTGTATCATGAAAAAACTATTAGTTCTATTACTATGTGTTCCTTTGATTGGATTTGGCCAGAACCCTAATTATTCAGAGGATATTGCTCCTATTATTTATAATAAATGTCTTCAATGTCATCATAATGGAGGTATTTCTACATTATCTTTAGAAACATATTCATCAGCTGTTTTTAATTCTGGAATGATACAACATGTAACTTCTAGTGGAGAAATGCCTCCATGGCCACCAGATACCTTATATCAAAATTATGCTTATGAGAATACATTAACGACTGATGAAATATCAGGTATAACAGACTGGATATCAAATGGTTCTCCACTTGGAGACACTTCTCTATTGCCAATAATGCCAACATTTTCTAACTCCTCACAATTTGGAACTCCTGATTTAGAACTACAAATTCCAACATACGCAAGTACTGCAACATCAAATTCAGATGACTATGTATGTTTTTCAATTCCAACAGGACTTACAACAAATAAGAAAATTAGAGCTATTGAGGTTATTCCTGGGAATCTTCAAATTGTTCATCATGTGTTATTAAGTATTGATCTTACTCCAAGCTCTTCAGTTACAACTACACCAAATTGTATGGGACCAACAGGAAAAATGATTTATGCTTATGCTCCAGGATCAGTTCCACTAGAGTATCCTCAGGGTGTTAATTCAATATTTGGGGTAGAATTACCTGCAAACTCCAGTATTAGTTTTGGGATGCATTATCCAGAAGGTAGTTATGGACAGTTAGATAGTACAAAAGTTAGGTTCTATTTTTATCCTGACACTACTAATATTAGACAAATATCTACTGATTTTTTAATTCAAAACTTTACTTTTTATTTACCTCCTCATCAGATTACAGAAGTTAATGCAAGTTTTGGACCAATATCACAAGATCTTTCTATGATGTCAGTTTTCCCTCATATGCATTTATTGGGAAGAGATATGGAATGTTATGCTGTAACACCAAGTAATGATACTATAAACTTGATTAGGATAAATAATTGGGATTTTGAATGGCAAGGATTCTATTTTTTCGAAAAGTTTATTAAAATTCCGAATGGAAGTATGATTTATGCTAAAGGAAATTATGATAATACAATTAGCTCTTCTAATCCAAATCCGATTCCTGTAACTGCTGGTCTTAATACTGAAGATGAGATGTTTATTTTCATATTTCAGTTTTTACCTTATCAGTTAGGTGATGAAAATATTCTTATTGATAGTATATTTATTTCTACTAATATTGATAAAACTAATATATATAATTCTAATAATCGTAAAATAATTAAGATAGTTGACATCCTTGGAAGAGATATGCCACATCCAATTCCGAATAATCCTTATTTTATACTCTATGATGATGGAATAATAGAAAAAAGGATAATTATTGAATAAAATGAAAAAACTACTACTTATATTACTTTGCTTGCCTTTGATTGGATGGTCTCATGATGTTTCGGAATCAACAGTTAAGGATATGACTGATGCTTCATTAATTGATTTTATTTATTTTGGTGCAGAACATATGGTTACAGGATATGATCATATCTTATTCTTAATTGGAGTAGTGTTTTTTCTTTCAAATTATTTTGATATTTTTAAATTTATAACTGCTTTTACAATTGCTCATTGTATCACTCTTGTTTTTGCCACTTTTTATGGAATTACAGCTAATGCTTATTTAATTGATGCTGTTATTGCGTTTAGTGTTATTTATAAGGGATTTGAGAATCTAGATGGATTTAAAAAGTATTTTTCTTTTAATCCTCCAAATTTAATTTTAATGGTTTTTATATTTGGATTAATTCATGGATTTGGTTTGTCAACAAGATTACAAGAAGTATCAAATCTATCTTTATCTCAAATATTATCTTTTAATGTAGGTGTGGAATTTGGTCAAATAGCAGTATTAATAATAGTTTTTCTATTACTTTCAATGATTAGAGGAAAGGTGTTTAATAAGATATCAAAAATTTCAAATTGGATATTAGTTGTATCAGGTGTCTTTTTATTAGTTTATCAACTTAATGGATATTTTACTGATCATAATCATAAAGAAGATCATAAGTATGAAGAAGATCATATTCATGATGAAAACCATACGCATGATGATGACCATACACATGATGGAGATCATACACATGATGAAGAGCATACACATGATGAAGATCATACGCATGATGAAGACCACACTCATGATGAAGATCATAAGCATGAAGAGGATCATGTGCATGATCATACTCATTAATAAAGTTCTTCCAATTAATTTCTATTAATAAAACCTTATTAAACATCTATATTACTTCTGAATTTTCCATAAATTCGCAAACTGAACAATAATCTTAAATAAAAATCAATGAGAGAAGTAGTAATCGTATCAGCAGTTAGAACACCTATGGGAAGTTTTGGAGGTTCTTTATCTTCAGTATCAGCAACAAAACTTGCTGCTATAGCTATAAAAGGAGCTGTAGAAAAAGCAGGAATAAAATCAGAAATGGTTCAAGAAGTATTTATGGGTAATGTTTTACAAGCAAATATTGGGCAAGCTCCCGCAAGGCAAGCTGCTAAGTTTGCCGGATTA
>ENA-UZXD01006396-UZXD01006396.1-metagenome-genome-assembly--contig:-Day-3-50m-contig-6396_pt1 | contig 12369 bp, 8 predicted proteins | sample MGYA00260344_ERZ794904 | MGnify/ENA metagenome assembly ERZ794904 | reverse complement strand
GTTGTTTGTAAGTCGGTCCGAGTTGGTCTATTAAATATACGCCTATGGAAAATAGTGTCAACACTTTTAGCAAAAAAAACTTAACTATTTACAAATAATTTATTTTTTCCATTCATTTTTATAGAAATTAGCTAGCACCTCATAAGCTTCTTTTTTATTTCCTTGCTCATCAATTAATCCTTTCCTGTTATAAAAATCCTGAACTCCAGCTAAAGGTCTAAGCATTGCTCTAAAATCTTTTAAGACCCAGGGGCTGATTCCTTGAATCTGAGGATTATTAGCAATCATTTTAAGTTGAAGCTTGTATAAATCAGCTTGGTAGCCTTCAGACCAAATTTTATCTGTTTTATTTCCGTATTGAGCTCCAGCTCCAAACTCTGAGATATGAATAGGTTTATTAAAAGAGGAGCTAATTTTAATTTCTGGTATTATCTCAAACATTAATTTTCTTAGCGTTCCCTCGCCAACCATCATTTGTTCGGCAAAAAAAGTGACATAATACCAACCAAAGTACTCATTGTATGAAATAAGATCTACTAGTTCACCTAAAGGATCATCTATTGAAAGTGAAAATTTAGTATCAGAATCCAAAGGAGTGCCTGCCTTAGCTAAAATTGATTGAAAAATTAATTTTTCTTTTGCTTCTACCCATTTAGATTTAGCTCCTTGAGAAGCTAATGCCAAAACCAATAATCTAAATTGCTCTTCACTCCCCGATAACAATGCAGCAGTAGTAAGGCGAGAGGTATCAATTAGATCAATTTCTAATAACAGTTTTGATAAAAAGTTCATTCTTGAAGATGAAAAAGGTGTTTCGTTAGCAACTGACCAAACAACAACAGATGCCCTATTCTGATCTCTTTGCACTAATCTAGAAATTTGATTTTTTGCTATCTCTAATGTTGCGGGATTGTCCCAGTCAATATTCCAATAAACAGGAACCTCTTCCCAAAGCATGATACCCATTTTATCTGCAAGCTTAGCAAGGTGACGTGTATAAGGGTAATGAGCTGCTCTAACAAAGTTAGTGTTTAACTCTTTGGCTGTTCCGAGCAATTGCTGAAAGTGTTGTTTTGAAAAAGCTGGTCCAGGAATACCAATGGGCTCTGCATGCATTGCAATGCCCTTAAAATTAATTTCATTATTATTTAAATATATTTTTTGGCCATTTGTTTGGATAGATCTAAAGCCAATAAGATCTGAAATTTTCTCTTGTTTGGATGAAATATAAACTTTATATAATTTTGGATTTGATGGCGACCAAAGCATTGGGTTAATTTGAATGGTCTCTTCAATCTGACCAAGCTCATTCGTTTCAAAGGNNTTTTGATTCTGAAAAGAATTTGAAGTCTCAACCTTAAATTCAGCCTTGCTATGATCTTTCGGGTTGATCTGAAGATATGCATTCAAAATGTATTGAGCAGGTGTTTGAACAAGGTACACATCTCCGACAATGCCGCCCCATGGCCACCAATCTGTTTTCTGCGTTGGTACCGATGATTCACTCAACCTGTTATCGGTTTGAATGATTAATATGTTCTCGCCTTCTTTTAGGAACTCTGTAATATTAAAATTAAAGGGTACATAACCTCCAATGAATTCACCCACAGCTTTACCATTAATAAATACCTTGGTTGTAAAGTTACTTCCTTCTAAATAAAGATGGGTTAGTTGGTCGACTTTTCTAAAGTGAGTAAATTTTTTATATAACCAAACTGGCCCCCTGTAAAAAAATAACTTCTCATCAAATGCATTCCAGGCACCAGGGATAGTAATTTTTTTTGCAGTTTCAAAGTTATATTCAATCAGCTCCATACCAGTTTTCTGAGTTTTATTCTTTGGAAATCCACCAAAAAAAGAAGACTCTGGCAATCCATTGTTCATTGGATCAACAATGTAGCTCCACTCTCCATTTAATGAGGTAATTGCCCTAGAATCAATCCAGCCTAAAAGTTGATCTGGTGAGCTATAGATTGGGGGCGTTCTTCCAAAAAAACTATTTGTATCCGTTTCATCTTCTGCAAACGAATCAAAAGAAAATATTAAAGAGAGAGTAAAAAAAACTTTAATAAATTCAGAGTGCATAAAATTAATCAATTACAAAACTGCTAACTATTTGAAATAAGTCTTCCGTGCCCTGCAAATAACTTGAGACCTTAACTCGCTCGTTGTTACCATGGACTCCAGAAAAACTACCTTGATTAAATAAGACTGGATTAAACCCATAACTATCAATTCCTAGCTCACGAGTAAAATGGCTGTCAGTAAACCCTGTGCTCACAGCAGGTGCTACTCTTGAGCCAGGATGCAATGAGGAGGTGATCGCTTTGATGTGTTGAAAGAATTCAGACTCTGTTGACGAAACTGCTGGTGCAAAAGCAAGAATAAGGTCAACTTTAACCCCAGATGGAGCAACTAAATCTTTAAAATCTTGTATAAATTCATCTGAAGTTCGATCAGGTAACATCCTGCAATCTACTTCAGCAATTGCCACTGGAGGAACAACATTTATTTTTTTAGAGCCTTGGAGCATTGTTAAAGAACAGGTATCTCTTGTTAGAGCATGATAGGACGGGGATGATTTCTGAAATTTAGAGAGAAAGTCTTTTTCTTTGATAGCGCCTCGAATATCCGAAAATGCAATGGCATCATCACCGCTCATATTAAGAGATAAGCTTTTAAAATAAGTATCTACGGCTGGAATGATTCTAGGAGCAAAAGGGTTCTCTCTTACTAAATTAAGTGCATGAACAATCCTAGAAACTGAGCTTGTGGTCCTTGGTGATGAGCCGTGACCCGGAACATCAGTGGCTGTTAGTCTCAACCATACTGGGACCTTTTGAGTCACCTCAATTGAAAAGACTTTATCGTTATCTATTATCATGCCGCTTCCGCCCTCATTAATAGCAAAACCAGCGCCTTCAAATACCTCTGGATGATTTTCTATCATCCAGCCAGCACCATATAAACCGCCAGCCTCTTCATCTGCAGTAGCTAAGAAAACTAAATCTCGGTTAAGCTTTTTTCCATCTCTATGCAGCCTAACGAAAGAAACCAGTTGAGAGATTCCAGCTCCTTTCATATCTATGACGCCTCTGCCATAGAGATAACCATCTTTAATTTGAGCAACCATTGGATCGGTTTCCCAATAATCTTTTGATGCTGGAACAACATCAGTATGTTGCAAGAGAATGAGGGCAGGTTTATCCCCACCCTTGATTCTTGCCCAAATATTACCTCTGCCTGGCGCACTCTCGCCAGATGAATACTCAATGCCCTCTTCTTCAAATATTTTTGCATAAAAATCAACAGCTCTGGATTCATTTCCTGGAGGATTGATAGTGTCTACTCCAACAAAATCAGATAGCAGTTGAATAGGATCTAACGGGTCAGCAGAAACTGAAATAGTTAGAATTGTAATCAAACTTATAAAATATTTTTTTAATAGCATTAGCTCACTCCTTCGACTAAAACGACATGACGATTTGAAGAGTTAATTGAATAAGTTAAAGCCTCTTGATATTCATCTGACTCATAACAAAACTTTGCCTCTTCCATTGAATTAAACTCAACTAAAACAGTTCTTTCATAGGGGCCACCTTCAAGCTCTTCCTGATCCCCTCCGCGCACCAAAAATGTGCCGCCATTTTTAGAAATGGCTGGTCCAGCTAATTGAATATATTTATCATATTCATCAGGATTATGAACATGGCATCTAGTGATCCAGTAAGCTTTCATTGTGCTTTGTACTTTAATCTCATTGCATGCAGAATTGGTTCAGTGTAACCACTAGGTTGCACCCTTCCCTTGATAGCTAAGTTGCAAGCTGCATTAAATGCTGTGCCATCATATGAAGGTGCCATTGGTTGGTATTCTGGATCCCCAGAATTTTGCTGATCAACCACTGCAGCCATTTTTTTCATAGTTTCTAATACCTGATCTTCAGTACAAATTTTATGATGCAACCAGTTAGCAATGTGCTGACTAGAGATTCTACAAGTTGCTCGATCCTCCATTAAACCTACGTTGTTAATATCAGGCACCTTAGAGCAACCAACACCTTGGTCAATCCATCTGACAACATAGCCAAGAATTCCCTGGGCATTATTTTCAAGCTCTTTTTGAATATCATCTGCAGATAAAACTGATGGGTCGGGCATAACAGGAATAGTTAAAATATCATTAAGACTTGCTTTAGGTCGATCTAATAAAATTTGTTGCTGATCCGATACTAAAATTTTATGGTAATGCATTGCATGTAATGTTGCGCCTGTGGGTGACGGGACCCAAGCACAGTTGGCACCAGATTCTGGATGCATAGTTTTAGTCTTATACATATTTAACATTTCATCAGGCATAGGCCACATTCCTTTACCAATTTGGGCCTTCCCTTTAAATCCAGATTCAAGACCTGAATCTACATTCCAATCTTCATATGCAAGAATCCATGGTTGCTGTTTCATCTCAGCCTTTGGAATCATGGGCCCAGCTTCCATGCTAGTATGAATCTCATCGCCCGTCCTATCTAAAAATCCTGTATTGATAAAAATTACTCTATCTTTGGCTACGCGAATACACTCCTTGAGATTGACAGTGGTCCTTCTCTCCTCATCCATGATGCCAACCTTTGCAGTATGTGGGGTTAAATTTAGGGCTGACTCTACAGCTGAGAATAAATCACAAGTAAATTGAACTTCATCAGGGCCGTGCATTTTAGGTTTGACGATATAGATGCTTCCTGCCTTGGAATTTTGAACAGCGCTGCTTCCATTGAGGTCATGCATTGCAATGCAGATGGTAAACATAGCATCTAGTATGCCCTCTGGAATTTCATTCCCATCTTTATCAAGGATTGCTGGGTTTGTCATTAAATGGCCAACATTTCTGACCAACATTAAACTGCGTCCTGATAAGGCAAAGCTAGAGCCATCTGAGGAGATGTACTCTCTATCCGGGTTGAGAGATCGAGTCATCTCAGTGCCGCCCTTGATAAATGTTTCTTTTAAATCTCCTTTCATGAGACCAAGCCAATTTCTATAAACAGTAACTTTGTCCTCTCCATCAACTGCAGCTACTGAGTCTTCACAGTCTTGAATGGTGGTAATTGCTGACTCCATTAACACATCTTTAATGCCTGCAGGATCCGTTTCTCCAACTGAGTGAGATGGATCAATTTGAATTTCAGCATGAAGATTATTATTTTTTAAGAGCACCCCAGACGGTTGATCAGTTGAGCCTTGGTAGCCCTGAAACTGCTGTTGATTAACCAATACTGCATTATCACCATTTGCTAGGCCCAGTTTCAGTTCTCCAGCCTCTACTGAGATAGAGGTAACGTCAGAGAAACTAGCTCCCTCGATTGCAAAGTTCTCATCTAGAAATTCTTTAGCAAATGCAATGACCTTATCTCCTCGCATTGGATTGTATGCTCCTGCCCTTGAAGCTCCATCATCCTCGGCAATCATATCTGTTCCATACAATGCATCGTACAAACTACCCCATCTTGCATTGGCAGCATTCAGAGCAAACCTTGCATTCATAACTGGAACAACTAATTGTGGACCAGCTATAGAAGATATTTCAGGGTCAACATTCTGAGTGGTGATATTAAAATCTGGGCCCTCATCAATTAAATAACCTATTTCTTTAAGAAAACCTTTATAAATATCTAAATTTTGTTCAGCCTTAGGGTTTGCCAGATGCCAAGCGTCAATTTGCTCTTGAATACTTTCTCTAATCTGAAGAAGTGATTTATTTCTAGGACTAAATTCATTGATGATGGTCTCGAAACTATCCCAAAAATAAGTTTCTGAGATATCTAATCCTGGTAAAACCTCAGAAGCTAAAAATTTCTCAAGATCAGTTGAGACTGATAAGGACCCCTTCTTTATATAATTGTCTGACACTTTGACTCTCACTTGTGTAATAGGAATAAAGATATAGTCTAACAAATAAAAATGAAGCACTATAAGAAAATTTATGTAATTAAAAAATTAATGTTTCATCTGCTTCTAATCAGATTAAAATCTACTTAAATGCATCAAAATAAAATATTTCTTCTGGGTCTAATAACTTTATTAATTAGCTCATGTGGTGGAGGTGGTGGAGGCAGTGCTCCATCGATCCAACCAACCCCCGCTGCTCCAGTCACTCCCCCAACACCAGCAGTATCAAGTAATCTTGAATCTCAAGCACGGGGTACAATAAATGGAACCATAAGTTACGAAGACATTGATCGAACATTTATTCTCTATGTCCCATCAAGCTATAACAGTTCATCAAAACAACCTTTGGTATTTAATTTTCATGGTTACGGCAGCAATGCCAGCGAGCAAATGGCATATGGAGATCTGCGCTCTCAGGCTGATGCTAATGGATTTATTCTGGTCTACCCTGAGGCTCTTGATGATATTTTTGGAACCAGTTATTGGAATATTAAAGGCTGGTCACAAAGCGTGCATGATGATGTCAAATTTGCTGAAAATCTCATTAATTTATTGATGGATAAATATTCCATTAATGCAGAAAGAATTTACTCAACCGGAATGTCAAATGGCGGTTTTTTTAGTTTTCATTTGGCTTGCAATTTAAGTGCGAGCTTTGCTGCGGTAGCATCGGTAACTGGTTCGATGACTTATGATACATTTGATAACTGCAACCCTAGAAAACCTACTCCAGTGATGCAAATACATGGCTCGCTAGATACCATCGTTCCCTATAAGGGCTTGGATACCCTAAACATGAAATCAATCATGGATGTTATGGAGTATTGGAAAATGAACAACGGCTGCGATGATTACATGCTATCACTCCCCGGCATCCTTCCTGGCACAACATCCTGGACAGAAACCTATCAGTATTCTAATTGCTTGAATGGTAGCGAGAATTTACATTTATATGTTCAAGGAGCTGGCCATATTTGGCCTGGATCAATTTATGAAAGCATTCAGTCCCCTGATGCAAGCAGCAGCATATGGAACTTTTTTTTAAAGTATGACATAAATGGTGTCATACAATAAAAAAGAGGGCTAAACACCCTCTTTAAAAATTATAGTTCTATAAATTTACTTGAACTCAACTCTATGAATCACAGCATGATCAACCATCTTACGGATTTCCTCATACCCCTTAGAGATTTCTAATAATTCAACTTCATCATCACCGTAGAGCTTTAATAACTCAGCATCAACCTTGTCACTCTTAGCTTTTGTTTGGGCCATTGAAGCCATATCAGAATATTCAACAGTCAACCATACGTTTGGAGTATCAGCAGAACTCATGGCAGTCCAAACATTAAAATCAGTAATATATCCTAATTTTTTTTGAACATTCATCGCTCTAACCCATGTACGGTTTAAATTGGTTAGGTATGTATCAAGGTAATTGGATTGAACCGCAATAACAGTTAACTCTACTGGTTCGCTTGCAGGTACATAATCTTTATAAAGTTCAGCGCCAGCAAAAGCACTGATTAGCAACGGAAGTAATAATAATTTTTTCATCTTTTGATCCTTATTTAAATTAAAGAATAGATTATGCTTTATCTGTAAAATAAATAAACATATTCTTTTATTTTAATAAAAACTATTTAATAAAAAAACCCCGCGAGTGCGAGGTCTTTAAATGTAGCTTAACCTGAAGGATTAGAAGTTATAAGTCCACTTAACTCCATAAGTTGCTTGTTCCCTAGCCCAAATTGATTTGTTAAAACCAAGTGGAGCTGTGGCTTCACCAATGTGCATAATATTTTGCTCATCGGTAATGTTTTGTCCATAAATATCAACACGCCATTTTGGATCATCCACTGAAGGAGTAATAGAAATCATCGCATTGTATTCAGTCCAAGCAGGAACCTTGTCCCATTCGAGATCAAATAAAGATGTATAACGCTCATCTTGTTTGTAAGCATCTAATCTAAAATTAACATTGTAATTTTCGGTAGTCATGGTGTACTGGACGCCAACATTCATTGAAAGTTCAGGGTGCGTTAATGAATTACCTCCAATATCTGAGAGCAAACCATCTTTTATAGCATCAGCTGGGTTACAGCCCAATATTGAACAGGCTGTGCTCACCATATATTGAGCATACAGATCTCTTGAGGCCGTAAGTGATGGTAAATGACCAGGTGTTACATTTGGCAAGAAACTAACCGGCGTTGGTTGTCCAGTTACTCTGTCTCCATGAAATTCTGCTGGAACTATAAGGGCTTGAAGGGGACCCCAAAGCCCACCCTGCCACATATTCCAGATAACTGTAGCAACATCTTTTCTGACAACAAAAACTTCTCCGTCTGCAGCATTTTTCATTAAGTGCCAGTTACCACAACCGGTTGTAAGACAGAGATCAGCATTTGCAGGGTTCATAATCATTTCGCCACTTGCAATTTCTGATTCTTCCCAAGCAATGCCCATATTAAACTGCCATTCAGGAGCATTAATAGGCACCCAAATGAATTCACTTTCAAAGCCCATCATGTCAACATCAATACCTTCGTTCACACGAGTTTTATTTTGAATTTTTGTGACTTGATAGTCTTCAGCATCATACATGTATGCCGCAGCATTCCATCGCATTCCTTGAGCTGGGAAGTCAGCTTTAAAGCCAACCTCAAAAGCAGTAAGTTCAGTTGATGGGAATACTTGAGGTGTATCTGGATATTTTGCAGGATCTAATGCAGGGTTGAAACCGCCTCCTTTAAATCCTTTAGAAATTGAGCCATAGACAAGCGTGTTGTCATTTAACACATAGTCGACAACAAAGCGTCCAGTGTTATTTGCATATTCTGTCTCAGGATCTCCTGGAGTGCCTGATGCATACCAGGACTGCCCAAAAGCTGGGATGGATTGACCTGGCAATGCGGCAAAACCATTGCCCTGACTGCCAAAACCTACAACACTCAAGAAAGGCGACCTACCATACTGCTCTTTATAATCTTCAGTTCTTCTTAGGCCTAAAGTATATTTAATTCTATCATTCGGTTGATAGTAAACCTCTCCAAAGACAGCTGAACTTCTTGATGCCGCCATACTGGATGTTCTATACAAAGGTGCATAAAGTTGGACAAAGCCCTGAGGAAGACCACCAGTTAAAACTCCTGGAGGAAATAAAGCTAAGGCATCAAGACCATTTGCTGCAATATCATAAACACTTTTTCCTGAAGCTTCAGTATGAATTGCGCCCAATAAATAATTCCAATTTCCATCTAAGTTTGATTGAAATCTTATTTCTGTTACTTCGTTTTCGCTATCAGGGTTGTACTGACGATCAAACCCATCTGGGTAATTCATAGTATCTGTTAAACAGCCACCATATGAGCCAAGGGTTCCATCATCAAGGTTACAATTTGCGCCATAACCAGACATGGGAACATTCCCACCAGGAAAATATGGATTGTCCTTAAATCTTAAACGATCATACTCTTCGGATTCATAAACCCCTGTTCGGTCATACAGTCTATCTTTTCTAGAATGTGACAATGTCATATCCCAATTATCATTAATTGTGTGGTTAATAATTAACTGAGTAATATCTTGATCAACAATGTATCTTGGATTACCTCTATTATTTGATTGCCAAAAACCCTTTGGTGCACCTGACATATCAGTCACTGGCGTGTAATCTAAGATGCCGGTTAAGATAGCAAGATTTTCCACAAAAGTTGCCATGGGATGAGTTAACTCATGCACTAAGGGAGCGCCTGGGGTGCAACCAACTGCAACAGATGGATCTCGCTTACAATATCTATTATTTACATAATGACGAGAGGAGTCTTCTTCATAATGATCATGGACTAATAAAATATCGGTTGAATCATTGAGTTGCCAAGCTAGAGAAAGCCTAAAAGCATTAGAATCTCTGCCATTAAGATCTTTCATAGTCGCTTTAGAATAAATATTTTCTATGTCTCCTTCTCTTTCAATAGATGATGTGGCAATTCTCATTGCCATAGAATCACCTAATGGAATATTTAGCATTAATTTAGTTTTTAATAAATCAAAGCTGCCGACATCAACAGACACTTTACCAAAAGAGTCTCCAAATGCAGGTCTAGCAGTAATTAAGTTAATCGCTCCACCAACAGAGTTTTTTCCATACAGGGTTCCTTGCGGTCCTCTTAAGACCTCAATACGTTCCATATCAAAAAATTCACCGTCTTGCATGGTTGTTGAACCGACAGGTAAATCATTCACATGAACCTCAACACCAGATTCAGATGTTGCTGAAACAGCTAAATTGGTGATACCACGAATATTAAATGTACCACCGCCAGCATCGCCACCTTGAAAACTTAAGCTGGGCGTAATCATCTGTAAATCTGATCCAGATTCTATTTGCATGTCATCAAGCATGTCAGCTGTTAAAGCTGTAACGGCAATAGGAACATCCTGCAAACTCTCTTCAACTCTTTGTGAGGTCACAATCACTTCTTCAATTGAATTTGCTGTAGTTTCTTGAGCGCTAACTGGATGTGCCAAAAATAGAAGACTGCATGCTAATGCAGAAATCTTTAAACCTTGTGTGAACGTATTTATTTTCATAACTTAACTCTCCTTAAATAGTAAGTAATATGTCAAACAAACCTTAAGCCCTAAATGGTATAAATAATTTGTATATTACCTAGTAAAGCGAATAAATTTGATGAATGCAAATAATATACATATTTTTTATAGGCAGGTGCTGACTTGCTTATATTTGTTATGGGGACGAAAGCGAAAAAATATACAAATTAGTAATACAATTAGTTTTCAAGAAAATTTTTAACAACGTAATGCGAAACATATTTTTATCTTTGCTAATGATCTTTGTCTCATCATGCTCCAATCCCATCAGTGAAGCAGACCTTATTCTCAGCTCTAACAATGTGATTTTGATGACCGGCGATCAAGAAGCTCAACCCCTATCAATTGCTATTAATAATAAAAAAATAGTTTGGATAGGCTCTCATGAGGATGCAACTAATATTCAAGGCACAAAATTTGATTTTGGCAATCAGGCAATTTTACCTGGATTCATTGATGCGCATGGACATGCGTCTTATTTAGCATTTGCAACACAGGTTGCTAACATTGCATCGCCGCCAGTTGGAAAAATTAAAACAATCAAAGATCTTCAGATTGAACTAAAGAAATTTATTAAAGATTCAAACCTTCAACCAGGCCAATGGTTGATGGGTCTTGGCTACGATGATTCTCTCTTAGCAGAACAAAGACATCCTACAAAGGAAGATCTTGATCAAGTTAGCACTGAGCATCCAATTTATCTTATTCACGTTTCTGCTCATCTTGGTGCAGCCAATTCCATGGGTTTGGCTTTGGCAAATATTAATTCAGATACTCCAGACCCATCTGGTGGAAAGATTAGACGGTATGAAAATTCGTCAGAACCTAATGGAGTCTTTGAAGAAACTGCAGCTTACCCAGTTCAACAATTAGCAATGAGTGCATACAAAGATCCAATTGGCAGCGTTAAAAAAGCTATGGAGATTTATGCAAGTCATGGCATAACCACCGCACAAGATGGGGCTTCAAGTCCTGAGACAATTGGTTTAATGCAGGCGGCTGATGCTCAAGGCATGATCAATCTTGACGTGATCAGTTACCCTGTAGGACAAAACGGGTTAGATAAAACCTTAGAGACGATTAATTTTGGAAGCTACGAAGGAAGAATAAAAGTTGGTGGTATTAAATTAATTTTAGATGGCTCCCCTCAAGGAAAAACTGCTTACTTAACAGAGCCATATTATAAGCCGCCCCACAGTGAATCAGAGTCTTACAAAGGCTATCCTTTGATACCCCAAAAAGAAGTTTCAAAATGGGTGAGTGAATATGCTGACTTAAACATACCGATTATAGCTCATGCCAATGGAGATGCTGCCGCAGATATGCTTATTACAGCTGTTAGAAATGCAGATCTGAAAACAGATCATCGAACCATTATGATTCATGCTCAAACTGTTCGAGAGGATCAGTTGGATCAAATGAAGGAGCTAAAAATTATTCCTTCTTATTTTTCAACGCACACATTCTACTGGGGTGATTGGCACAGAGATTCTGTGTTTGGAGAAGATCGTGCCATGCGCATAAGTCCGACAAGATCTACTCTCAATAGAAAAATGCCCTTCACTGTTCATAATGATGCTCCTGTTGTTCCTCCAGATATGATTCGACTGCTTTGGTCAACGACCAATAGGATGACAAGGTCTGGCAAGGTTCTTGGTGAGGAACAAAAAATTTCTACCTATTCTGCTCTTGAAGCTATGACAATTAATGCAGCTTATCAACATTTTGAAGATGGAATTAAAGGCACCATCGAAGTTGGTAAACTAGCAGACTTGGTGGTGTTATCTGAAGATCCCTTAAGCATGCC
>ENA-UZXD01019074-UZXD01019074.1-metagenome-genome-assembly--contig:-Day-3-50m-contig-19074_pt1 | contig 12549 bp, 11 predicted proteins | sample MGYA00260344_ERZ794904 | MGnify/ENA metagenome assembly ERZ794904 | reverse complement strand
CCAATATTTTGGTTATCTAATCAAGATATTGAAAAAGAATCTTTTCATTTAAGTAAATTTAAAAAAGAAGTTGATCACTCATTGATTCTTCAGGTTTATCCAAAATCTGACCCGACATTTCATGCGGGGCCTTTAATAGACTTTTTTAAACAGCCTATCTTTAAAATTAACAATAAGTCTTATCACGAATTAGTAATCCCAGATTCAGGCTTAAAGATATGCACATTGACTTCACTGTCTGGAAAGCCATTAAATATTAGTCATGAATCATTCCTTCAAGGAATTATTTTCAAAATGGATATCCCAAATACCTTAAAAATTACAACTGCCTTCAATGAACTGATCCTTACAATTAAACAGTTCAACACCAAGCTTAATGGAGTGCTTGTTGATGTCAGCAGAAAGCCCTTGAATGATGATCAAATAAGCCAAATTTATGTACATTTAAAAAAACTAGAAAAAATAATGCAAGAAAAGAAAATTCCATCGGGCTCTAATATTGCTCAAAAAATGTTCAATTAACTCATGAAAAAAAATAGTGTACTTAAAGAAACTGTTTTAGCTTTAAAAAAAGAGATTCAAGAACATAATTTTAATTATTATGTAAAAGACGATCCGATCATCTCTGATAGCGCTTATGACGATCTCATGATCAAATTAGAGAAATTAGAAAAGCAATATCCTGAATTAATCACCGAAGACTCACCAACGCAAAGAGTCGGCATGCTTTCCAATACCGCATTTAATCAAGTAAATCATATAAAACCTATGCTTTCTCTAAGCAATGTTTTTCATGAGGACGAATTAGCAGCTTTTGATAAAAGAATTAAAACTGATTTAGGAATGGAAAGTGTAAATTATGCGGTAGAGCCAAAATTTGATGGGCTTGCGATTGCATTAATTTATGAGGATGGGTTTTTTTCTCTCGGTGCGACACGAGGTGATGGCTTCACGGGCGAAGATGTGACTCACAACCTCAAAACTATCAAGTCTATTCCCCTTAAAATAGACACTAAAAGTCTGCCATCAAGAATAGAAATAAGAGGTGAGGTTGTGATGTTCAAAGAGAATTTTCTCGCTCTTAATGAAAAACAGGAGGAGTTAGGTCAAAAGGTATTCGCTAACCCAAGAAATGCTGCAGCAGGTAGTTTGAGGCAATTAGATTCAAGTATTACAGCAACTCGACCACTTAGGTTTTATGCATATAGTATAGATTTCGAGGGTATTGAAAATACTCTCTCTTCTCACTCTGACTCAATAAAATTGCTGAATGAACTCAAAATACCCACTTCAAATCTTGTAAAAAACGTGACCGATGTTGTTGGATTGCTAGATTATTACCATGAAATTATCGATAAAAGACAAGGTTTACCCTTTGATATTGATGGTGTTGTTTATAAAGTAGATTCTCTAAATTATCAAGATGAGCTTGGTTTTGTATCAAGGGCACCCAGGTGGGCTGTTGCGCATAAGTTTCCTGCTGAAGAGGCTGAATCACAGATTTTAGACATTGATGTTCAGGTGGGTAGAACTGGTGCAATTACCCCTGTAGCAAGACTCAAACCAACTTTCGTATCCGGAGTAACGGTCACAAATGCTTCCCTTCATAATGAGGCAGAACTTCTTAGGAAAGATGTTCATATTAATGACTTTGTTTTAATAAGAAGAGCAGGGGATGTAGTACCTGAGGTTGTAAGTGTTATTAAGTCTAAACGACCAAAAAATATTAAAGTGTTTTTAATGCCAACCGAATGTCCTGAATGTGGCTCAAAACTAAAAAAAGAAGAAGGAGAGGCTATCCTTAGATGTTGTAAAGGTATTCAATGCCCCGCACAAAGAAAACAGTCCGTCATGCATTTCGCTTCTAGAAAAGCGATGGATATTGATGGCCTAGGTGAAAAGATTATTGATCAGCTACTAGAAAATAAAATGATTAGTGATTTTACAGACCTGTATACGCTCGATTTAAAATCTCTTGAGAGTTTAGAACGGTTTGGTGAGAAATCCTCTAAAAACCTTATTGAATCAATTCGTAAATCAAAAGAAACAACATTAGGACGTTTGATATACGCACTAGGGATTCGAGGGGTAGGTGAAGCAACAGCAAAAGACCTAGCCAAAGAATTTGGAACTATTTCAAATATTAAAGCACAAACTATGGATAGTTTGGAGGGGGTTGATGATATAGGTCCTACTGTTTCAGGCTTTATTCATAATTACTTCAATGATTTAAAAAACCTTGATTTAATTGACAAGCTCATAAATAATGGCGTGACCTTTAAAGAGGAAGTAAGAAAAGAAGTTAAATTTGTATCTGAAGTTAGTGAGAAGGTTTTTGTCCTAACAGGTACATTGCCAACACTTAAGAGAGATGAAGCAAAACAGATAATCGATCAATATGGTGGAAAAGTAACTTCAACAGTTTCCAAAAAGACTGATTATTTATTAGCTGGAAATGATGCGGGTAGTAAGCTTGAAAAAGCACAAGCACTTGGAATAGTAATTTTATCCGAAAATGACCTTATTAAATGGACTGAGGAGTAATAATGATTAAACAAATAACATTAATTTTATCTTTTATATTATTGTATTCAAATAATATTTTTGCATATGATGTAAACAATCAATGTGAGAAACAGTTAAACAAGGGCAAGTATAAGGAAGCTTTAAAAGCAGCAAATTCAGTCAAGAATAAGTATGATTCTAATTTTTGTAAGGGTAAAGCTAATTTCCGTCTTAGAAATAATGATCAGGCAATTAATGATTTTGAAGTAGCTGAAAAAGAAGCTTCTATTCAGGCAGACCAAATGCAAGCAATCCTTTTCAAAGGTATTACACAGAGGGATTCCGGAGATTTTAAAGGTTCTAGTAAAACCTTTACCTATGGCTTTCAGACAGCAGAATTAGGTAATAGTAAATACCTTCAATATGAACATCGCTTTTTATATCAACTGGGTATTAACATGCTTAGAACCAAAGAATTTTTAGACGCTCAAGATTTCTATACAAGAGCTTTAGTATTGGCTTCAAATGATAATGAGAGGGCTGTTTGTTATGAGGGCTTAGCTCAAACATACTTCTACAGAAATAAAGGCCCTAAAGCTGTCGAATATGGCTTAAGAGCAACATTAATGTTTCAAAAAACAGGCATGTTAGGAGAGTATGCTGATAGCAGTATTGAGCTTTCAAGATATTATTATCTAGATAAGAATCAAACTAAGGCAGTCGATACACTTAAGAAGCTTGAAAAATTTTGCATAGATAACGGTGGCGAATATTACTTAGCTAAAACACTTATTGCTCAAGCTGAACTGTATACTAAGATTGGAGATGAGAAAGCTGCCGCCGAGAGCAAAAAAAATGCAGACATAGTGATGCAAAGACTGGGTATTGAAGAATTTAATTAATTTTTAGATAAATTGAGTTATGGATTGGATAGTAATTAGAGAGCTATTTCTTAAAATCTAATGCTTGATCATTAACTTTACTCCATTTAAAAATTAGATATTCTACAAAATAGTTTTGATAAAACTTATATGTCCTGTTCGGAAACTTGTCCATCGCTCTTAAAACGTAATTGGCCTGAATTGATGGCTTTGACTTTTCTCCCAAATACTTAGGGGTACAAGAACTTAATTCTTTTTTCTTCATATACCTGATTGTTTTACAAATCCGCTCGCTGACTATTTCGCATCTCGCAGTCCAACTAAAATTTATATATCCTGCATGAGCAAAAAGATTTGGTAACCCACTAAACATCATCCCTCTGTACCAACTAGTATCGTGAATATTAATTTTTTTATCATTAACAAAAATATCAATGCCGCCCAATAATTGGGCATTGCCACCAGTTGCCATTACTGTCAAATCACTATGGATAACTTTACCGTTTTGTAACTTTATTCCTGTTGGTTCCCAATTACTAACTCCTTGACGCTCTATTGATACCTTACTTGACTCAACAGCTCTAAAATAATCTTGATCTAAACTAGAAGCAGGGCGTTGGTCCCAATAATCATAAGATGGAGTGGTTACTTCATTATAATAAGGATCAGCCGCTATAATTTTTTTTCTAAGTGACTTTTTAAAGAATCTGCTAGATATATAATCTTTTAAAACCTGAAATGTTTTGAAGCCTCTTGATGATTTTTCTTGGCTATCAATGTTTATAATCCATGCCGGACTTCGCTGGACCAATGTAACTTTTTTAGCTTCTTTGATAATTGAAGGGGCCATTGTAATAGCTGTACAGCCACTTCCAATAATAGTTACATTCTTACCTTTGTAGTCTGTATCTCCCCAAGCTTGTGTATGTACAATTTTTCCTTGGTACTTATTTTCCCCTTTAAACTTAGGTTGGTGAGGATTATTGCGATCGCGTGAACCAGTGCAACAAATAACATATTGACTAGTATAATTTTTATTATCAGTCTTTGTAGTCCATTGATTATTTTTCCAGGAAATTTCTGATACCTGCGTATTAAAAAATATATTTTTTTTAATTTTAAACTTATTTGCCGTTTGATTTATATAGTCTCTGATATTCGGCCCACTTCCTATTATTGGGCCTTTCCATGGATTAAAACTAAACCCATAGGTATACATATCGTTATCAGCACGAACACCAGGGAATTTCATCTGATCCCAAGTCCCACCAGCCGAACTTCTTGAATCTAGTATCTTATATCTGATATCTGGAAAGTTTTTCTGCAGATAGTAAGCCGTGGTAATACCTGCTATTCCTGCACCAATAATTATTACATCTATCTTATCTGCCATAATCAAAACCCAATTTAACTTTTCGCTTTCTTTCGCGAGACAAAAATACCAAAAACAATTAGTACAAGAGCTAATATATTTTGCCACAGCACAGGTTCACCCAGAACAATGGCCCCTAGAGTGAATGCATACACTGGGATAACGTAATTCATATTTGAAATAAAAGTTGCCCCAGCATTATTGATTAAATTAAAGAAAATTAAAGCGCCTAATCCGGTTGGTAATACACCAAGTGCCAACATATTTAGAGATGTTTTTAATGGAATGTCATCTAAATTTAGATGAACCATATCAGGCCATATTACGAACGCTAAAAAGCAGGCAAGAATAGAGGAGGCTGTTGCAGCTACAATCGGGTCATATTTTGGAAATTTCTCAACTACAACACCGTGACTCGCATAAGAAGCAGCCGCACCTAAAATTAACAGGATACCAAAAACAGTATTCTTTCCATCGCCAATAGATGGGGCTAAAATAAATAATACTCCAGAGATACCAAGTATGAATCCCAAGATCTTATATCGATTCAGAGCATTATTAGGCAGGAAAATATGTGCTAATACCATAGTAACCAAAGGGACAAATGCCATTAGTAAGCCTGTCATACCTGATGTGATATGCATTTGACCACGAGAAATAAGCAAGAAGGGCACAATATTACCAATGATGGCATATATAAAGAAATGAACCCATGGCGTTAATGTTTTAGGGAGGCTTTTTCGGCAAAAAATACAGGCTATCAACAACACAATTGATCCTATCGCCAATCTGTATCCAACGGTTTGTTCAGGTGAAAAATGCCCACCTACCAAACACTCATGCATCATCGCAAAGGATGATCCCCATATAATAATAATTAGAAACAGATATTGGTAATTTCTTAGTGTACTTTGCATGTTTTCCTTTGCAGTCTTAATTAACTAACTAGTAATTGACGAATAAATATTAAAAAGTTCATAAGAATATTTATACCAATTAGGAATACTAGGATGACTAGTAATTTATTTGTTGTTTTTGTTTGGTTCATGTCGAGGCCAAACATAAGTATATCCTTAGAAGAGTAGACCTATATTTAACCACACTTTACATACTGATATGTATCTAAATAATTCATTTAACATAATATACATTATACGAAGTAATAAATACTTATTAGTGTTCTGCTTTATCTAAATCATCACTTATATCGTCGTCTAAGCTTGCAGTAAGGTAGTCTATGCTATGTGGCAGATCTAATGTAAGCTGCTCTATGGGTTGTATTTTAATTTCAACGTTCTTTGATAAGAACTCAAGCAAATGACCTCCTCTTTGTTTATCATCTGATATGAAGTGAAGGTGATAATCTGGTACCGTCACTGAATGCATAAAATCTGGGGTCCAAAACCCAACCAAAGTACCTTCTTCTTCTTTAAAAAAGAACTCCTTCTGGTCACCTGCAACGTCTACTAGAGGTCTATACGCCTGCTGTTTAGGAACAGATCGCGCTTTAATTGATTTGAAATAACCAGTTACCTGAATTGCATAGATTAAATTTTTCGACAACATTAAAGAATCAATTTTCTTTTTTAAAGAATCAAAGGTAAGTGCTTCATTAATAAATGTAGATGTTTTAGGTTTGAAATGAGTTACACAAGCATAGGGTGTTTCAAGGTTAGTATCCGCTACATTTGTTTTACCATCGGAGTGAAGGTCATAAAAAACACCATCTAAAAGCACCATCTCACCATCTAGATCATTAAAGGTACCTAAACCAAAGTCTCCATGCTCAAGGACTTCTTTAAGTGTTTTATCTTCACGCAAGATACCTTTAACAAGCGCATTCACCGGCGATGAAACGTAAAGGGAGTTTGTTTTTTTCATATTATATATACACCATTTAAAATATAATTAATTTTATATGAAGAAAATACCTAAAACCATTTTTTGGTAAAAACATGCACCCCTCTTCTGAAATAAGAAACTATAAATAGAAAAAGTAAGCTGCCTAAAAAATCTCCTGTAAACATCAGTATGGAATCTAACTGGTATTTTTCAAAAGTTATGCTCTCGCTTAAATACGAATAAGTGTTGTGCATTAAAGAATTTATGACTGAATAAACGACAGCAATCGTTAAAATCTTTTGGATGTTAAGGTTTTCTAATTGCTCACCTAATGGCATGCATTTATTAATTAGATACATTGTAAAAATAGGAGACCCGGCTGATATTAAGGCATATACTGCGGCGCTATTATCAAAATAGATTTTTAAGGCGTCATCAGTTACAAATACAAGTGCCGTTATTAGTGATCCAAAAAATAATCCCCAAAAAATTCTTTTTCCAAATAGACAAGCTATTGTGATTTTAAATCCTGCTGGAAGAAAAATAATGAAGATATAGGAATGATCGTATAGAAGGCTATTAAATGCTCCGTTGAACACAAAAAGTAGTATCCAAATAACAATTATGATTAATTGTAGTTTAACGAAGTTGAGCATGATTGTTTGGAGCTATAAAGTCTATTTCATCCAAATAATCTGAGTAATTCAGTCCTTTTCTTATAAGTCTTACACGTTCATCAGTCGGGCTTGACTCAAAAGAGAGAATTTTCTTTTCTCTAAGCTTCCTTAGCTTTCGGTTAATACTTGCTGTGGAGAAATTTTTAACTCCTTTTAACACATTATTAACGTGTATTTGTTTATCTTGAGCCCAAGCACTCTCAACGTAAGAAATGATTAACAATTCACCAAGATCCGCTTCAGATTGAGTTAATGGTGCGATTGAGTTTAAAAAGTTTACCATTTTATTATTCATACCTCATTATAACAAAATAAGCTATGAAGCTTATCAATTTGATAAAAAATAAAGTAAGATATTTTTAATTTGAAAAACAATCCTACAGTTTAAAAATGGTCGATGATAAAAAAACATTGTCTGGGACAATCTCCTTTCTGACTTCTGAAGCTTTCAAGTATCACCAAAAAGGAAACCTAAAAGAAGCAAAAAATATCTACGAACAAATTTTAAAACATAAACCTAAACATTTTGATGCCTTACAGCTACTAGGCATTCTTTATGGTCAGATTAATGAGAAAGATAAAGCCATTAAGCTTCTTGAATCAGCTTTGCAGATAAAGCCTGATGATGCAGCAACACTTAATAATTATGGCGTAATACTCACTGAAGTGAATCGTACAAATGATTCTTATAAAGTGCTTGATAAGGCTACAAACATTAAACCTGATTATGCCGAAGCTTTTAGCAATAAAGGAAATACCTTAAAGCTGCTCGAAAGGTATGATGCTGCTGTTAAAGCTTATAGCAAAGCCATTCAATTAAAACCTAATTACGCTGAGGCTTATAACAACAGAGGTGTGATTTACAAAGAGCTTAATAAGATGGATCTCGCGCTAAAGGACCTTAAAAAAGCAATAAGCCTCAAACCAGATTATCCAGAAGCAAATAGTACATTGGGAGTAACGCTGCTACTAACGGGCGACTTTTCAAAAGGCTGGGAGCAGTATGAGTGGCGATGGAAAGACTTATCTGATCCTTCTGTGATTAGAAGTTTTAAACAACCCTTATGGGACGGAAAAAAGTCACTTAAGGGTAAATCTATATTGCTCTACAGCGAACAAGGTCTAGGAGATACAATTCAATTCAGTCGTTACATATTACTCATCAAGGCGTTAGGGGCAAAAGTCATCCTTGAAACACATAAGGAGTTAGTAAATATTGTTGGAAGCATTGATTCTGATATTACGATCATATTGATGGGGCAAACACTCCCTGATTTTGACTTTCAGTGCCCGCTACTCAGTCTGCCTTTAAAATTCGGAACGGGATTAAAAAATATTCCATCCCCTACCCGCTACGTTTGGACCGATACAAAACTGGCATCTAAATGGAAGAAAAAATTAGATGCACAACAAAAACCCTTAATTGGACTAGCATGGGAAGGAAATCCATTACATAAAAACGATCATAACCGGAGCATTTTACTGGCTGAGCTCATCCCTCACCTCCCAACACAATATAGGTATATCGGCTTACAAAAAGATATTAGAAAGACTAATTTAGATACACTAAAGAAGAACACATTGATTAATAACTTAGTCGATAATAATGCCACGCTGGACGATACAGCAGCCATTATCGAAAACTTGGATATTGTGATTAGTGTGGATACCAGCATCGCTCACTTAAGTGCTGCGATGGGTAAGCCTACATGGGTAGTGCTGCCTCTCGTGCCTGATTGGCGCTGGTTGTTAAATAGAAGTTCTAGCCCTTGGTATAAGTCGATTAAGTTATTCAGACAGAGAAAACGAGGAAATTGGGAAGAAGTTTTTAAGGAATTAAATAAAAAATTAAATGTTTAAAATCAATATATTATAAATATATTTGAATGTAATTAATTAAACTACTACTGGCGTAGTTACCTCGCCAAGTAGGCTGTCAAAAATTTCAAAGGGTGCAACCGCCGATCCATCAATAGTGACGCCCTCACCCTCATTTGTCTGATCAACAGAAGCCTCATCAGCTAGCGTTATTTGCATATCTGCTCCTGTGGTATTTGACTGTCAGCTATCTCTAAAATATCACCGCAAGCATGAAGCACTCTAAATCCAGAATACAGAAAATCATATTTAGTAGATATATTATTGAGATTCGTCTCAAATAAAATTTCTTTTTTATCTGCTACATCAATCAACTCAGTTCGGCCAATACTAAATTGTCTGTCGTATACGGCATCTGTCACCTTAGCCGCTTCTAATTCTTTTTGGAGAGGGATGAGTTGCTTAAGCAAAGAAACATAAGATCGCCAAGCTAATCGTGAACTATCCTCAACTTCCCTCTTTTTTTGCTCATAAAGTGCTTCAGCAGATTTTACTAACTGGAACATTTCATTTTTTTTTGATTTAACCCTACCACCATCAAAAATATTGTATTTTAGGGTCAACATCGCATTACCGTATCTTCGGTCAGAGGTTCCTGATCCACCATAATATTCATTATCTGTCCTAGTGCCAGTGAGCTCTAGATCAACAACGGGTGAGCTTTCTGCAGATGTTCTCTCATATTGGTATTTAGCTTCTTCAATGTCTTGGGTCGCTGCTAGCATAGTAGGATGTTTTGCTATAGACACATCCACCATGCTGTTGATCGATTCTGGAATCATAGCTTGATTAATGAAATCTATATTGATTTCTTTTGTTGAGAAGTCAAAAGACGGTAAGTAGCCTACGACAGCTTTGAATCTTGATCTGCTGTCTTCGAAATTATTAAAAGCGGATATAAAATTTGCTTTACTGTTTTCTAATCCTCCATTAATTTGTTGAAATTCTGAGGCATCAGAAACACGACGATCATATCTCAGCTTTGCTATTGAAGCAGATTGAAATGTTGACTTAACATACAAGCCCGCCTGATCTAAAATTTCTCTGTACCTAATAAGGTCCAAATAAACAAACGCGGCACGAAGAGCAATGTCTTGTTTGATTTGTTTTAATTGATAGACGCCGGACTGGAAGCTTGCTTTTGTTCGATTAATTTCAGCATCAGCTAGCCCTCCGTCATATAAATTTTGCTTTCCAACAACGCTAAACTCATCTCTTCTATAGCTCTTTTTTGTATTCTCTGATTGAGCTTCTTTCCAATTGTACTCCTGGCCTGCTCTCCCAGAAAAATCAACCGTAGGATAATTAGCACTTTCTGCAACCGAAATCGAACTTCTCAATGATTCAACGTCAAATCCTTTTTTTACGACTTCAGGGTTGAACTGTGATGCATCATTAATCACAGAAACTAAATCACCAAGGCTTTGTCCAGATTCAATATCTTTTTCAACAAACGAGGTGAACTTAAGAAATTCTTTTTCAATAGATTCAGAACTAACCGAGAAATTTAAATTTTCATTTTGATCAAGCAAGCTGCTTTCATCATCTGACAGTTCGGATAAAATCATTTCCTCTGTCTCCTCAGGCACAACTTTTTGAGGAACTGTGACAGTCTTCTTTGCTGCTATTTCTTTTCTTTGAAGTTTATCTATTTCCTTAAATTTTTTGTCATTCCCAGCTTGATCCTCAGCATACTTTTTATTCAGCAGTGCTAAATTCTTAGAATTTTCCTCAAGCAATCTAACAACACGTTCGACTTTCTTATTTTCATTGCTCTGGAGATTTTTAATTTTTTCTTCAAGCAGGGCAATCTCATCCTTTTTTTGGTTACCAAAAAAACGACTTATCGCCTCATGATTTTTTGAAATTAAATAGGATAAGGAAGCGATGATAACAAGGAGTGCACTCGTTAAAGCCACAGCTATCAATAACTGTTTGTGTTTAATATTTTTTATCATATAAATATTTTTTATAAAAACTTTATTATTTAACTTTATATATATATAAATATCAGAAAATTATATATCAAAATGATTAGTTAAGTTTATGAATTTCAAAACTTTTTTCTATCTAATCGTTAAACTTCAACCGCTTGATTTACCTCTCCGATTAAATTATCCATAAATTGCATTGGAGCTGCAGCAGAGCCTGAAATGATATTAGCTTTATTTTCTTCCCCTTGGTCCTTTTCCTCTTGGTCCTTTTCCTCTTGGTCCTTTTCCTCTTGGTCTGATATTTCCGATGAAGCTTCATTCTCACTCGTCATGATTTCAATATCATCACCTGGCATGTCTAGCAAATCTGATAAATCTAAATCAGTTGTGGCTACCCCTGCCGGTTCTGCTTCTTCTGTCTGGCTATCTGTTGACTTGTATTCATTAACGAGTAGATCTGTTTCAACGGTATCAACTAAAACATCATTTGACGAAGAGCTGGGGGTGATCTCAAAATCTGCCTCCGTTAAGTCTGAATACTTAATTAACATATCCTTCACATGGGTCATTGCATCTACTTCTTCAACCCACATACCACCGACCTTATTGATCAATTGCTCTACTTCTTCCTCAGAAGCAGTCCTTAAGTCTAATGACTCATGGACCAGTGCATCTCTTATCGCCTGTGAGATAACGATGTTATCGTAGGCATCATTATTGTTATCCAACGACTGCAAGAAAGTGGCCATATTCTCAAGGTATGTATTGTTTAGGGTTGTTCTATCGACATCAGCAATGTCTTGGAGAAACACCCTTCCCTTTGATAAATCGTCAGCGGTGGCCGTCCCTAAAACAACACCCCCTATATTAAATGTCACATCATCGCCAATAATGTGTGAGAAATTACCCTCTTGATCAGTTAACCCTTTTAACCCAGAACTGGTTGTATATTCAACACCGACAACAATGCCATCAATCAGCGCTGAGGTTGTATAAATATCACTTGTATCTGTATCTGTAATCGAAGCGTGTAGTGTAAAATCAAAGGGTCCATTGTTTTTTAATGTAAAGATCTGCTCCTGTCCGGATACAACACTCCCAACCGTAAATCTGACCATTCCATTTATAAAAACGGTACTGACACCGTTACCGTCACTGTCATACACCGAGGTCCCACTGGGTAGCGTAGAAACTGTAATGTCTGATAAATTTTGACTACCGAAATCAGCTTTTACAGAAACTTTTCTTTCAAACTGTGGAGCAGAACCCCAAATTCCTTTGACCGTTTCAAAGTTATTAATTGTAATGCTGCCACCAGTGGTGAAGTGAATAGTTCCACTTTTAATACCACCGTTATTAGTCCAGTTTGATTTACTACTAAATATATCGGGGTTAATAACTAAAGTATCACTCCCGCCTCCCCCATCTACAGATGAGTTTGTCGAAGAACCCCAGCCTTT
>ENA-UZXD01002680-UZXD01002680.1-metagenome-genome-assembly--contig:-Day-3-50m-contig-2680_pt1 | contig 12623 bp, 9 predicted proteins | sample MGYA00260344_ERZ794904 | MGnify/ENA metagenome assembly ERZ794904 | reverse complement strand
TGGCTCTGCGTTACTATCAGTAATTCGCCACCAAGATACTGCGGTCCGTTTCACATGAACCTGCCAGTCACCCGAAAAAATATTTTTATTTTTATTCTTGCGGCCAGTATCGCGTCAACTATCGGCGGATTGCCCTTTAATTCGCTACCCGTCATGCTCGGTAGCCTGGCAGACTCCTTTTACCTAGATAGCAGGTCACTTGGCAATATTGGGTCCATTTGCTTTGCGGGCTATCTACTGGGCACTCTGGGCGCCCCGTTCTGGATCAATCGTCTGAACTGGAGAACCCTGACCATAGCCAGTACCTTGGGAACCTCTGGAGCATTCGCGGTCAGTTCCCAACTTACCAACATAGAGGCGCTCTACCTGGCCTGGGCCTTCATAGGATTTTTTGCATCAACCATGACCTGCCTTGGTATGCGAATTCTTGCCGATCTACCTGACAAGGTCCGCGCATTTGGTGCACGTCAGGGAGTAGAGCTTTCTATCACTGCAGCCGTACTATTTGCGCTGCCACCCCTCATTATCGCTCAATGGCATTATCCCGGAGCCGCTCTGGCTCTGGCTTTTGTTGTTGGGATACTAGGCTTATCTGCACTCTGGGTGCCGAAGGGTCCGTTGCTCGCTATTGGCGAAGAAAATGAAGCAACAACAGGACACTCGCGGTTAGCGCTGCCCCGACGTTCCTGGATCTGCATGAGCATTTTCTTTATTTTCCTGGTGGGTAACATAGCTTTATGGGCATTTCTGGAACGTATCGGCGCCAATCTCAAGCTCACGGGTTCTGAAGTCGGAATCGTTTTTGCCGTGTTAAAACTACTGGGGGGCGCAGCTGCATTTTTCGTGGCCTGGATAGGTGATCGTGCCGATGCACGCTGGGCCTACTGGATTGTATTGCTCGGTGTTTTGGTGGGGCTGCTTTTCCTGTTAGGCGCAGATGGTTTTTTACCCTTCGCACTAGGCGCATGGATTTGGGAGTTTGCATTCACCTGCGGATGTGTCTTGCAGGTTGCCGGTATCGCTCGCAGTGATGCTTCAGGTCGCGCCGTTGTGCTGGTGCCTGCCGTGTTTGCACTGAGTTCAATGATCGGCCCTGGGCTTGCTGGTCAACTTGCTGCCGGTGGCAGTTTCAACGGTGTCCTACTGCTTGCTGCTGTTTGTTCAGTATTACCCGCGCTGGTGTATAGTTTCTGGCAGCCCATCGAGAACTGAGTTGCTGCCCTGCCTGTCATAATCAATGCGTGCTTCTGGATAGAAGCATTGGCTTCAACTGCCTCGCTGCGCTAAACCACCGATCTTCAGAAAATGTGGTTTGATTCCCTTATTTTCCAGAACCCTGGCTAATAAGGATTCTAAAACTACTATTTATAAAACGTTTTATTCGTAAAAAGCAGGATGGAAAGAAAACGTTCCGGTAGGTGTTGTGTTGGATAACAGTTTGAGTTGGAAGTACTCGGCAGGTTCGTTCGCTGGCGAGAACTTAGGTGACACCGCGAAACCGAATCGGGAGTAATAGTTAGGGTCACCGGTCAAGATACAGCCTAATGCGCCCCAGGATTGAATTGTCTCCAACCCTTGGTTGATCAATTGTGTACCGATGCCTTTGGCTTGCCTTTCAGGGGCAACAGAGACCGGCCCAAATGCGAACCAGGGCGCCGAACCATCCGTGTTGATAGCAATTGAAAATGCGATGTGACCGACGACGGTTTTCTCTGCTCGCGAAGCATCTGCTTGCTTATCATCGTCAACAGCCACTAGCGACAACACGAGGGCTTTCTGGGCTCGCAAGCGATCAACCAATATTTGCTCATCACCACCCGCGTATGGCTTACCGCGAAAAGCATCTTCAGTGATTTTAAAAATAGCTGCTTCGTCGCCGAATTGTTCTTCTCGAATAAGGATAGTCATCATGCTTGTCCATAGAGGCAGACCGTGATTTAAACATGGGCATAAAGAAAACAAACTACCTTCCTGCGCTATCGGCCAAATANNCATGTCATCGCCGACATCATTGATCCGGACACAATCCAAAAGATTTTCGATCACACAAGGGACCCGCCTAAGTCGCAACCAACACCGCTTAACCCTGCGACTGCCATTCAATCCTAAGGCGAGACTGAATTAACAGGTCAAACCCAACAGTCTGGAAGCCAGCAGATCAGCATCGTCGCTGTCATTGACCATCTAAGGGACCAACAAGCCAGGGGAGTCGTGAATTTGACTTTACATCAGCAGTTACCCCACTCGACCGGTCTTCAGAAAATGTGGTTTGTTTCCCTTATCTTCGGGCCAGATTGCAGCAGAAGATTCGGTTTACTGGGCAATAGGCGTTAGCGCTATCGGTGTTGATGAGGAAACCTACGACAGGATTCACGTCGACTTTCCAATGCAGTTTGTTCAGGAGTGGATTGGCGTCAATCATGGAGCAGACCTGTCGTTCCATTTCATTAGTTCTAGCGATATTTCACAGGACTCAAACACAATGTGGGTGCGTGAGAAAATTCGTGCTGAAAAATCACTGTTTGACTTTGCTGACGGCTCTAATCTGCGTGCTATTGCTTACCAGCCAGACTATATAGGGCCAACAGAGGAGCAAGTGCACCTCGGACAGACGCTGCAGTGCGGGCGATCGAAATCGTTCGCGCAATGTTGGAAGTAACAGCGCGCGGTCCGATCCTAGCCAATGTCGTCAAAATAAGTACAACCGGCATTATTCGATACAGCGAAGCCTATGAGTGTCGGTACGCGGTACACTCTTCACACCGCTCGCTAGCGCCTCTACAGAAGCAGTGCAGAGGCGACAATAAATAGGGGGAGCGCAATTAGCGTGCGTAGCACAAAAATCAGGAAAAGCCTTGGAAGTGGCAGCGGCAATCCAGAGCGAAGGATCAGCGCGCCAAGATCCGACATGTAGATAATCTGGGATACTGCCACACCTGCTACGATGAATCGGGTGGCCTCTGCCTCCACAGACCGTATTAATAAAACGGGAGCAAAAACATCAAAGAAACCGACAAGAACCGCTATCGCCGCCAATTTTGCTTGGGCGATACCTGCGGTTTCCAAGAGGAAATAGATGGGGTAACTCATCCATCCAAATACGGGGGTGTGGTGCACTAATACGAGGGTAATAGTAGCAATTAACATCGAAGCGCCGAGTACGTTAGAGACTAGCCCCAGGGCAGAGTGCCAGGCACGGCTGGCGATCAATCCTGGTGCTTCGGCGTTCTCAGCACGTGTTAGCGCTGCCGCAAAAGCCCGCGCTACGACGTGGTTGCGCGACGATACCTCGGCCTCACTTCTATCGGTTTCAGTAAAGTAAGTGTCGGGTATGCGTGCCAATGGCGGTATACGGCACAACACCAGCGCGCACGTCAGGCAAGAAAATACGACCACGGCGTACCAACTTAAGAAGTGTTCTTCGACCCCTGCGACAGAGGCCATCACGAGGCAAAAGGGTAGCGAGACGATCGAAAAATTTGTCGCAATGATAGATGCTTCACGCGCGCTGTAGAATCCCAAACGGTACTGGCTGATACTGATCATCATGCCGACCATGCTGGCCGAAACAAAAGACGCTGTAGCGTCGATGGCTGCGCGTCCGGGTAAGCGAAAAAGGCGGCTGAAAGGTCGCTCTACGAGGGTTCCAACGAATTCCATGAAGCCAAACTCTGTAAGGAAAGGCATCAGAAAGCACGCTGCGAAAAGAATATAGAGAATTGAGGGTCCACTGGCTTCGAATGCAAGACGACCGGTATCGACGCCCCAAATGGCTTCGGGGCCCAGTCCAAAAAACACCAGCACCGCCAAGAATGCCGCTACCATGCGCATCACAAACCAACCGCGTGTGACTCCGGAAAAGGCGTAGAGAGCTGGATGCGACTGTTCCCAGTTCTGGCCCCAGCGTCGATAACAGAGTGCACTCAGCGCACTCATCCAGATAACAGCGCTTATTATTTCCAGTGCGTAGGGCTGTAGCGGCAGTTTTACCAGATCGGTAATGATACCGAGAAGTATCGTAGACCTGCCATCGATCGATACAGGCAGCAGGAACAGCAAAACGCCTACAAAAGACGGGAGTAAAAATCGAAAAAGTGGAGGTAAAGGCTTGATGGTGTGTCTTTCCCGCACTGCTTGCTTACGGCCAAGCTTAAAGTATTTTTACACGTGGCGACACAAACGTGAGGTATACGGCTGGAAAGTCAGCGGCGTGACACGCCATCTTCGGTTCGGGCATCTTAGTCCTGTTAGCGGACGTGCTGCATCTTCTGTCTTCCACACCCTGCTTATATTTAAGGAGAACTTCCAGGTCTCTTTGTTTACGTTTAGGCTCGGCACGTTTTTTGCCAATTTGGAGAATGAATTTCTCTAATTGTTTGCGGTTACCACCAAGTGAGCCATACATACGGATCATTTCCGCCGTTTCATCCTGGCTCAAACCCAGGCGTTTGCCACGCAATATCAATCGCAATGCGGCGCGGTCGGTCGAGCTGTAAATGCGCTGGTGCGTGTAGTGACGTCAAATTCACCTGCAAGGTCTCGTATACTGTATGCACTATCACCCGAACTCCATTCCCGGGCACGACTCTACCCATGTGTTTTAATCAGGGCGTAATAATACATTGCGTTTTCGTAAAACGGAGTCGAACGATAACGATTGAGAAGATGTATGATGTTAAGCCCATCTCTAAAACCAAGAAAAAAAGGAACCAGTTGCTATGGCTTTTGATATTACATGGAACAAATTCGCTCCTGGTCACAGTAGTAGGCAACGATGGTCAATCAGTCTTGCTGGAGTATTTTTTTATTTAGCCGTGAGTGCACTTCTCGCCCCTGCTGTTATAGCGGGCCCCGACAAACGTCCAAATATCCTGCTGATTGTTGCAGATGATCTGGGCTACGCAGACCTTGGTAGCTACGGTGGAGATATCGCCACACCCAGTATTGATTCCTTGGCCAGCGAGGGGGTCCTGTTCACCCAGTTTCACACGGCCCCATTATGTGCGCCTTCCCGTTCAATGCTACTAAGCGGTAACAACAATCATGTGGCCGGTATGGCCAACCAGGGTGTGCGCGGTATCATGGGGCAGGATTACCCGGGCTATGAAGCCCAACTTTCCGATCGCATTATTCCGTTTCCCGGCTTGCTCAGGGATGCTGGATACAACACCTATATGATCGGCAAATGGCATCTGGGCGTCACAGCCGAAAACAGCCCCAAAGTCGCCGGTTTTGAACGCAGTTATTCCCTGCTCAATGGTGCTGGAAATCATTGGGATGAGGTGGGGTTCTACGAGGGTGGGTCAATCATCTGGTCAGACGATAAGTTTACTCACTGGCCTGAAGGTGCATATTCCACAGATCATTTTACTGATCAACTACTTGGTTTTATTGAGCAGGGAAAAGAGGATGACAAGCCCTTTTTTGCTTTTGCGGCCTACACATCGCCACATTGGCCGTTAACGGTGCCTGAGAAATACCTCAACCGATACGCAGGACATTACGACAAAGGCTACGATCATTTACGTGAGCAGCGGTTTGAATCGCTCAAAACCGCAGGCATTATTCCCGCTGATTCAAAATTGCCACCTCGTAACGAAGACATTGCGCCCTGGGATACCTTGGATAAGGAATCACAAAAACGCGAGTCACGAAAAATGGAGCTATATTCGGCCATGGTCGAAAACCTGGATGATAATATAGGACGGCTAGTTGAGTACCTGAAAGAGAAGGACCTTTACAAAAACACACTGATAGTTTTCATGTCCGACAATGGCGCGGCAGGTGAAGACTTTTTCAATTCCGGCCCATTTGTAGAGTTTATCCAGGCCAGGTATGACAACAGTTACGAAAAAATGGGTTTACCGGGCTCTTTTGTTTCTTACGGTGCAGCATGGGCCGAAGCCGGTTCAGCGCCATTTTCCCGTTATAAAGGCTTCACCCGGGAAGGAGGTGTTACAGCACCGATGATCATGAGTGGACCTGGTGTTTCCCGTTCCGGTGAAATCAATGCCTCTTATCTCACGGTGATGGATATGGCACCCACTTTTTTGGAGGTTGCCGGCGCCACCTATCCTGTCGGAGAAGAAATCTGGCCAATTGAAGGGGAGTCAGCGGCTAATTTTATGGCAGGTAAATCCGAAAGTGTCCACGACGAAAAGTATGTAACCACACTTTCACACCGTGGCCGGGTGCTTGTGCGCCAGGGGCACTGGAAACTGGTCAACATAAACGGGCCATTTGATGAAAGCAGCCTTGAGCTGTTCGACCTGCAAGCTGACCCGGGTGAAACCATTAACTTGGCAGAATCGCAACCTGAAAAGTTTCAGGGAATGCTGGAGTTGTGGCGGGCTGAGCGGGCACGCCTTGGTATTGTAGTGCCTGCCGACCTGTAAGCCGCGTATGATGCTTAGCCTTCAATCAATAAAGAAACAGGAAAGGAAACGTTTAACATGACTCTCGATATCACCTTGTACCAATAAGGTCCCAGTCGCTCAAAACAAGCCCGCTGGGCTCTGCTTGAGTGTGACCCTGAATTTAAGGCATAGTCGACCGATCTTCAGAAAACGTGGTTTGTTTCCCTTATCTTCCCGNNTCTAGGTCCCCTGTTCTTCCGTTCTAGTTCTCAGCAAGAAAAAAACACCCAGGACAATGCATCCCAACGCATAGGGCAATGAACCTGCGCGCGATCCCCACGAGGTCACTCCATCAACAGCGGATAGATTGTCTGGCAGTGCGTACAGCCAGAGCGCTAGAAATGTAGCAAGAAATAGCAGCAAGTAGATTTTAGAAAAGGTCAGTAGTCCAGACATGGAGTATTCAGTTATGCGAGAGAACTTCCGTACCGTGAGCATTAACGCTGAACCCAGTAAGGCAATCGCGGTGACGACCTCCCGCTGTGGCGTTAATTCAATACCCAGCAATCCATACCAGGAGTCCGGAGTTAGTGATACGAAGAAGACGGGCGTTAATAATCCAGCGGCCACTACTCGCACTCCAAACTGGATTCGGGAACTGGTCCGGCTAAGGCTCACACCCTGCTCGTAGCGGTCACTCGTCACTAACAACCGGGTTGCCAGAGTCAACGCGATAGGACCAATGAAGGCAAAGCTGACCATACTGGAGACGGGGACTGATGCCAGCGATCCGGTAAAGTTAGCGTAGTTCCATAACCACCATCCGTATTGGGGGCCGTAATGATCAAAAACCTCATAAAAAACATGATGCACCAACCCGACCGCGATTGCGCCTGACAGCGCGCCAAAGCGTCCTTCAAACAAACCCGCTTGCATGACCAGGGCGAAAGATGAATACATCACTGCGGGGTACAGTGCCAAAATATACAGCGGCGCTCGGCCAAAAAAGAACTGCACCGTAAATTCGTTGTGTATGAAAAATAAACTAGTCGCATCGCCACCAAGTTTGTCGGGGAAATAGACCGGGATTTCCAGCGCCAGCATGAATACTACTGAAGCAACCCAAAACCCTAAATAGATAACGTAACCTTTTTTAAAGCGGGCGACGGCGTGGCCTAGACCCCATAAGGCTCCGGTGATGAGAAGTATCTCTACGACGTTCATGGTCCAGTGAGATAGTGTGAGAGGGCTTTTTACGAATGCCCAGCTGGCGATAGCATCCGGGTGGAAGCCACCAAGCTGATTCGCGAGTTGAACAAAGGTTTGTGCTGTTTCGCTCACGTTGTCCTCGTTGTTTTGCCATAAATTTGTGACATATCTCTGCCCGCCTGCCAATCTCCACGCCATTCATCGTAGTACTCTGGCAGTGGCTGATTAACACTATCGTGCCAGGGGAATTGTGATGCAAGCACCCCCAGCGCTGAACGAAGCTGCGCCCAAACGGGAATCTGCCCCAGAGGATTATCACTATAAGCCTCTGCAGGCACATCCCGAACAATGCTCTCAAACTCGACCTTAATCATGTCAAATAAGCCGCGGGTATGCTTTTGGAAGGCCCCTGTATTTCGTATGCGGAACCAATGACTGCCCACCACGTGGTTATAGACATCGTAGGCCGAGCTTCGATGCTCGATTTCTTCGCAGAAATGCCAGACGAACAGAGAAGCGACATTGGCATCCCCTTCACCGAAGAGCGCAGCACGATGATCTAAAATCATACGAAAAAATGGTGTGAAAATTGCCTCCAGGCCGCCCGCATATGCCAGATGGTACTCAAGCGGGTACGACCGATAAACCTCGTCGTAACTAGCCAGCGTCTTGTCCAGCACCCTCTGCAGTTTAGGGTATTGTGCAATTAAACCGCGTGCATGCTGATTATGCTTTTGTGCGTGGATAGCTTCCTGGCGGCGAAAAGCCACCGCTTCTTCCATTACCGCAGGGTCGGCTATTCTCGCCTCAGCGTCGCGCATGACACGACACATATACTTTTCAAAGCCCACCACAAAAAACGTGATTTGGTTCATCAGTACAGAAAAAGCAGGGTTTGCCGGATTCCAAATGAAATCGGTCTCATCGAGGTCAAAGTCAATTTGTCGCACGGTTAAGTCCGTCATCGTTTTCTCCTCGTGGACCCGTTCATTGCGTTGCAAATGAGTCCAAGACTAAGAGCTAGGTCAAAATCGCCCTGCTCGACTTAAAAATCTTCTCGGCGATCAACTCAACAGTCTGTATGCCAGCAGATCAACATCGTGCAGTCCTTGCTCATCTAAGGGATCACCACGTCAGCGCGGTTTTACATCTAACCGCACTTCAGCAATTACTATAGCTGACCGATCTTCAGGAAATATGTTTTATTTCCCTTATCTGCAATCGTTGAACCAGCGGGGTGAGGTATCGCTTCACCCTTTGTGTGGCAATAGGCGTTGTTTGGCGTTGACTGGCGTTGTACGGACACTGCGCATAAAAGCATCCATTGATAGGGCGGTATGGATGTGTAAGTCGCCGAAGCAGGCTTGTTTGGACTCAGATGTGATATGCGTAGACTTAGCCCCGAGATCGCTAACGACTGAAAATTTCGCCGAGGCGATCGGGCAGCTGATTGTTCTTTTGATATTCAATTTAGCCAATCGCTTCAACTCGCACTGGGACTGATTTATGCCATGGTGTGCCCACAAATTCGTCTGCCATGTGCGACGAGGTTAATTCATTCGGCGAAGTGCCAGTAGTCACCATGTTGCCCTGTTCATCAGGATAATCGAGACCCAAACCGTTAGGAATGGAAACATGACCTCGCTGCATACGATCATTGACTTCAACCAATACTTCTACGACCCCGCGCTGACTCGTAATCCGAGCATTTGATCCATCACCTAGATTCAGCCGCGCGGCATCTTCTGGGTTCATGTACATCGCGCCATCTCGGTCTTTCCTTCGCCATGCGGGGTTTCGAAAAATCGTATTGGCGGTGTAGTCACGACGTTCTCCTGCTGACATTAGGAGAGGGAATTCATCTGTCGTCTCCTGCGGTTCTTCTGAGTTTAGATTAGCCGCTGCGCCGAGCATGTCAGGTAGGTCGAAGTTTATTGCGCCTCCGGGTACCCGGCTCCAGATGTCAGACCAATCTTCCTTACTGACGATCACAGCACTCGGTCCATCGATGATGGCGTCAAACAAATTGTCTCCCAGGTCCATGCCTTCGCCGGTAATGCCAGCAGCCTCGACGGATGATCGCTTCGCCAAAGCATGTTGATGACACACAGCCCAGACAGCCGCAGCATTCTGCATCTTGTTTGGTAGTGTTTTACCCAGGGTTCGATAGAGCAACACAGGTGCGATCCGGCCTATGGTTGGATCATCGCCGAGTTTTTTAAATACCAGATTCCTAAATGCTTCACGACCGCCTTCTATCAAAGCTGAATCCAGCTCGTCGAGGATGCCGCTGGGGATTCCCCCCAAAGCCTCGGTGATTCGTGCGTGTATCTCGGCTTCATCCAAAACGCCGTCCGGCGCCGGGAATAGCGGCGCGCGAACATGAAAATAGTTTTCGGGGAATTCAAAATTGAAAAATGTAGCCTCGGCTTTTTCAAGCTGCGTTGTCGCGGGTAACACATAGTCTGCTTCGCGAGCCGTTTCAGTCATCGCAATGTCGATGACGACACTACACTCTAAAGCACGCATTGCCTTGCGCCACTTTGGGCTATCCGGTAGCGAGTGCACAGGGTTGCCTGACTCGATAATCATGGCGCGGTAATGATTTGGATGATCTGCCATCACCTCATCCGGGATGATGTTTGCAGGGACTAGACCGGAGATAATCCGACCGCCAAGTACTGGACTTTTGCCGCCTTCAGGTCCCGCTCCGACGTTGCCAAGTCCATTACACGTATATGCGGTTCCCGGCTTCGCAAAGTTCCCGCTTAGCATCCAGGTCAACCGCTGCAGGTAACTAACGAGAGTAGAATGTCGATTCATTTGAGTGCCGAGATCTTCTAACACAGCAACACTTTTTGCCTTTGCGATCGTTCTTGCTGTTGAGCGAATGAGGGCTTCGTCGACACCAGATTTTTCAGCGCAATCTGTAATGTCGATATGTTGAAACGTTTCTACGACAGCCTCAAAACCGGTACTGTGCTCGTTCAGCCAGACATCATCCTGCAAGCGCTCTTGAATGATAGTTGCAACCATACCGGCGAGTAGCCAGGCATCTCGACCAACTTTTACGGGTAAGTGAATATCAGCGAGATCGGCTGTTTGGGTCCGTTTCGGGTCGAGTACAATCAAGGTTCTGTTTGGATCCTTAGACATCTCACGAATTTCCGCGCGGGCTCTATGAAAACCGTGTGACTGCCATGGATTTTTACCCACAAACATCACGACTTCCGCGTGTTCGAAGTCGGCATGGTTAAACCCGCCTGCCATGCGACCAGCCACCCAAAACTCACCAGTCTTCTCCTGGGCGAGTGCGTTGGATCTGTAACGCATGTCGAGCGTAGCTTGAGTTGCACCGGAGTAAGCGCCTGGCAAATGATTTCCTTGACCGCCACCACCGTAGTAGAAAATCTTATCGCCACCATGTTCATCGCGAATGTTCCCCAGCTTGGATGCGATTTCGCTAATCGCTGTATTCCAATCAACGGGATCGTAACCCCCAGCCGAGTTGCGTTTCATCGGTGTTAACAAACGATCCGCTCGATTCTGATAGAAGTTCAGTCGGGAGGCTTTGTTGCAAAGGTAGCCTTGAGAAGCTGGGTGGTCCTCGTCGCCTTTGGTGCGGACAATTTCTGTACCCGCTTCATTGAGCTGAACCTTAACCCCGCAATTTAGTGTACAGAGAATACATGCGGTAGATTTCCATTCTCTATCACTCTTTTCGGCGGCCATGAGGTGCTCCTAATTTATGGAAAAAATTGATGCTAAATCTCAGATCTAGAGTATGAAACTCATCGCGAAGAGTAAAGTAACCGGCGATATCAACAATGGTGTTGCTTGGGGTGCGGAAAAAGCCCCTCTCCAGCTACGAGAAACGACAGAAAGNNTTGCAAATGAGAATCATTCGTATTAATATCGTTCGCTGCATTTCGTAGTTTATTCTGGATAAGAAAATGGCAAAAACGGCAAGACGGGTATCAGTTGCAAAAAAGCGAACGTTAACACCAAACATGACAAGACTGGTCCTAGAGGGCACCTCGCTTTCAGATTTTCCCCCAGGGTTTGAAGGCGGCTACATTAAGCTAGTTCTGCCTGACACTGGAAAGCCCGCCGTTCGCTCATACACCGTCCGCTCATTTGAACCATCAACGCCTCAACTAACGATTGATATGGTCGCTCACGGTGATACTGGACCGGCAGCGACTTGGGCGAACCGGGTCACCGAAGGTACCAACATCGAAATTACAGGACCAGGCGCCTGCCAACCCATCAACGCTAACGCTGACTGGTTTCTTCTGGCTGGGGACATGAGTGCACTGCCCGCAATCAGTGTCAATGTCTCGCGATTGCCGCAGGAAGCAGTTGGAGATGTTGTGCTGGAGGTTATCTCTGCTGAAGACCAGCTCGAGCTAAACTTTCCTCCTGGCCTCAATGTCCATTGGGTCATCAATCCAGACCCGGAAGCACCTAACTCGGTACTCGAGGATACCGTCATGGCAATACCCTGGCGCGATGGAAACGTCTCGGTATGGGTTGCTGGCGAGTTTTCGGCGTCACGGGCATTGCGCCAGTATTTTCGTCACGACCGCAATGTCGAGAAGGGCAGCATGTATGTCAGCTGCTACTGGAAAATTGGCGAAACAGACGAGGGCATGAAGGCAGCAAAGCGTGCTGACGTGGAACCATGGTAACTAACAGTAGAGTGCTTGGCATGAGCAGAATAGACAAATTGCGTGAAGAGCTCGGTGGCGCGCACCCCGCTGCAGCGAACAAGATTAGAGACTTCATCGAGCCTTACATCAAAGCATTCATTGAAAACAGTCCGTTTGCTGTCATGGCCAGCAGTAATGCTGAGGGTGATTGTGATGCCTCACCCAAGGGCGGCACACCTGGCTTTATCAAAGTCCTGGACCAGAAAACACTGCTGATTCCCGACATCGGCGGTAACCGGCTGTTCCAGAGCTTCCAGAACTTTGAATCCAATCCGAAAGCTGGATTCATCTTTATGATTCCAGGTGTCTCAGTGACTGCGCGCGTGAATGGCACAATTTCTGTCAT
>ENA-UZXD01005251-UZXD01005251.1-metagenome-genome-assembly--contig:-Day-3-50m-contig-5251_pt1 | contig 12655 bp, 5 predicted proteins | sample MGYA00260344_ERZ794904 | MGnify/ENA metagenome assembly ERZ794904 | reverse complement strand
TAGTGCCTGCCAGCTTGTCAGCTCCTTTATGCTATCTTAATTGCCTGATAAATGGTCGCAAATTAGCGGGAAGGCGCCAAAATTGTTATGGTGATCTTCAAATAACAAATTGCAGAGTCAACTGTTTGTCTTACCTCGAATCAAAGCAACACCCTTACCAACCTCTTTCTATTCTTGTCATTCTCATTCTCTTCATTTTCGTCGGCTTCGCAGCCTTTGATACGGAGCAGGCCGCCGTCGTGTTTTTGGCGATGAGAGATGATGTGGTCGCGCGTTTCGACCTGTTATTTAACTGGACTGTGAGTTTTGTGCTGCTTTTGGTCATTGCCACCTGCCTGCATCCTAGGGCAAAAGTGCGCCTAGGAAAGGATGACGAGCTGCCCGAGTTCAGTTATCTCGCCTGGTTTGCGATGCTTTTCAGCGCGGGACTTGCCACAGGGCTGTTGTACTGGGGAACCGCTGAACCGGTCACGCATATGTTGGGCAATCCTTTTCTTGATATGCGAGGGCAGGTGCCAGGCTCGCCAGAGGCCGCGGTTACGGCTGTCACACTGACGGCTTTCCACTGGGGTTTTCATGGTTGGGGGTTGTATGTGCTGGTTGGGCTATGTATTGCGCTTGGCGCTTATCGTTATGATCTACCTCTGACATTTGGCACCGCTTTCTCTCCTTTAACCCGCTTCAAGCCGCTGCACGGACGCCTGTCGCAGGCGATCGATGTGATTGCTGTTCTGGGCACAGTATTTGGTGTCGCGACGTCGATTGGGCTTGCGGTCGGAGGTATGAATGCCACGCTGGGCGCGCTTATTGATTTTGACATGAGTATCACTGCGCAGATTGCGATTGTGACGCTGGTGTGTTTTCTAGGCATCTTTTCCGCTGTATCTGGCGTTGCCAACGGCATTAGGTTGTTGAGCGAAATCAATGTGTGGATTAGTGTCGGTCTAGCACTTGTGCTTGTGGTTGTTGGTCCGACGCTTTGGATACTCGAGGTTTTTGTCGGCAGCACGCTTGACTATATTGTCAATGTCATTCCTATGGGGCTTTGGACAGCGGAAGAAGCGGCTGAAAAAGCATGGCAATCTGCTTGGACAGTCTTCTACTGGGGTTGGTGGTTAGCTTGGGCGCCATTTGTGGGCTTGTTTGTCGCGCGTATATCAAAAGGACGCACGATGCGAGAGTTTATCATCGCCGTATTGTTCGTGCCGGCGCTGATTATTCTATTGTGGATGTCGATTTTTGGCGGTACTGCGGTTTATCAGGAACTACAACTTTCAGGTTCAGTGAGTGAGATTGTGGTCGCTGATTATAGTCAGGGTATTGTGACGGTCTTTGGTAATCTAGGCTCTGAAGGGCTACAAATTGCATTGGTAGGCACAGCCGCATTTCTGCTTTTCACGTGGCTTATCACCTCTCTGGATTCGGCGACGTTAGTGCTTTGTCATCTCCTGCGTGTCGAACATTTGCAATGGATGAAGGTGTTCTGGGGCTTTATGCTTGGTGCTGTCACCTGCATTTTGCTGGTCGTCGGTGGAATTTCCGCATTACAGGCGGCCTCTATTATTGTTGGATTACCTCTCGCATTTCTTGTGTTGGCAATAGCCGCGGGTCTGATTCGGTATCTACTGCAACCAGCGGATCAATTGCAATAGAAACCTCAGACGAAAAGACAAAGCTACCAGGCGTCAATCGAAGCTCGACGTTTGCCAGGTCCTTTGGGCTCCCTTCGAATTGACTTCATGATGTTGCTCACCCAGTGACGTGAATCCGCTGGGTCAATTGTATCGTCAACACTAAATAGGGATGCATAGTTGAGCGCTTTGCCCGTCTGGTATGCTTTGGCGACCATTTTCTCGTAGGTTTCCAGTCGCTCTTCGGGGTCTTCAATCGCCGCCAACTCAGCGCGGTACCCAAGTTTTACGCTGCCCTCCAGCCCCATGCCACCGTACTCGCCGGTCGGCCAGGAGACTGTAAAGAATGGGGTTTTGTAGGAACCGCCGGCCATTGCTATCGCGCCCAGGCCATAGGCTTTTCGAAGCACGATAGTGAAGAAGGGTACGGAAAGGTTCGCCCCGGTCAAAAACATGCGACTGGAATGGCGCACCAGCGCAGTTTTTTCAATTTCCGGACCCACCATGATACCCGGGGTATCACAGAGATAGAGCAAGGGAATATCAAACCCATCGCAGAGCTGCATAAACCGAGCGCCCTTATCGGCGCCGTCGGCATCAATTGCTCCGCCCAGATGGCTAGGGTTGTTGGCGATAACCCCCATCGGCATCCCCTCCACTCGAATAAATGAGGTGATGCAGCCAACACCAAATTTTTCCCGAATCTCAAGCACTGAATCTGTATCTGCCAGTGTTTCAATAATGCTTCTCACATTGTAAGCCCGCAAGCGATTCTCAGGAATGATCCGGCGCATTAAGCGTTGGTCCGGTTCAGTCCATTCGGTTGTCTTCCCCTGAAAGTAGCTAAGATATTTTTTTGCCACGGTGACGGCTTCTTCTTCATCTTTCACCAAAATGTCGACAACACCATTGGGTACCTGTACTGACATCGGGCCTATCTCCTCTGGAGAATATATGCCGAGCCCACCACCTTCGATCATTGCGGGTCCACCCATGCCAATATTGGCGCCTTCGGTTGCGATAATAAGATCACAACAACCCAGCAGAGATGCGTTGCCGGCGAAGCATCTGCCTGATGTGATGCCGACCATTGGCACGAGCCCGCTGAGTTGCGCAAATCGCGCAAAGGTTGTTGTGCCTTCGCCACCAATACCGTCTGTGTCACCAGGTCTGCCGCCGCCGCCCTCGGCAAATATAACCATGGGCATGCGGCCTTCTTCTGCGACCCGAATCATGCGGTCGGTCTTTCGGTGATTTTGCCCACCCTGAGTTCCGGCGAACACGGTGTAGTCATAGGACATCAAAACGCAACGGTTATCTGGTTCGCCAAAAAGATCGCTGTTCACCGCACCAACGCCTGTAATCATGCCATCGGCGGGGCTCTTCTCAATCAAGTCTTCCATCGATCGACGACGACGTTGTGCTGCTAGCACCAGTTGCCCATATTCAATAAAGGTCTCGGCATCGCACATATCCTCGATGTTTTCCCTGGCCGTCCGCTGATTGGTTTTGCGGCGGCGGGCAACAGCAGTCGGACGATAAGCATCAAGTGTTGTTTTCCGGCGCTCGACAACTTCGGCTAGATCCGGTCGAATTTCATCAAGGTCTACATCCTCTTCTTCTGTGATCAGGGTATTTTCAATCTCTTGTTCATCAATCTGAAGTAGTGGCTGTCGCTCATAAATGGTATCTCCAATGACGATGCCTAGTTGACTAACAACACCGCTATACTGGGCGAGTATCTCATGTTCCATTTTCATGGAATCCATAATCATCAGCGGTTGCGCTGCAAGCACCTGATCGCCGGGAGAGACCATGATCTCAATAATCGTGCCCTGCATAGGGGACTTGAGCCATGAATCATCCATGGTTGCCGCATCGGTTTGGTTGAGTTGTTCCTGTTGGCCGAATGCAAGCACCGCGAGAGGGTCGTTTGATTCTAGAACCGCACCAGCGCGCAGGGCAGTGTTCTCTGCCTGTTTACTTGCATAGTGGGCATGATGGATCCCGGTTTCAGTGAGTTGTTTAATGTTCTCGTCAATATATCTCGTGTGGTAGTTAACAGTGGCAACGTCCGCGGATTGCAACAAACTTTGCAGAAACGATATGTTGGTAGCGACCCCTTCCAGTTGAAACTCGCACAGTGAACGATAGACATTTTTGAGTGCAGCATTGAAATCATTGGTGATCTGCTGCGCGCCGCGTTTGTGAGCGCTGCGATGATGTACGATGAGTTTCGCAAGCATCGAGTCAAAGCCCGGGTTGGTATCATATCCAGCATAGGCGTATGTATCCAAACGGATACCGGGACCTGAGGGTGGGTTGAATGCTGTAATTGTCCCGCCGGAAGGGCGCACTGAGCCGTCAGCTTCCATCGTCTCCATATTGATCCGAAGCTGAATAGCGTATCCGTGTTGTCTTGGTTTGCCGACGTCGATTTTATCTAAAGATTCACCTCCGGCAATCCGTAGTTGGATTTCAACGAGATCGATGTCGTAAATCTCTTCGGTGATAGTGTGTTCTACCTGTAACCTTGCATTCGCCTCAATAAACGCCCATGCCTTTTGGTCGGCATCAACCAGAAACTCAAAGGTGCCCGCGCCTCGGTAGTGGGTTGCCTTTGCCAACTTCTCCGCGGCCGCAATTAATTCGCTTCTGATGTTGTTTTCCAGATCCGGTGCAGGCGCAATTTCAATGATCTTCTGATGTCTTCTTTGCAGCGAACAATCGCGTTCGCCAAGACAGACGACATTCCCGCTGCCGTCTCCTAACACCTGAATCTCGATATGACGGACCTTTGGCAAATATGCTTCTACATAAAGCGCATCGTCACCGAAGGCCGCCATTGCTTCCCTGCCACTTTGGTTGAAAGCCTGTTCGAGTTCATCGATAGAATCGACAACACGAACGCCTCGTCCACCGCCGCCTGCAACGGCTTTGATGATCATGGATTGACCATCAAGTGAGGCCAGAAAATCTGACGCCATAGCAAGTGTCGTGGCTGTTTGGGTGCCGGGAATCACGGGAACTTTGTGATCAATAGCAAAACGCCGGGCTTCGGACTTGTCTCCAAACAGCGCAAGTGTTTCGCCGTCAGGGCCGACATATGTTAGATTCGCGGCTTCGCACGCATTTGCAAACCCTGCGACTTCACTTAGAAAGCCATATCCCGGATGAATCGCGTTGCAACCTGTGTCTAACGCGACCTGAATAAGCTGCTCCGCATCTAGATAAGCGGCAGCACCGCGACCGGTGAGCTCAACGGCTTCATCAGCACGATAAACATGCAGTGACTTCTGATCATCTGCCGGATATACCGCGACGGTTTTTACCCCCATGTTTACGGCGGTTCGCATGATTCGAATGGCTATTTCGCCGCGGTTCGCGATGAGGAGTTTTTGTATCATTGAATCGCCTCCTTGAGGCAAAAAATAGATTGCGGTTAATGGTGCGTTGCTTAATTGAAAGCCTTACGCGCCTAATTTTCAGGCAGGTGACTTAACCGTCGAGTCCTGCCAACCAGACAATCCTATCACGAAGCTAAAACGCCGGCGCGACGGCTCTGAGTGCCATTTATCAGCTAATAATTCTGTCAATGATCTTGTGCGCAAAGAATGCCTGAAGTATAAGTTTCAAAGTTTACTCGTTAATCCCAATTCGAAAGGAGTACAACAAAGTGGCAATACAATTGAGGCAGATCTGCCTGGTTGCAGAGAAGCTGCAGCCTGTCGTAGAGGATTTGACAGATATTCTAGGCATTAATCCCTGTTACATTGATCCGGGGGTGGGGGTATTTGGGCTGGAAAATACGCTGATGGCTGTAGGCAAAAACTTTCTGGAGGTGGTTGCACCGATTCGGGAAGGTACTGCGGGTGGTCGTTATCTCAAACGCCGGGGTGGTGACGGGGGTTACATGGTGATTACCCAGGCCGATAGCAAGAAAACCCAGACGGCCGTTCGTCAAAACGCCTTGGATAACGGTGTTCGCATTGCCCACGAGACTATTCGAGGAGATTGGAATTTATGTCAGTTACACCCGGGTGATCTGAAAGCAGCCTTCTTCGAGATTGAATCCGATGCGCACAATGATTTTCAGGGCCATTGGGAGCCCGTCGGTGGTACCGGGTGGGAAAAGCAGGTCAGGCAGGATATTACGGTGGACTTTCTGGGCGCTGAACTTCAGGCAGAGGACCCTTTGGAACTTGCATCATTGTGGGCAAAGGTTGCCGGGTTACCCGTTGTCACTCGTCAGGGCGAAATCTTTATTGAGCTTAACAATGCCCGATTGCGGTTCGTCTCGATCAACGACGATCGTGGACCCGGACTTGGTGGACTTGATATCCGGGTGAAAAATCGGGATCACATCCTTGCGAAAGCTAAACAACGTAATTGCTACGTGTCTGATGACGAGGTCCTGATATGTGGTACCCGTTTCTATTTGAGGTGACCGGCTTTGTCCATCGCTGCGTTAAGTGCATGTTTTAGCCAGAACCAAGCAATGACGCCGAGTAGTGAAATTGTGCCGGCTGCGGCAAGAAATATACCGGTATATCCCCAAAGATAATTGCCGAGTATCGCTAGCGGTATTTGTATCACGATCATTTGTAAAATGGTCAGTACCAGTGGCGGTATGGGTTGGCCGAGTGCATTGAAGCAGGAAGATGAGTTCATCAGTATCCCCATAAAGCCAATGCATAGGGGCACGATACGGAGATAGGTGACGGCGGCGTCAATGACATCCTGATCTTCATTTATCATTGAGATAATCGGTCTTGCGAGGAAAAACAACGCCGTGTACGCAACAATTCCCCAGATGACTGCGGCACTGTTGGCGATTTTCATGCCTTTTGTGACGCGTTCGTAGAGTCCTGCGCCCCAGTTTTGACCGATAAACGGTGCAATACTCATCGACTGGGAAACAATGACGATTACGGCCACTGACTCTATTCTTGAAGCGACACCAAAACCTGCGACTACGACAGAGCCATGGCCGGCTAACAGTCGTGTGATGATACTCATGGACAGCGGTTGAATCATGTTGCTAGCCATGGCGGGTAACCCGACATGCAGAATTGCCCGGCAGGATGAAAAGAACCCGGTCAATTTAAACACCAGCAGTTTGTCTTTTATCCAGATAACGTAGCTGTACATCAAAAAGCTTACTGAACGTGCCAGCACGAATCCAACTGCAGCACCCGCAAGCCCCATTTGCGGTGCACCAAAATATCCGAAAATGAAGATCGGACTTATCACAACGTGTAAGAGTGAGCCGACGGTCATGAGATACCCGGGGGTGACAGCATCGCCCGCTGCCCTCATCAGGGTGGAGCCTACCATGGCAATGGTGAAAAAAGGTAAGCCGTAAATCCAGATATGAATGTATTCAACCGCCAGAGGCAAAACGGTATTGTCCGCCCCCAACAACCTAAAAAACACATCGACATAGTGGTAAGCGGCAATACAAGCGATGAGCACTAATCCGCTAACGAGTAAGATACAGTGCGTAATTAACAACTTGCCCTGTTCTCTATTGCCGGCGCCAAGGGTGCGGGCAACCACTGATGAAGCGCCCACGGCCAAGCCCATTGATATGCCTTGAAAAAGCATGATGAGGGGAAAGGTGAAGCTCAGGGCAGCAAGCGCTTGAGTTCCAACGCGACCGATGTATATCGCTTCAATGAGGTTTGCACCCATGACCGAGATGAGCCCTACCATCATGAAGCCCGTTAGACGCATTAAGTGAACAGGTACGAGACCGGTCGTGAAATCGCGTTTGTTAACGGGTGGCGAACTCCCCTTATCGTTTTCGAGGATGAGTTTCAAACATCAACCTTTTCAATCTCAGGTAATGCCTGGTTCAAGGCTGGGGTTTTATCCTGCTCCGTCGATTCACTTGACCCGAGCAAGCGCCCGGCAAATGACTTTAGGTCTTCAAGTATCATGTAACCTGAAGGCACAACTAACAGTGTGACAAACGTTGCAAACAACACACCAAAGGCGAGCGAGGTTGCCATCGGGACTAAAAACTGGGCTTGGACGCTCTTGTTGAACATCAAGGGGGTTAGTCCGACAAAGGTTGTCATAGACGTAAGCACAATCGGGCGGCAACGGGAAACCGCGGCTTCTGCGACTGCGTGACGCATATCCATGCCCGATTCTATTCTTCGATTGACGTTGTGTACTAGGATAAGGCTCGAATTAACAACAACGCCTGATGCGGCAATGAAACCCATCACCGACATCATGGCGAGACCGGCAACCAGGTCAAAGGTTTTCATGATTTGGTGACCCCAGATAGCGCCCACAAACGCGAAAGGGATCACGCTCATAATGATCAGGGGTTGAGCATAGGAGCGTAGCGGGATTGCCAAGAGTGCATATATGATAAACAGGGCGATACCAAACATGGGTAAAAGACTGTCAGCGGCTTCTGTTTGCTCCCGCTGTTCACCTTCGAGGCTGTAGGTGACACGGGGATAGTCCCTGAGGATTTTCTGTATCTTGCCCGCGCCGAAATCAGCGATGACTTCGTTCGCTGTTATCTGTGTGCGATCAACATCTGCGATGACATTGACGACTCTTTGACGCTCCGAGCGATTAATTGAAGAAAACCCTCGTCCTAGCTCAGCCGAAGCAACCTTGGCAAAGGGTACTTCCGAGCCCTCGGGCGTTCTGATTCGCATCTGGTTTAATGAACTGAGTGTCTTACGCTCGGCTTCGGTGTATCGCACCATGACGCGAACGTCATCTCTGCCTCGCTGGATGCGTTGAATTTCTTCTCCATAAAAAGCCTGACGAACCTGTCTGGCTAAGTCTGCCAAAGAAAGCCCCAGCGCTTCGCCGGAAGGAGAGATGTCAAGTTTCACCTCCTGCTTCCCCGCTCTGAAGCTATCGGTGATATCAATAACACCTGGGTATTGCGCTAGCCTAAATCTGATTTTTTCCGCCACTGTTCTCAGGTCGTCGACATCGTCTCCTGCCAGTTGAATGTCGATTGCGTTCCCGACAGTAAACAGGGAAGTATTGAATTTAAGTTCAACCGCGTCGGGAATAGCACCGGTTAAGTTGCGCCAGCGGTTAGCAACTTCGCGAGTTTTTACTGCACGTTTTTCGCTGGCTACCAATTGCAAAGTGACTTCTCCAAGGTGCCCACCGCTATTTGACCCTGATTGAGTGTTCGGAGGACCCCCGCCACCAGCGCTACTTGGCTGGTTCCCGACAGCAGCGAGTATGTGGGTGACCGGGGGTGCGTCTGGATATTCCGCGATGAGCTCCCTTTCAAGCAGCTGTGCGGCGCGTTCAAGCTTTAGAACGACTTCTTGGGTCACTTCGGCAGGTGTACCCAGTGGCATTGTGAGTTTTGCGATGGCCTGATCTGACTCAAGGGGTGGAAAGAATGAGAAGGGCAGGCGCCCGCTTGCGACAATACCTATGCTCGACATAAGTGCTACGAAGGCAATGGCGACAGTGAGATATCTTGCTGCGACAACCCGGATGACAACTAATCGAAATTGTTTGTAAATAAGATGCTCGATACGTTCTGAAAATCTACTCTGGGCTTCAATGAGTCGCTGGGAGAGTCGACCCCAGATGCCCGCAGCATATAGCGCATAGATGAGCGTAAATGCCGCAATTACAAAACCGACGTAACTTCGAAAATCATCGGAGAACCCGAGAGCAACAATTGCCACGATAGGGATCATTAACATTACGATTTCCCCAGCGGCAGATTGGATGCTTCGGTGACCAAGGTGAGCGGGTAAAACGAGTTGGGATTCAATTAATGAGAAAGTCAGACAGGACATGACCACCGTGGCGACCACGCCAAATATCTGACCCATTGTGCCAGGCCCTAATAATAATGGCATGAAAGCGGTCATTGTGGTTAAAACACCAAAGATGACAGGAACGGAAACCTGTTGAGTGCCGGTCACTGCGCCCTCTAGCAACTTGCCTGACTTCTTTTGTTCCGAATAGACATTTTCCCCCACGACAATGGCGTCATCGACAAGAATACCCAGCACCAGTATGAAGCCAAAAAGCGATATCCCGTCAATTGATAGGCCTAACACGGATATCAGGAACAACGCGCCGAGAAATGCAACGGGAACACCGACGCTGACCCAAAATGCGAGCCGGGGTCGAAGGAACAATGCCAGCAGAATCAGGACCATAAGGAAGCCCTGGCGAGCGCTGTTAAGTAGGGTGTCCAAGCGCCCTCGAAGCAGCTGTGAACCATCATTCCAGACCGTGAGTTTGACGCCTTCGGGCAGTCTCGCGGGTGCCGCTTTGAGATAGGCGGTCACCGCAGCGGTGATGTCGAGAATATCCTGATTACCCACGCGAGAAACCCGAACAAGGGCTGCCGGTTTGCCGTCGAACCTTAGCGACTGATCCGTGTCTTCGAAGCCATCAATGACCGTTGCAACGTCGCTTAAATAAACGCGAGTGCCGTCTGCGCGAGTTAGCAGCACTAACCGCTCAAAATCAGTCCCCCAGTAGACCTGACCCTGGGTGCGGAGCAAAATCTCACCGCCTTCAGTTTTAATTGATCCTCCGGGTAAATCAAGAGAACGCGCGCGAACGATTTGTGCAACTTGCTGAAAGGACAAGCCATTTCGTTGCAGGGATGCTTCAGACACTTCGATAGAAATTTCATAGGGGCGCGTGTTTTGCAAAGAAACCTGGGTGACGCCGGGTAGGGCGGCAATTTCATCTCTGACCTGCTGGCCTAATACTTTGAGCATTTTTTCGTCGTTGGGGCCGGTGATTGATAATTCCATGACGGGCCTAACTGGTGATAAAAGGCTTATCACGGGTTTTTCTGTTTCCACCGGAAATGTAATAATCGCGTCAATGCGGCTCTTGACTTCGTCTAGTGCGAGAGAACTGTCGGCATCTTCAAACAATTCTATGGTGACTCTGCAAGCACCTTCATACGCTCCTGAGGAAATTTTCTCGATGCCATCTATGCCTTCGAGTTCCTCCTCGATCCTGATACAGACGCCCTGTTCCACTTCTTCCGGCGCAGCACCTAGGTAAGCGACTGTGACATTAATGATTGGGACGTCAATGTCGGGAAAGGACTTTTGCGGCATATTGGGAATGGCAACGAGTCCGCTCAGAACAATGAGCACCAACAGCAGGTTCGCTGCGATATGATTGTTGGCAAACCACGCGATTGCACTTTTCATCGTTTTGCAACATCTGTGGTGTCGGGGATTCTGACAGGCATACCATCAATCGCGGCATCAAGAGGAGAGATGCAAACTAATTCGCCAGGTGCCAATCCTGCCTGAATAAAAACTTCCTCTTCAACAATTCTTAGTACATCAACCTCCCGAAATCTGAGTTTTCCCGCGCTATCAACGATATAAACCTGATTCTCTGAACGTAAGGCTACTCTTGGCAAGACCACAATATTATCAAACATCGCTCCGTGTATTTCTGCATCGACAAACAAACCGACCGCTAAGGGCGGTCTGTCGCCCATTTGTTCGTATGGGTTTTCGACCTGGGCGATCACGTTCAGCATGCGGGTGTTTGGATCCAGTTCGCCCTCTGTTCTTGTGATTTCTCCCTGCCAGGCATGTTCTGCTCCCGCGAAATCTGCCTTCAGCGTCACCGTGACAGGCGTGTTTTCAGTGATGCCGTCGGCGGAAAGCGAAAGGTCAATAAATGCCAGTTCTTCGTCGTTAATGGGCAGTCGGACTTCCGACAGATCGGTTGCATAAATCATCGCGATGGCTGAACCACGATTAACAAATTGCCCCACATCTACCTTCTCGGATCTTACTCTGCCATCGTAGGGCGCGCGGATTTCAGTTCTTAGCAGGTCACGTTCTGCCCGTGACAGTCTGGCTTTAACTTCCCTGACGCTGGCCTTGGCAATTGACAACCGGTTGGCAGCGTCATCTTTTTGTGCATCACTGGTGAGGTCTCTTTTGGCGAGATCGAGTTGCCGTTTGTGTGCCTTTTGCGCGTTGTCCAGTTCGCTCTCGGATCTGGCTAGNNTAGTCCAATGGGTCGATAGACAAAAGCACGTCGTTTTGATTAAAAAAGCCACCGGACACCATCGCCTCAGAGATAGAAGTGATACGACCGGAAACTTCCGGAATTAATTCGCTTTCCGTCCTTGGCTCTACTGTGCCGTGAGTTGCCGTTGTCATTTGCAGTCTTATTGGCTCGGCCGTTGTGACACGTACTAGCGGTGCTAGCGACACAACAGCTTTAGGTTCTAATTTAGGCCCGGTTGCGATTAGGGCCACGGCCAGACCGAANNCCTGCGATGATGATGATTAGGGGTAAAACAACTCGCTTCACTCTGATGTTCCTTGACTGTGTATATTGGTTGGGGATTCCGTTTCTAAACCAGCAACGCCGAAATTAACTAACGCGTTGATTTTCTGTGATCTTGTATTGTCATCCTCTGCGGTGGTTAATGGACCAAACAGCCCGACCAGATGCAACATGCTACCGATGACAAAATAAAAGCGAAGAGAGATTTCTTCCTCTTCCACTTGGGGTATGGCGCGTGTTAGAGCGGCGATAAAACGAGATGAGACCTCGCTGAATTCCGCTTGAACAATCGCTCTAAGATTCTCATCAGGTTCGCTGGTCACTCGATTCATTACCGCAGGCAAACGTTCTGGCAAGTTGTTGCTCGCTAAAGGATCGAGGAGTGCTTTCAATATTTCCCGGGTCGAAATATGACTTTGTTGCGCTTCAAGCATATCTAGCGATGCCAGGCGCTGTTCATTGATGGGTCTGGCGCACCGATGGATCACGGCTGCGAATAAACCTTCTTTGCCGCCAAAGTGATAATTGGTTGCAGCCAGGTTTACGTTGGCGTTGGAAGCGATTGCCCTGAGAGAGGTGCCACCACAACCTTTCTCAATGAGTAACTGCTCCGCTGCATCAAGGATTTTCTCCCGCGTGCCGGCGGAGGCTGCATTGGACGATTCTGGAGTTGGCATCAGTGTGTCAATCAAACGTTTGTTTGAATTATGCTGGCTGATTGAAAA
>ENA-UZXD01001592-UZXD01001592.1-metagenome-genome-assembly--contig:-Day-3-50m-contig-1592_pt1 | contig 12825 bp, 9 predicted proteins | sample MGYA00260344_ERZ794904 | MGnify/ENA metagenome assembly ERZ794904 | reverse complement strand
ACTTCCTTGTCAGCGTTTATCAATGCTGGATTGCTCTGGTACGGGTTAAAAAAATCAGGCGTTTTGTTGGTCGACGATGGTTGGGTTAGATTTTTCTTGCAAGTGGTATTCGCAAATACAATTTTGTGTATGATGCTGATCTTTTTTGTTCCATCATTGAGCGTATGGTTTGAACTGGGATTTTGGCATCGAGTAGGATTGATGCTGCTGGTGAGTGGGATCGGTGTTGGTGTCTATTGTATTTCGCTTTTACTCACGGGTTTTAGATTTCGACAAATGCTGAAATAAAAAATGTCACAGGGTGATTGGGCCTGAATCTTTGTTTGAAGAGTGAGTTAAGCGTGGAAATTACTAGGGGAATGGTAAACCTAAGTCCGCAGCCAAAGGGTTGCGTTGTGACGCTGGGAAACTTTGATGGAGTTCACAAGGGCCATCAGGCGGTACTCGCCAACGTCAGGGCGAAGTCGAAGGAGCTTGGCCTGCCATCAGTGCTTGTGTGTTTCGAACCGCAACCCATGGAATATTTCGATGAGTTCAACGCGCCAGCCCGCCTGACTCGATTCAGGGAAAAAATTGAATTACTCTCTGCTCAAGGGGTCGACAGGGTACTCTGTTTGCGGTTTAACGAAGCAACTCGGTCTATGACTGCCACCGAATTCATTCGGCTGCTTGTGGAAAAGCTGAATACGAAAGCCTTGTTTGTGGGCGACGATGCAAAATTTGGAGCAGACAGGTCGGGCAACTTTTCGCTGCTTGTTGAAGCCGGCGAGGAATTTGGTTTTGAGGTGACCAATTTACGTACGTTAACCTTTGGCGAAACCCGGGTGAGTAGCAGTCGCATAAGACAGTGTCTTGCACAGGGAGATTTGAAGCAGGCAAAGGAATTGCTCGGTTATCCCTACTCAATTAAAGGTAAGGTGGTTTACGGCCGTCAGTTGGGACGAACACTTGATGCACCAACCGCCAATGTCCAGCTACATCGATACAGAGCGCCTATCGATGGCGTGTTTGCGGTAGATGTCTCGATAGATGCGGGTGCAGGTGAAAAGGTTTATCAGGGCGTTGCGAATGTTGGTGTTAGGCCAACGCTTGAAGAAGAAAGTCTAAAACCAATTCTCGAAGTCTTTTTGTTTGATTTTGACGGTGATCTCTACGGTAGTTGTGTAAAAGTGGTTTTTTGTTCCAAGTTGCGCAATGAGAAAAAATTTGATGGCTTGGAAGAACTGAAACAGGCTATAGCCGCAGATGTAACCCAGGCAAAGTTGTTTTTTGCTGAACGCAACAAGCGCAGCGGCTTGTAGCAGGAAGAGAAGGATTAATTGAGTGATTTTTTATTTTGTCGCACTGATCATCGTCGTTCTGGATCAATGGTCCAAGCGATATATGAGTGAGCTATTGGACTTGTGTCGACCAGGCCTCTGCGAAACCATCGAGATATTGCCCGTTTTCAAACTGATTTTGCTCCATAACTCCGGTGCAGCTTTTAGTTTTCTTGACGACGCAGGGGGTTGGCAGCGATGGTTTTTAGTCACCGTCTCCACCGTTGTTAGCGCGATCATTGGCGTTTGGTTGTTTCGAATTAGATCAACCGAGAAGCTTTTAGCGTTTGCGCTGTGTCTCATTTTGGGAGGCGCTGTGGGTAATTTGATAGATCGTGTCGCAGCCGGTTTTGTTGTTGATTTTTTGCTGGTCCATTGGGATGAACATTACTTTCCGGCATTTAATGTTGCTGACGCGGCCATATCAGTGGGCGCCGGATGCCTGATCCTAGATATGTTCCTTAAACCTAAGTTGGAGAAAGTAAATGACTAACAATACACCTGTGGGGCCGGGTACACGGGTGACCCTGCTTTTTTCAATAGAACTGGAGTCCGGTGAACAGATTGATTCGACAGAGCAAAAACCTGCCGAGTTTTCGGTAGGTGATGGCAAGCTGCTGCCAGGCTTCGAAAATGCAATGTTTGGCATGAAGTCAGGAGACAAGGGCAAGCTGTTGATTCCGGCAGAAAGCGCCTTCGGTCTGCATAACGAAGAGAATGTGCAGCGGCTGCGCAGAGGTCAATTTCAGGCCAATATGGAACTTGCTGTTGGATTAATGATGTCTTTTTCCGACCCTCAGGATGCTGAGTTGCCAGGCGTGATCACCAAAATTCAGGGAGAAAGTATCGAAGTTGATTTCAATCATCCACTTGCCGGAAACGATATTGTTTTTGATGTTGAAATAATTTCAGTAGAGCAGGTGTCGAACGAGATCCTTCGAGTGAAAAGTTGATGGTTGTTAAAGTTAAACTCGCGCAACCCAGGGGGTTCTGCGCTGGCGTTGATAGAGCCATTGAAATTGTCAATCGAGCCATTGAACGTTTTGGCGCACCGATATATGTCCGGCACGAGGTGGTGCACAATCGCACGGTTGTTGAAGAACTAATAAGTAAAGGCGCTATTTTTGTCGATGAGATTGCTGAAGTGCCTGAAGGCGCGACAGTGATTTTCAGTGCCCATGGAGTGTCGCAGCAGGTCAGGAAGGAAGCCGAAGCGAGGAAAGTGTTGGTGTTTGATGCAACCTGTCCACTGGTTACCAAGGTACACAATGAAATCTCCGTGTTCTCTAAAAGGAATCAGGAAGCCATTCTTATTGGCCATGCGGGACATCCTGAAGTGGAAGGGACCATGGGTCAATACGAAGACCCGAACCTGATATACCTCGTGGAAGATGAGAGTGATGTGGACGTTCTTGAGTTGAAAGACCCGGAGAACGTCGCTTATGTGACCCAAACGACTTTGTCCGTTGATGACACAGCCAGGGTGATTGATCAATTGCGGCATAAATTTCCCAAAATTCAAGGACCAAGAAAGGATGACATCTGCTATGCCACCCAGAACAGGCAGGATGCTGTTAAGCAACTGGCTGGTGAATGTGATCGAATTTTGGTCGTGGGTTCAGCCAATAGTTCCAATTCAAACCGATTGAGAGAGTTGGCAGAGCGTTTGGGTGTGGCCGCCTATCTTATTGATACCGCAGACGATATAGAGCCTAAATGGCTGGTTGGGGCCAAGAGCATAGGCGTAACATCTGGCGCCAGTGCGCCGGAACATCTTGTTCAGGAAGTTGTTCAGTTTATAAAAGAGCGGGTATCCGTCGAAGTAGAACAGTTGGTAACGAGAGAAGAGCTCATCGAGTTTTCTCTGCCTAAGGCATTGCGCTAGTTTTGCTCCGACGGGGTTGACTTGCGATGACTAAAGGCCAGTTCGCTAACCTGTTGTCGGTTTTTCTTGTAGACTAAGTCGAAGCCGTTTTATGGTTTAGCGTACGGAGAATAAAGTTTTGTTTGCCAAAGGTTACACATTAGTCGAGTTGATGGTGGTTGTTGCTATCATTGGTATTTTGGGTTCCATAGCTTATCCCAGTTATCAGAGTTACACCTGTGATACCTATAAAGCACAGGCTGTAGCGGATTTACGCGTTTGCGCGATGCAAATGGACAGGTACTACAGTAATTCCTTTAGCTATCTCGGCGCGGTTATCGACGCGACGACGGCAAGCACCTGCAAGAACAGGTCGCCGGCAGAAGGGGCGAAAAAATTCGATATCACGCTAGCATCAGTATCAGCACAGGACTTCACCATTCAAGCTGCGCCCGCAGCGGGAGAATCCTGCGGATCAGCCATTCAGATAAATGCGGTCGGAGCGCTGACCGAGTTGTGAAGCAAAAATTCAATGCCGATAGGTTGATCACTATCTAATTCGCTCCGAAAAGCCATTTTCAGTGTGTTTTAGCAAGTGTTGATAGACGGGTGATGTCGGTGCCAAACCAGCGATTTATCGACCGCTTGTCCTATATTCGCTCCAGTTTATCTCGCCGCCCCCTCTTAGGATGAACCTTAACTTACAATGACAGGTTAACAGTGAAGGATACGCAAGTGAAAAAGCCCCACCGGCCAGATTGTCGTACCCAAGGGAGAAGCGGATTTGCGCTCATTGAACTGATGATCGGATTAGTGATTGTTGGTGTAGGTTTGACCCTCGCTGTGCCAAGCTTTCAGGGGATGACAGCGAGAAATCGGATAGCAACTCAGGTCAATGAATTTCTCGTTGCGGTCAACCTGGCGAGAAGTGAGGCGAGTCGAAGAGGAAGCAATGTTTGTATCCGTGCGGTGGGAACCAATTCAGTTGATCAATTTGGTGATGGCTGGCAAGTTGTTGATGTAAACAACGGGAATTGCACCGGTCATGTGATTCGCAGTTTTAGTGCGCTGACTGGAGAATCTACCCTAGATATCGTTGGGTCAAAGACCGAAATTCAATTTTCTTCTCTGGGCGCTCTGGATAGCTCAACACCGATCAGCGTCGATCTCTGCCACTTGGGACAGGATGGCCGAAGGGTACATATCAACCTAGTGGGGCGTTCTAAGTCACACCGTCCCGATGACGCTGATTCATCCAGAAGACCGTCATGCCCATGAACCCAACGGCCTCCAAGAAACTTATCGTCAATGTAAAACACAGCCGGCAGCTTGGCTTTTCTCTTGTTGAGGTGCTCGTCGCTGTTTTGATCGTTGGCGTAGGAATTTTGGGTGTTGCCGGTCTTCAGGTTGTCAGTTTGCAACAAAACCGCAGTGCATTGCTCCGTGCCGAAGCTTTGCAAATAGGCAATGATATTCTTGATCGGATGCGCGCGAATCCGCTGACCGATTATGCACCGGTTGCGCTTGATGATGCGCCACCGGATGCGACGAACTGCGTGACCAACGCCTGTGACCGTTCAGCAATGGCTGAATATGATATCGCTCAATGGAAATGCAGTGTCAATTCAAATGACGACTCGGATGTTCCCTATGAAATTTGCACATCTTTTGGCATCGCAGGTTCACTGCCCGGCGGTGCTGCATCAATAAGTAAGTCTAACGGCGTACACGAGGTGATAGTTGAATGGGCTAGTGACCGAGCGGGAAAAAAATCCGCCATCACGCTGCGTACGCGAACGGACAATGATTAAGATGAAACACGTAGCAGGTTTTTCGCTTGTAGAACTGATGATTTCCCTTGCGCTGGGCTCCGTTGTCACGATGGGGGTTGTGCAGCTATTTGTTGCAAACGCGGAAACTCATCGTCTCTTGCAGGGTCAGTCAAGAATGCAGGAGTCAGCAAGATTTGCGCTGGATTTTATTGGCAGGGATGTGCGCAAGGCAGGATATCGTGGTTGTTTTTCGTCAAATGATGATTTGCACACCACGCTTCTCAGCATGGCCAGTGTGCCTTACGAGTACGATCTTACAAGCGGCATCGCGGGTTTTGAGGCAACCGGTGAGGGTGAATGGACGCCAGCAATTACGAACGTGCTGCCCTATACAAATGCGAGTGGAACAGACACCAACGTATTTTCTCTTGCTGCAGATGACTACGGTGTTGGTAACGGTATTAATCTGGACAAAATAGTTTCTGGCACAGACATTGTTACGCTCCGAAATTTATCCTCTGTGGAGCGCAGAATTGCTGCGCCGTTGAATACGCCGCTTATTGATCCGGTGATCAATATTGGTATTGGTTGGAACGAATTTCGTAAAGATCAACTCGTCATGATCCACGATTGTGCCCAAGCGACAATTTTCAGGGTGACAAGTATGACGCCAAACTTGGCCGGTACTGCCTCCACCGTTGTGCAGGATTTGGCAATCGGTCACCAAACTGTCGATACCGATGCAACGGCGAATATCTCTTCCCAACTGAATAGAGGTAATGTCTTTCAGGTCGATGCGGCTATTTCAGCGATTGATTCGAACACTTACTACATTCAACCGGGTGTAGGGCTCAATAGTCGTGGACAACACCCTTTGTCCCTGTGGAAAAAGACCAGTCTGGAAGCGCCGGTTGAATTGATTGAAGGGGTAGAGGACCTTCAGCTTCTTTACGGTGAGGATACGGATGAAGACGGCGTGCCAAATCAATATGTTGCTGCCCACTTCGTCTCTGATTGGTTAGCGGTCATCACCGTCAGGGTGACGGTTGTGGTTAACAGTATTGATGATGTGGGGGGCAGTTCTGTGCCAACCCACGGGTGCACCGTTCAGCATTGTAATGATAACGAGGCGACCGACGGGTTGTTACGTAGGGCTTTCACGCAGACTATTCAATTGAGAAATCACAGTTAAATCAATATGAGCGATAGTAAGTTGCAGACAGCAAACTTGAAGCGCAGTTACGTAGGCCAGCAAAAACGCCAATCGGGTGTCGCCTTGTTTATTAGCCTCGTGATGTTGCTAATACTCACTGTGCTTGGTTTGTCATCGGTGCAAACCACCAGCTTGCAGGAACGCATGGCGCGAAATGCTCGTGATACTAACCTGGCGTTTCAGGCGGCCGAGTCCGCTGTCAAAGATGCGGAAGCCTTAATCGAAACCTTCAATTCCCTAGTATTGTTTGAGGACTCGGGCGCGAATGATGCTGGGTATTATCTCGAAGGTGATTATGACGGAGCAGCCAACTGGAGCAACCGAGACTGGATGAGCGGTAATGGCTATATAGTCGCGCCGACTGTCATCGACGGCGTAGCGGAGCAACCTAAATATATTATTGAACACTTGAAAACAGTGGTGTCGGATAACGACTCGCTCAATCTTGACAATATTGGTCAGGATTCTGGCTCAGGCCGAACGCAGATATTTCGAATTACCGTTTTTGGAACCGGCGGTACCTCAACAGCACACGTAATGATTCAAAGCACTTATGGTAAGCGCTTTTGAGTTGGGTAATATAATGATCTCCATGGTATTTTTTAGAACCTTGATTGCGCAAACGATATTGATCGTTTTTTTGCAGCTGGTTTACGGTGTGACGATTGCTGCTACCGATGTCAATGATCAAGCGTTCTCTATCGATGAAAATTCTCCGAATGGGACAGTGGTAGGAACCGCATCAGCTTTCAATGTTGATACGGATGGAACCATATCTTATAGCCTATCGGGTACTGCCTTTGCGATTAGCAGTACCGGTGTGATCAGCGTTGCGGATGTTGATCAATTGGATTTTGAAACAACCACAACTTTTGCTCTGACCCTGACCGTGTCGGTTACGGATGACGGGGGACCCACTGCTGTTGATACTGCGACGATAAATATTGACCTCAATGCTGTGAGTGATTCAGCGCCTGTTGGTGTCTCAGACACAGCAAATGTCGATGAACTCAACACAGTGGTCTTCAACGTGCTGACAAATGATTCTGACGCTGATGTTCCGGCGGAGACCTTAACGGTAAGTGAAGTAAACGGGGATGCAGGACTTGTTGGGGTGCCAGTGGATCTTTCTGAGGATGGTGTTGTTATAGGAGCAATAACAATTAGGTCAGACGGCGAAGCAACATTTGTGTCTACTTCAGACACGACTGTAGAATTATTTGAAACAACCGCGGAATATACCGTCAGCGATGGTGTCAGTGATGATGAAGAGACTGTTGTCACCATTTCGTTAAACCCAATCAACGATAACTCACCGACACTAAGCGCCGCAGGCGCAGCACTAGTCACTGGTGGCATTCAATTTAGTGAAGATAAGTATACAAGCGCAGGTTTGTCTCGTGTTGTTGCGCTGAATGATCTTTTTGTCGATTTGGATATTAACGAAGATGGTGTATTGGATGGAAGCGTGGGTGCTGATAACGATTCGCTTAACTTCTCCATCATAAGCAATTCAAACAGTGCACTGATGAGTGCGACGATAGCCAGTGATAACCTTGGACTCTATAGCCCAAGCCACCAATACGGTTCCTCAGACATTGTGATCGAGGCAACGGATGTCGCAGCGCCAATTAGCAGTATATCTTCGGTAACGCTTGCCTTTACCGTTGACGTACTCTCGGTGAACGATCCGCCGATTTATAACCTAAGTTATTCGAGCGCCAATCAGGATGAAGATTCCGGCGACATCATGGTTGCCTTGAGTGGCGCTTTTTCAGATGCGGATCTCACCGATGGCGATCCCAGTGATGAATTGCTGACCTACACAGTAACCGTGGACGATGTACCAAACGAATTTGTGACCACGACGGTTATCGATACAAGTGGGTTTACGCTTGAGAGTGAAACGATTGATGTGCCGTCAATTGGTGCAAGGCGGTTTGTGTTTACGACAACCGATGCAGAGACCTTGTTGCCAGTTAACGAAGATGCCCACGGCTACGTGGATATAACTGTTACAGCGACAGACCTCGGACGGCCTCCGAAATTACCAACTACCGCGGTTCCACTATTTGACGATGGTACTTTCAGGGTAACAATAAACGGCATTGGCGATGACACACCCGTGGCTGTTGATGACCATTATAATGATTTCCCTGAGTTGGTGATCAATGAAGACAGCGACCCGATTACATTTAATGTCACTTCGAATGATGACCAAGGTGATGCGCCGGTTCGGGTTATCAGCGCGGGCCAGCGAGTTGTTGACTCTTTTGGCGGTCAGCATAGCTGGCGTACTACCAGTCGCTTGGCTGACCCTAACGATACCGGTGATTTTATTATCGTGATTAACGGCGAAGTTTCGTGTGCTGATGTTGGCTGTTTAGGCGCAGAGACTTCGGATACGACGATCGATGGCTCCACCGCCAGTAATTTCGATATTGTTTACAAGCCGGCGGTAGATTTCAGTGGCGAAGACAGTTTTGTCTATTGTATTCAAGACAGCTCTCCAGAATCTGAAGCGCCATTTACGCCGCCGACTGACCCGCGGTGCGCAACGGTAACGATTAATGTTTTGCCGGTAAATGACAAACCGGTCGCTTTGGAGCCGATTCTTTATGTGATGGAACAAGCTGATGACCTGATCGTGCCAGCGGACGAGGGTTTGAGAACGAAGATTCGTGATCTCGACAACACGCACGTTGATGGCGTTGGATGTGATCCTGCCGATCCTGCCTGCACGCCGGAGGCAAGCGATCCACAGCCTGACACGCTGTACTTTCAGCTGACCTCAGCACTGACTGCGCACGGACAGTTATTACCACCATTTACAAATGATGGCAGTTTCTCTTATAGACCTGACGCGACTTTTGCAGGAGATGACTCATTCACGTTTAACGTCTGCGATGTGCCATTACCTGGCGACGCCGATCATTGCCTTTACGGTGTGACGGCATCTGTTGTTATTAAGCCGATTGAAGGTGCGCCAACAGGTTCGAGTGGTGATGCGGTAGAGTTCGACTATCAGCTTGCAGAAATCCCTCTTGAATTGCCCGTTGGCCCTGAACCAAATGTGCTGCTGGTAAACGACGATTCGGGCTCAATGTCTTGGGATATGCTAACGGACCAAGACAGTGGTTTGTATTATTTCTCAACGGGAAATTACATTCAGTACACATTGAAGGCAACGGCAGGTAGTTCTACCAGCGTTGCACCTAGCGAGGAGGCTGCGCCAAATGCAGGTTTATGGCGGCTAAGAAATTCAGCTTACAATAGAATTTATTACGATCCCGATAACCAGTATCTTCCCTGGGATGGTCTCGATACCAGTGACAACGAGTTTCCTGACAGTTCTCCATCGGCAGCTCGCCATCACCCATTGTTCGGTGCTACCAAAACTAATCTTACGATACCTCAGAGTTACACGGGTAAAGCCGTCGTGAGCGAGTATAGCTGCCAGCTTCAGTGTGTCAGCTATAGCTGGAGTGGTTGTCAATCCTTCGAAACAGTCTGTGGCACAACGTCCGGATTCCAGGACGTCAGTGTCACAAACTACTATATTCCGCGGTATTATACCTGGGATGATAAGGATGGTGATGGCCTGCTAAATGATTTGCCTTCACCGGCTAATGACCCTGTGAATTCAGAGGGCACTCTGGTTGAAATTAAACCGGCTTCAGCAGGAGGCTCTGACCTATATCCCAAGTCTGCTGATCGAACGGACTGTATGACTAATGAGAATTCTTGTACTTATGCAGAGGAAATACAGAACTTTGCCAACTGGTTCACCTATGCGAGAAATCGTGAATTCACTGCAAAGTCTGCGCTAGGTAAAGTTGTATCGTCTGCAGAAAATATACGCATAGGTTATGCGAAGCTTAATAGTAGCAGTGGCCTGAAAAAAATCGTTTCGATGAATACCTCAGAGCGAACAGGTGCCAAAGCTGAGCTGCTTGATGCGATTTATCAGACGAACTCTAGTGGTGGCACTCCGTTACGGAGATCTTTGCGAGATGCCGGCCGTTATTACGAATGTCGTAAGAATGACATTTTTAACAGTGGTTCGAATTCGAGCCCAGGAGATGCGAATTGTCCTGTGTTGCCTTCTCCTGAAGGTAACTGTCAGCAAAATTTCACACTTCTAATTACCGATGGCACCTGGAACGGTAGAGAACCCAATGTGGGTGACGCCGACCAAGACAATAACACTAATTTTGATGGCGGGGCCTATGCTGAGGGCACCGACAACACGCTCGCAGATGTGGCGATGTATTACTACGAACGTGATTTACATTCACTGATTAACGAGGTGCCCACCACAGCCAGAGACCGGTCTGGGACGTCGCCAACAGCATTTGAAGGGGGTGGCAACGAGGTTATGCATCAACATATGTCGACCTATACTGTCGGTTTTGGTGTGAGTGGATTAATCAATACTGACCCGACGGACTTCTCTGCTGGTTTTGCCTGGGGTGACCCAAGTAGCTCAAGTGCTAAGAAAATCGATGATCTACGCCATGCCGCGTATAACGGTCGTGGTGAATATCTTGATGCGGCAAGTGCGAAGGAACTTTCGGATGCATTGATATCGGCATTCGAAGAGTTTTCTCAGGGCAGTGGTGCAGCATCCGCTGTAAGTTTTAACTCCCAAGAAATTCAGGAAGATACACTAATATTTCGGGCTTTCTATAACACAAAGATCAATACTGGAAATCTGATTGCCCAATCACTGACGGATGAGGGGCTCGTTGAAGAACCAGTCTGGGAGTCAGCAGTGCAGATGGATAATGTAGACCCAAACGATCGTGAAATTTTTACATATGATGCAGATCTTGGTGTTGGTATTCCCTTCCGTCCTGACGCATATCCTCTGGGTTTAACGGCGAAACAAAGAGCTGTATTCATTGACAGTTTAAGCGCTTCAGCAGCCCAAAAAAACACAGAAGTAATACAGCGAGTGAATTACCTTCGGGGTGATTCCAGCTTCGAAAGGCCCGTCGGAAACTTCAGAGAGCGGCCGACAGTGGGAGGTAGGCTCGGTGATATTGTGCACTCAACCCCAGTGTTTGTTGGGGGGCCAAGCCGATTGGGCCGAAATGGTGAGCCGTATCCTCAAGATGCTGACTCGTATGCAACATTTGCCGCTGACTCGGATAATGCAAACCGCAGAGACATGATTTATGTTGAAGCAAACGACGGCATGTTGCATGGCTTCGATGCTTCCAATGGCAATGAGATGTTCGGTTTTATTCCCAATAATCTGATGCTGGGTGCGCTAAGCAGAAAAATCACTGATCTATTGGACTACGAATATAGCCATAGATTTTTTGTAGATCTGACTCCAGCCATTAACGATGTCTTTATTCGACTAGATGGGTCAAGTGCAAGAGAGTGGGCGACGGTGTTGGTCGGCGGTCAGGGTGCTGGCGCTAAAGCCTATTTTGCCCTTGATGTTACTGACCCGGAGAAGCTAAATGAATCGGATGCTACTGACGTGGTTTTGTGGGAGTTTACTGAGGCAGATGATTCGTATCCAACTAATTTGACGATTGAACCTGATCAGACAATAGCCGATGCGGGTATGTTTCAGCCACCCTTGCTGACCGCCGGTGCCTTGAGGACTGACCTCCAAGATACGCCACAAACAGTCCGCGATTTGGGCAACACATTTAGTGTCCCCACGCTGGCGATGAGTAATGTTGTGACCGATGGCGAAAATGAATGGATAGCGGTCTTTGGCAATGGCTATAACAGCACAGCAGGTATTGCAAAACTCTTTGTGCTCTTTATTGAGCGTGGAGCCGACGGAAATTGGTGTCATCCATCAAAAATCCACAATGTGGTAAAAGACGGAACGGCTTTGCCGTCAGGGTGCCTTCCTACCGATACCGACTTTATCAAAATCAATACCGGGTTTGGCGTCCAGGATGGACTCCCCAACGGTCTCGGCACGCCTCGAGGCATTGATGTCGATAGTAATGGTACCATCGACTACGCCTACGCCGGAGACACATTTGGAAACCTCTTCAGGTTTGATTTGAGTGATAGTGATTGGTCGAACTGGTCATTTACCAAAATATTTGAGGCAGCGTATGACGATGGGCTTGGAAATGTAACGCCTCAGCCCATTACAACCCAACCCATCGTGACTCAGCATCCAACAGAAGCCGATGGATTTATCGTTATTTTCGCAACCGGTAGTTACATTACGGTTCCAGATGGAACAGCAGATGACATCCAATCACTATACGGAATTTGGGATAGGTTAAGTCCGGAGCTCATCGATGTAGACGATCTGGTACAGCAACGTTACACAAACGAATATAACGCTACCTTTGGTAATGTCAGAAGTCTTAGCAATGAAGAAGTTGAATACTCGACCTCAGGTGGAAAAAAGGGTTGGTATAACCACCTTGACGTGCCTGGCGTGGGCTTGCCACTCACTGCGTCGGCAGAATTCCCGGGCGAAAGAGCAGTGCGAAATATCCAGTTACGAGGCGGCTTGGCTTTCGTCAATAGCATCGTCCCGAGAAGTCCTAACAGCTGTGTTGATGTGGCCGGCGGTTTTGCGCTTTCTTTCTGTCCCGGGACTGGCGGTACGGTTTGTCTTGGAGAGCGAGGTGTTTTTGACCTGAATAACGACGGCGCGTTTGATGA